>MDTB01087951.1_pt1 | contig 16160 bp, 16 predicted proteins | sample 811161 | NCBI WGS metagenome assembly MDTB01 (sample SAMN05326650, study PRJNA326480) | marine metagenome | isolation source: seawater | place: Mediterranean Sea | collected 2009 | reverse complement strand
TTGCGGTTGTCTTTGCTTTTGCCTTTCTGGCTGCCATTCAATTTTCCTTTTTACCGGTAATGTCGTTGGGTTTTGGGTTTGTGCGATTTTCGGAAGCAAGATTGCTGTGATTGCTCGGTCGTCTTTATAGCGGATCACCTAAAGCGGAGCAAGACAGAAGCCGGGAAAACACGACATTTTCCTCGTGCAAGGCTGCAAACAACGTGAACTATTGCAGCATGTTCGTTTCCAGGAACCGGGCAGAGGAAATCAAAGCCTGCAATTTGCGTTCGGCCTGGTTCGTGGTCCTGGTCAATTTTGCGTCGCCACCGACGCGTTCGGGTCGAATCACTTGGCGATTCCGGTATAATGCGCGGCTCTTTCGAGACTGCTGCTACCGAAAACAACCACTGTTGAAACATCCGGTACCCGTTCTGAAACGGTGATGTGAACAGATGTGAAAACAACAGGTGAGACAGAAGTGGCAGACTCAGCATTTGCCGGATTGGTTGGGTAAGAGGACTTGAGATGCCTATCTACGAATATCAGTGTGAGGCATGCGGACACAGAATGGAGAAGCTTCAGAAGATCAGTGATGATCCTCTGAAGGATTGTCCTGCTTGCGGAGAGCCGCGGCTGAACAAGCTGGTTTCCGCGGCAGCATTTCGCCTGAAGGGCGGGGGCTGGTACGAAACCGATTTCAAGACCGGAAAAAAGAAGAACATCATTGGTGGTAGCCAGGATCGTAGTGGCACTGATTCGTCCGGGGGTGACAGTGGCTCATCCGGAAGCAGTGACTCCGGTTCGTCATCGGGGGGTGGAACCACTTCGAGTGGCAACTCATCCTCGTCCTCATCCGGAAGTGACTGAGACATACTTAACTTTAGAAGACGAGTCTTCTACTACGATCCATCCTTGCCGTGCACGGCGTCACATAACCTAACGAAGCGGAGGCAATCATGCGCAGCCACTACTGCGGACAGCTACGGGATACCGATATCGGTGAGACCGTCAGTCTTAATGGCTGGGTCCATCGTCGTCGCGACCATGGCGGTGTCATATTCCTCGACCTCAGGGATCGTGAGGGAATCGTCCAGGTGGTCTTTGACCCGGATACCGAAGAGGCGTTTGCGCTTGCTGACAAGGTCCGTAACGAATACGTGCTGGCCGTTTCGGGCCGTGTGCGTGCGCGTGATGATGCGGCGATCAATCCCAAGATGGCAACCGGGCGCGTTGAAGTCCTGGGGGTCGATATCGAAATTCTGGCCGCGGCGGAGACACCACCCTTCCAGTTGGATGAGTATTCTGATGCTGGCGAAGATGTTCGATTGAAGTACCGATACGTCGATCTACGTCGACCGGAAATGCAGGCACGACTGCGGAAACGATCTGAGGTCTCTCATTTCGTTCGTAATTACATGCATGAAACCGGGTTCATAGAGATAGAAACGCCGGTACTCACGAAAGCAACCCCGGAGGGCGCCCGGGACTACCTGGTGCCCAGTCGGACACATCCGGGAGAGTTTTTTGCACTGCCTCAGTCGCCGCAGTTGTTTAAACAATTGCTGATGATGTCCGGATTTGATCGGTATTTTCAAATTGCACGATGTTTCCGCGATGAGGACCTTCGGGCAGACCGGCAACCCGAATTTACTCAGGTTGATATCGAAACGACGTTCATGAATGAACAGGAGATCATGGACCTCGTTGAAGATCTGCTCGTTCGATTGTTCAAGGACTCAATCGATGTGGACCTGGGGACCTTTCCTGTTCTGAAATATGCCGACGCGATGGAGCTATACGGCTCTGACAAGCCTGATCTCAGATTCGATCTGCCACTGGTTGAGGTGTCCGACCTGATGCAGACGGTGGAGTTCAAGGTGTTTGCAGGACCGGCCCAGGATGACGAGTCCCGCGTTGCGGCACTTCGATTACCCAATGGTGAACGACTTAGTCGGAAAAACATCGACGACTACACAAACTTTGTGGCGATCTATGGTGCGCGCGGACTTGCCTATATCCGGGTCAACGATCTGTCAGCGGGTGTAGACGGGCTGCAATCCCCGATACTGAAATTTCTTCCGGACGATGTTGTCGCGCAGGTACTGGAGAGAGTCGGTGCCGAGAATGGCGATATCGTATTCTTCGGCGCAGATAAAGCCGGTGTCGTGAACGACGCATTGGGGTCGTTGCGGTGTCGCTTAGCAGCAGACCTGGATCTGTATGAGCGACCGTGGGCACCGTGTTGGGTGATCGATTTTCCGATGTTCGAAAAGGATGGCCAGGGGAACTGGACGGCTCTGCATCATCCGTTTACCGCGCCATCGGCTGATGCGGAAGCCGTACTCAACGATCCGGGTGGCGCTTTATCGCAGGCCTATGATGTTGTCATCAACGGCTACGAAGTAGGCGGAGGTTCTGTTCGTATCAATAAGATGGAAACACAGAGCGCAGTCTTCAATATTCTGCAGATGTCAGTCAACGAAGCAGAGGCGCGATTTGGTTTTCTGCTGGATGCACTTCGTTTCGGTGCGCCGCCCCACGGGGGGCTCGCGATCGGGCTGGACCGGCTAGTCATGTTATTGGCGGGTACAGATGCGATCCGTGACGTGATCGCTTTTCCTAAGACACAGACGGCTGCCTGCCTGATGACCGGGGCACCCGCCGAGATTGACGAACCCCAGCTGAGGGAATTGAATATCGCAGTGCGATCCACCAAGTAGTTGCCAGCGGGTCGTCATCACACAGGAGTAAGTGAAAGAGAAGCATCATGGCAGGACATAGCAAATGGCATAACATCAAGCATCGCAAGGCAGGTCAGGATGCGAAGCGGGGAAAGGTCTTTACCAAAATTATCCGTGAGCTGACCATCGCAGCGCGTGATGGGGGTGGCAACATTGATGACAACCCAGGTTTGCGGACGGTGGTCGACAAGGCAAAAGCCGCCCAGATGCCTAAAGACACGATGGAAAGAGCGATCTCTCGTGGGGCAGGGGGACAGGAAGGCAGTGACCTCGCCCAACTGACCTACGAAGGGTATGGGCCAGGCGGTGTGGCAATCCTCGTTGAGACCGTCACGGACAATCGCAATCGTACCGTTGCCGAAGTTCGACATGCATTCAGTAAGGCCGGTGGCAATCTGGGAACCGATGGTTCGGTCGCGTATCTCTTCGACAAGAAGGGGCAGATGTCGTTTTCATCGAGCACCGATGAGGATGCACTGATAGAGGCTGCGATTGAAGCTGGCGCTGACGACGTCGAAACCGACGATGATGGTGGTATCGAAGTGACGACGACGACGGATGATTTTCTCGATGTCAAAGATGCGCTGGTGGCCGGTGGGTTCGAACCAGAAGCCGCCGAAGTTGCGATGGTGCCCCAGACGTACAGCGAACTGGATACGGAAACTGCAGAGAAGGTGCTCAGGCTGCTGGATAACCTCGAAGACCTGGATGATGTCCAGAACGTCTACACCAATGCGGATTTCCCCTCGGATGCGATGGGTTAGGCCTCAGTGGTCTGTGGTCTCTGGCAGGCAAGCCGAGGATCGACTGGATGCTCCTCGGTTTCCAGATACGGCAACGCTGCGATAGACTGCACTGAAACATCGCCGATTCAATACATGACCCTAATACTCGGTATCGATCCTGGATCTGTGGTCACTGGTTTTGGTGTGATCCGATCCGATGGCACGCGCCATGAGTACCTGGAGAGCGGCTGTATAAGAACGGTCGCGTCCAACGAGAAGTCGCGTGACGTGCCGATGGATCGTCGTTTGCACGACATCTACCAGGGGTTATCCCAGGTGATCGAAACCTGGTCGCCAGAGGAAGTGGCCATCGAACAGATTTTCATGGCGCGCAGTGCCGATTCTGCCCTGAAACTGGGGCATGCGAGAGGTGTGGCCATGGTGACCGCGGCAAATTCGGGTGTGCCCCTCTTTGAATATGAAGCGCGGAAGATCAAACAGGCGACTGTCGGTACCGGCGCGGCAGCGAAACACCAGGTTGAGCATATGGTGAAACTGATCTTGGGTATCTCAGGCGATCTTCAATCCGACGCGGCCGATGCGTTGGCGATTGCGGTGTGCCACGCCAATAGCCGACTGGGTCTGCAACGTACGACGGCCAGCAGGTTCAGTCGGGGACGGGCACAGATTCCATGATAGGCCGTCTGACCGGTCGCGTGATTGAGAGGGAACCGTCACAACTGGTGGTGGACGTCGCAGGTGTGGGTTACGAGGTAGAAATCCCAATGCCTGTCTACGACGCGGTGCTGGAAGGGGAGGCTGTGACATTGTTTACCCATCTGGCGGTGGTACGAGACGGACCCCAGGCGCTCTACGGATTCACTTCTCGCGCAGATCGTGATCTCTTCCGTTTGCTGATTCGAGTCAACAACGTGGGGCCAAAACTGGCGGTTGGTGTGCTCTCCGCGATCACTCCCGATGAGCTGTCAATCAGTGTTGCGGAGGACGATACGTCCAGGATTACCAGGATCTCGGGTGTCGGAAAAAAAACCGCGGAACGTCTATTGATGGAATTGCGCGATAAACTGCCAAAAGTCTCGCCCCTTGAGGCTCGTGTTGAACTGCAGCAGCTCAGTGACCATCAAGCGGACGCAGAAGCCGCGCTCATCGGCCTCGGGTTCAAACCGCAGGAAGTGAGCCGGGCGCTGGCACAGATTGACAATCCGGATGACGAGGTAGAGGCGGTGATTCGCCAATGCCTTAAACTGCTGGGTTAGGCAGGGCTCTGGATCTGGAAGAACTCCGGGTTAGGAAGAACTCTGGGTTAAAAAGAATAGGGAAGCAGCACGGATGGGAAGGTTGCAGGTGGACACGCGGTGATTGAAACCGATCGACTGGTATCTGCCACGTTGCAGGAACGGGAGGCGCAGGACGTCGCCAACCGTCCGAGGCGACTGGCGGACTATCGTGGACAGCCTCACGTCAATGAACAGATGGAGATTGCCATCACGGCTGCGCGACAGCGCGAAGAGGCGCTTGACCACACGTTGATCTTCGGGCCCCCGGGTCTCGGAAAAACGACTCTCGCCTATATCATCGCCAACGAGATGGGTGCCCAGATCAAGGCCACATCAGGGCCCGTCATCGAAAAAAAAGGTGACCTGGCGGCGGCGCTAACCACGCTGGAGAGGGGGGATGTCCTGTTCATAGACGAGATTCATCGACTCTCACCCGCCATTGAAGAGGTCCTGTACCCTGCGATGGAGGATTTCGAAATAGACCTGACGATAGGTGAAGGTCCAGCGGCGCGCAGTGTCAAAATTCCACTGGCGCCTTTTACTCTCGTGGGAGCAACGACACGCACCGGTCTTCTCACTTCGCCCCTTCGGGATCGTTTTGGCATCGTGCAGCGGCTCGAGTTTTACGCGGTGGATGACCTGACAGACATCGTGATGCGCGCAGCCGGGCTCATCAATGTCGATACCAGTGATGAAGGCGCGCGGGAAATCGCACGTCGTGCACGCGGTACGCCGCGGATTGCGATACGTCTGTTGCGACGGGTACGGGATTTTGCCGAGGTCAAAGGGTCGGGGCGCATTGATGCGGATATCGCTGACCAGGCGCTCAACCTGCTGAAGGTGGATAGCGATGGTTTTGACCAGAACGATCGTCGGGTCCTGATGGCAATGATCGAGATGTTTGATGGAGGTCCGGTGGGCGTTGAGTCCCTTGCTGCGGCGATTGGTGAGGAACGGGACACCATAGAAGACGTGATCGAACCTTTCCTGATTCAACAGGGTCTGATGGTGCGTACGCCCCGTGGGCGCGTGGTGACCGACAGAGCCTATCGGCATTTTGGCCTTTCCGCGAAGGCTGGGTCGACCGGGGTAAACGGCGAGTCGCGGTCAGGTGACTCCGGTGACCTGTTCAACTCGGCGGAAGACTAGCCCCGGCGCCGAAACCAGCCGGGCGAACGACGATCTTGGAGATCGCATGAGGATCGCACACAGATGACTGAACAATTGTCGATCATTGACCTGGTCCTGAATGCCAGCCCTCTTGTTCAGGGGGTAATGGCGCTCCTGTTGGTGGCGTCTGTTGTGTCGTGGGTGATGATTTTCCAGAAAGGCTTCATGTTGTCGGCAGTACGCCGTGAATCAACGGCCTTCGAAAACGAGTTCTGGTCTGGGAATGATCTGCGCGAACTCTATCGCAGCATCGATGAGGCTGAAGAGCCGCCGATTGGGATGAAGAGCATCTTTGTTGCGGGGTTCAAGGAATTCAGCAGGCTCCGGGGTGACGACGCTGATCCCGACAGGATCATGCAGAATGTTCAGCGGGCGATGAGGGTGTCTTTGTTTCGCGAGGAAGAGCGTCTTGAGACCCATCTGCCGTTTCTGGCCACGGTGGGGTCTACGAGTCCTTATGTCGGGCTGTTTGGCACGGTGTGGGGCATAATGAATGCGTTCCGGGGGCTTGCGACGGTCAACCAGGTCAGCCTGTCTGTTGTTGCGGGCCCTATTTCGGAGGCGCTTATCGCAACGGCTATGGGATTGTTTGCCGCGATTCCGGCGGTCATTGCTTACAACCGTTACTCGGCGCAGCTTGAGTCTGTGGTCAACCGTTTTGACGCTTTCAGCGATGAGTTCAGCGGGATTCTCTATCGCGCGATTCACGCACGCGAACGCAAAGCCAAGGCCTGAGCCCGATCATGGCGAAGTCGAACCGTCGCAAACCCATGTCGGAGATCAACGTCGTTCCGTATATCGACGTGATGCTGGTGTTGCTCGTGATTTTCATGGTGACGGCCCCGCTGATGATGCAGGGAATCCAGGTCGATTTGCCGAATGCCGATTCCGCATCACTGAATGTGGATGTTGATGAAGTGAGACTGGTTGTGACTGTCAAGGCAGATGGCACTTACTACATGAACCTGGGTGATGAGGAGGAACACGTACCGTTGTCGTTGATCGCGGAACGTACGTCCAAGGTCATCAGTGCAAATCCGGATATCAGGGTGTTGGTCGAGGGTGATGAGACCCTGGGCTATGGGGTGATTGTTGATCTCATCAGTGTGCTGAGAGGTGCTGGTGCAGACAGCGTGGGATTGATTACCGAGCGGCCACCGACATGACCGACATGCCCAGAATGAGGGCCCGAAACGATCACGCGGAGGTTTCTTTGGGTGCCGGGGAAGGTTGTTCGTGCTGAATTCGAGTGCCCTGAATGGTGCAACATTGAGACAGAGCGTGATCGACTACGGTCCGGCACTTGGATTGTCGGTGGTGGTACACATCTTTGTGGTCGCGGCGTTGATTTACAACTGGCAGAACAAACCGGAGATCGCGGCAATAGAACCGGACCCGTACTATATCGGTGCGACAACAGTCGCTGAAAACCCTCACCGTGCACGTCAGCAACGTCAGTTTGAGACGGTGGAACAACGGCGCCAGCAACGGCTGGCACGGATTCGGGCTGAGCGTGCTGCGGCCGCAGACGCGGAGGCGTTGCGCAGGCAAGAGAATGAGCGGCGTATAGCCGCCGAGAACGAAGCAAGACGGCAGCAACTGGCTGCTATTCAGTCTCAGCTCGACTCACCCCCTGAGACACCAATAAGAGAAACAGCTGTTTCTCAGACTGATTCGCCCGACGCGACGTCTGCTCTGCGTCAGACTCTGGAAGACAGCGTGGAACTGGCCCTGGAAGCCGAGTTGGATGCACGCCAGGCGGTGACTGATGATGAGAAGGCGATGGCGTACGCGTCGCGCATTCGACTGGAAGTTGAACAGATGTGGTCACGACCACCCACGGCCCGTAACGGTATGCAGGCGTTATTGCAGGTGCACTTGGTGCCAACGGGTGAAGTTGTGGACGTCCATGTGCTCAGCAGCAGCGGCAACGACGCCTTCGATCGATCCGCCATCCAGGCGGTACGCAAAGCCGACCGGTTCCAGGTGCCAGCAGATTCGCGGTTGTTTGAGCGTACGTTCAGGGTGTTTGAATTGCTGTTCCGACCGGAGGACCTGAGGCTGTGAGGCGACTGTTTCTTCTTTTTGCTGTCCTGATGGGCAGTGCGCTGGTGGCACACGCGGATCTCAGAATTGAGGTGACGAAAGGTGTCGATAATGCGGTCCGTGTTGCTGTGGTCCCTTTCGCGATTAAGGGCGGATCGGTGCCTGAGACGAATATCCGTGACGTGGTTGAGGGGGATCTGACCCTGAGTGGTCGGTTCGAGACGCTGCCCGTCGGTCAGATGCTGAGCCTGCCGCGGTCCGGTGAGGATGTTTTTCAACGCGATTGGCAGGCATTGAAGGTTGAATACCTGATCATGGGCAACGTAACACTGGCCGAGGATCCATTGAGTGCTGGCGCCGTTGCTGTGACCTTCGAACTGTACAACGTCTTCAAAGGGGCAACCGAGGCGACGCAAACAATATCTGGATCACGAGAGGAAATGCGTGATCTGGCACACCACATCAGCGATGTGGTGTTTGAGCAGATCACAGGTATTCGGGGTGTATTTGCGACACAGATCCTCTATGTGACGGCTGCTGGACCCGTCGAAAATCGTCGCTACCGATTGAATATTGCTGATGCGGATGGCTATCGTGTTGAAACGATGCTGGAGTCCTCTGAACCCATCATGTCAGGAACCTGGTCACCGGCAGGTGACGAGATTGCGTATGTCTCGTTCGAGGATGAGGGCAGACCAGGCATTTATGTCCTTGACGTTGAGCGTCGTGTATCAAGGCGCGTCGCCCAGTTTGAAGGCATCAATGGTGCACCTGCGTTCTCACCGGACGGGACCCGGCTGGCGATGGTGTTGTCGCGGGGTGACAACCCCGACATCTATATCCTGAATCTTGAAACAAATCGGTTGCGTCAGGTGACACGCCATTATCTGACGGATACCGAACCGTCCTGGACATCCGATGGGCAGCACATCGTATTCACGTCCGATCGAGGGGGAAAGCCGCAGATCTATAAAGTCGCCCTGGACGATCTGTCGCTCGAGAGGCTGACCTTTGAAGGTGACTACAATGCGCGTGCGTCCATGTTGCCCGGTGGTGAAAGCATCGTTATGGTGCACCGCCGGAACGAGGTGTTCCATATCGCGTTGCTGGATCTCATTCGTGGTCGTCTGATGGTATTGACGGAAACAGAGCTGGATGAGTCGCCGAGTGTGGCACCGAATGGCAGCATGCTGATCTACGCGACGCAGGAACGTGCTGGCGGGCAAGGTATTCTGGCGGCGGTCTCGATTGATGGCGGCGTCAAGTTCAGGTTGCCATCGTCGGAAGGAGATGTTCGCGAACCCGCATGGTCTCCGGTCAAGCGCAAGACATTTGTACCCCGGTGACGTCGTCAGTCTTTTGATCACCTGATTTTGTATGACGGGAATCAGGGAACCCACGAGGGCGTTCACTGTCTGTGATAGATGGCAATGGATGTTGTGACTTGTGTCACATTGCGGACCCTGGTGAACCCCACCCATCGCTATAGTTCGTGTAATGTGAACGTGTTTTTGGTTTAATCTCCGTTCAGGAGAGACAGGAGCCCATAATGAGGAACGTTACCGCTCGAAGCGTATTGATGGTTTTGACTGCCGGCCTTTTTCTGACTGGTTGTACGTCGCCGGACACAACACCAGAAGAAGCAGAGCCCGTTGTTGTACCGCCGACAACGCCCGCTGATACGAGGCCAGTTACGCCTCCAGAGCCACCAGAGCCAACGGTGAGCATCACCAGAGATGGTGACATCCGGGTTGACCTTACCGGCACGGCCGGTGAAGAGCTGCTGAATGGCACCTTTTATTTTGACTTTGATCAGGCGATCGTGAAGCGTTCGGGTTTTGAGATCCTTAATAAGCACGCACGCGTACTGAACATTGACTCATCCCTGAGGCTCCGTCTGGAAGGTCACGCCGATGAGCGAGGCACGCGGGAATACAACATCGCGCTGGGCGAGCGTCGCGCCAACGCCGTTCGATCCTACCTGGTGGCGAGGGGTGCTTCCCGGTCACAGATTGAGGTGATCAGCTACGGAGAAGAAAAGCCGGCCGTCCTGGGTGGCGGTGAGTCTTCCTGGGCGCAGAACCGCCGCGTCGAACTCAAGTATCGACAATAGTCATCTGGAATCCGCACTTCGGCGATGCAAGATTGTGTTGCCTGGGGTCGTCTTCGCCGCAGTGAGTGAGCAGTAGTGAATAGACGGATGGGACGGTGAGCGCCGTCAATCGGTGTCTTCCACAAGGTGTGTTCTTCATGGCACGTGTATTTCACTCGCAGACCTTCAAACATTCCTCCTTTTTTCTAGCGCTGTTGTTCTGTGTGAACGGTGTGCTTGCTGCGCCCGTGACCGTTGAGTCGCTGGATGTCCTCAATATGCTTGAGGAATCTCCGTCCGAGCAAACCACACCATCACCATCGGTGAACCCGTTGTTTGAATCAGAGGCTGGTTTTTCGGCGGAATCATCTACAGGCAGTGCTGAAGCCCAATACCAGTTGCAACGGGTGCAGCAGGAGGTGTCGGAACTCCGTGGCCTTGTGGAAGAGATGGGTTACCAGTTGCAGCGTTTGTCGTCGGTTTCGGGTGATCGATATCTCGAACTGGATCAGCGTTTTCAGGATATTCAGGCGTCGGTTCACACCCTGACAACGACACCGCCAGACGCAGATACCAGCGCTGAACCCGGCGACGTCGGGCCGCCTGCTGTGGTTGGGGCTGATGTCGGTGAGACTCCCAGGAGTGATCTGGGAAATACCGAAGTCCCGTCTGAGAAAGCGCTCTACGATACCGCCCTGGAACTGATCAGGAATCGTCAGTATGAGATGGCGACAGAGCAACTCCAGGCAACCATCGAAAGTTATCCGGAGGGAAGGCTGACGCCTAACGCATACTACTGGTTGGGACAGGCATATGCGGCCATGCCACGACCTGAGTATGAGAAATCCCGGCAGGTACTGGCGCAGGTGATCACCTACTATCCCGAACATCAGAAGGTGCCAGATGCAGCGTTCAAACTGGGCATGGTGCACCACCTCATGGGAGACTGTGGCCGCGCCAGCGAGCTGTTGAACCAGGTCATTGCTCAACATCAGGGCAAGACGGTGGCCAAATTGGCTGAGAACTATCTGCGCGACAAGGTGGACTGCGGGTCCTGATCCCCTCCTGGGTTGGTCTGATCCGGGTTAGAATTCTGCATTATGAGCAAGACGGTTCGGATTACCGAGATTTTCCACTCCCTACAGGGCGAAGCCCGTACTGTGGGTATCCCGACTACTTTCGTCAGACTAACGGGATGTCCGCTGCGTTGTGGCTACTGTGATACGGAATATGCGTTCAGTGGTGGCACTGTGATGTCGTTCGATGAGGTGCTCCACACGGTGGACGACGCGGGTGCACAATACGTCACCGTGACGGGTGGCGAACCGCTGGCTCAGCCGAATTGTTGGCCGCTACTGGTCAAGCTATGTGACGAAGGTTTTTCGGTTTCGCTGGAAACGAGTGGCGCACTATCGATCGCGGACGTTGATCCCAGGGTGTCTGTTGTTATGGACCTGAAGACGCCCTCCTCGGGGGAGGTCGCGAGGAACGACTATGAGAACATCAGGTTGTTGAAAAAGGAGGATCAGGTGAAGTTTGTGATCGGGGACCGGCAGGACTTCGACTGGTCGGTGTTCAAGGCGTCTGAATTCAATCTCACAGCGCGGGTCTCCGAGGTTCTGTTCTCGCCGGTATTCGAAAGTCTGCATGCGGCAACACTCGCCGAATGGATACTCGCGGAGCACCTGCCGGTGCGTATGCAGATTCAGCTTCACAAGTTGCTCTGGGGTGACAAGCCCGGTGTCTGAAAACAGTCTTAGTCCGAGGGCGGTGGTCCTATTGTCCGGCGGACTGGATTCCGCCACGGTGCTGGCCATTGCAAAGTCCGAGGGTTTCAACTGTTACTGCCTGTCGTTTGACTATGGTCAGCGCCACCAGACTGAGCTCAGGTTTGCCGAGGGTGTCGCTACCGATCTGGGTGCTGTCGAACACCGCGTACTTCGTTTGGACATCGGACAGTTTGGTGGCTCGGCGCTGACCGATCGGGCCATTGATGTACCGACAGATGGTGAGGAGGGTGGCAGCGGTGATATCCCGGTGACCTATGTGCCTGCGAGGAATACTGTGTTTCTCGCACATGCACTCGCCTGGGCAGAGGTGCTGGCGGCATCGCACATCTACTTGGGTGTGAACGCGGTGGATTATTCTGGATATCCGGACTGTCGACCAGAGTACATTGCTGCGTTTGAGACGATGGCGAATCTGGCGACCCGATCCGGGGTCAATGATCAGCGGATTAGCATTGCGACACCGCTGATCGATCTGACCAAAGCAGAGATTATTCAGCGCGGTCGGGCGCTGGGTGTGGACTATGCCCGTACTGCCTCGTGTTACCAGCTGGATGAGTCAGGCCAGGCTTGTGGCGTCTGCGACAGTTGTCGCATCAGGCGTTTGGGGTTTGAACAGGCAGGGGTGCCGGATCCAACGTCATATAGACTGTCCTGAATCGACCGCATCGAAGTCGCCGCCGGTTTACATCCAGTATCGAAACCCGACTACCAGCTGTGTGGTGGTTGGCTCTGAGGTCTCTTTCCTAGCGACGACACCGCCGTAGAAGCCAAACCGGTTCGGGTGTTCGCGAACGAATCGGAATCCCCATTCGGTATTGCGATGTGAGTCGCCTGAAAGGCGTGTTTCCAGTTCGAACGATGACAAAAACATCCATTGCCGGGAGAGTGGCAATTCGTGCTCGGCGTGTAGATCCAGCAGTAGAGAATCTGCCTCGTTGTCCCAGAAAAATTCGGTATCGAGATGGATAAAGTACCAGCTGGTTCCGATGAGACGAAAACCCGGCAGGTTTTTAGCATCGGTGCTTCGGAGGACAAGCCCTCCATCCCAGAAGGGTGAGATGGCCCGTTGAACGCCGAGGGTGATCTCATCATTAGTGTCCCCTTCGTTATGATGTATCTCGCCTGATAACGTGACACGGGTGAGCTCGATCCCTATCCAGCCTCCTGCTTTGACCGAGTGGTCGGACGACCCTCGGGTCTCCAGTTCATCAACCTCAAATGCATTCACCGTTCGCGGCATGTGCATACCGGCCATTCCCGCTGCGCGGGTAGGCGTCGATAGGGTGAGTAAACAGGAGAGCAGAAGCGCGGGTATCGAACTGTGCAGAAGTGTTCGCGTGATCGTGTTCTGCGGGTATTGTCGGGACGTCATACGACACGGACCTCCCGAAACATCCCCATCATGTGATACATCAGGTGGCAGTGATAGGCCCAACGACCTCTCGCATCGGCCTGAACGTGGTATGAGATCTTTGAGCCAGGTTGCACGACGACCGTGTGTTTTCTCGGGAGTTGCGCATAGCCGGTTTCAAGTTCACTCCACATACCGTGCAGGTGAACCGGGTGGTTCATCATGGTGTTGTTGACCAGTGTGAAACGGACGCGCTCCCCGTATCGTAGTTCAATCGGTTCAGCATCTTCGAAGGGAACACCGTCAAAGGACCACAGGTAGCGATCCATATTACCCGCCAAATGAAGGATGATCTCACGCGCAGGTTCAGTTGCGATGACAGGTTCGAGTCGCGCCATGTCTGCATACGTCAGCACCTTACGACCTTCGTTTGCCAGGTGCCTGAGGCCCACACCTGGATCATCAAGTCTGTATGTTGGTGCTTCGGCGCGCATGTCGACTTGTGGGCCAGACATGGATGCCGGATGTGCCACTGGATGGTCCGGTATCTCGCGTATCATGAGATCAGGCATCGTGTCGGAGGCTGCTTGTTTGTGGGCCGACATGTGTCCCATGGCTGTGTCCAGCGGCGCCGCGGTCTGCATCTGCCCGGAGTCCGCATGGTGGGTGGAAGGGTCATGAGAATCGGTGCTCCCGCCATGGACGTTGGCCTTCTGGCTGCCCATGTCGTTTTTGACTGGGGCCTTTGGTTCCACTGGGGCCCTTGATTCCGCCGAGGTCATCGGGTGGTGCATCTCCGAGTGCTGGTCATGGCCATTGTGCATGGTCATGCGCATCCCCATGTCGACGTGCGTCAGTTTTGGGACCGGATCAAGGGGAGGTACAGCCGCCTTGAGCCCGGCGCGTGGTGTCAGATGACCCAGCGCGTAACCACTTCGATCAATGGCCTGGGCGAAAATTGCGTAGGGCTCTTCGCTATGCGGTTCTACGATGACATCCACGGTCTCTGCAGTGCCGATGCGAATGTCATCAACGGTCACAGGGTGAATGTTCTGACCATCGGACGCGATCACTTTCATCCGCAATCCCGGAATTCGCAGATCGAAGAATGTCATTGCCGATGCATTGATGAACCGCAGCCGAATCTTCTCGTGGGGCGCAAATAGTCCCTGCCAGCCAGTCCCTGGAGTGATCCCGTTCATCAGGTAGGTATAGGTGAAGCCGGTGACATCTGAGATGTCGCTGTCGGACATGCGCATGGTGTTCCACATCTGGCGTTCCCTCAAGGTTGGCGCCACGCCGTCTTCTCTCACGTCCTTTACCACATCTCCGAGGGTTCTTCGGTTCCGGTTATAAAAGTGGCTGTTCTTGCGAAGATTGCTGAAGATGCGCTGTGGTGACTCATCAGACCAGTCGCTCAGCACGATGACGTGATCGCGGTCGGCGTGATGCTGGGGTGCGTGATGGGATGCGTGATGGTGTGCCGGATCGATCACAATGGCGCCATAGAGCCCTGTCTGTTCCTGGAAGCCGGAGTGGCTGTGATACCAGTAGGTCCCACTCTGGCCGAGCTTGAACCGGTAACGAAAGCTGGCGCCCGGTTCAATGCCATCGAAGCTGAATCCTGGAACACCATCCATGTTGGAAGGCAAGATGATCCCGTGCCAGTGGATCGAACTGGGGACATCCAGGTGATTGTGGACATCAACGGTGATCGTCTCACCTTCGCGCCAGCGGAGGGTCGGTCCCGGAAGACTGTTGTTGATGGTGGTCGCCCACCGTTTTCGCCCGGTCAGGTTGACCCTCTGCTCTCGGATGTTGAGCCGCAGATGGCGCGCATCATGTATGGTGGCACCCAGGGCGACCGCAGGTGGCAGCAGGACGAGTCCAGTAACAAAACGACGTCTTGAGATCATTGGTTTGTGGCTTTCATTGCTCAGTTTACTTCGAGGGCATCCTTGTCCGGTAGTTCCGGAAACGGCGCTGTCGGCAATGTCTGGTACCAGAATGCCACTGAAGCGATGTCGTCCTGAAGTGGCAGATAGCGTCGGCCGGCGCGCCATCCCAGAGCCTGGATGGTAACCCGCAGATCTTTCTGGAATCGAACGGGATCCGAGATGTGCCATCGATACATGCCAAAGCGTTGCTGGCTGCTGTACCGACCATCTGGACGGATCACCTGGTGCAGGCCCGCCTGTGGTGTCGTGAAGGTGGTGTAGCCGCCGGCTTCGGTACCCAGATCGAAGTTGTAGGAGCCGCAGAAATAGTCCTCGGTACCTGTGCCGCAGATCGTGGGGAATTCGTCGTCACCATCCACGAAGAACTTGATCTCGCCCTCGCCCCACCAGCCGCGATTATTCACACCCCAGGCCATATAGGTGCCGACATAGTGTCCTTGTCCTTTAACACCTTCGCAGAGAGTGTAAACGGATTTGTAGGGTAATGGATTGGTGCGCCGAAACTGAGCGTGAAAGTAGGCTGCGTCTTCCGGCACCTCGGTGAGCGTATAGTTGATCTGGTAATACAGAACCATGTCTTCTTCATCAATATTGGTCATGGTGATGCGACAACGTTTCCTGAACGGCATTTCCCAATAACAGTTGAAGGCGCTGCCTGGGTTCACGCAGATCGCGTCTGACGTCAGTTGCGCGAACTTGCCCCATCCCATGCCAAAAAAGTCTCCTACGGGACAATCCACAGAGGGTACTTCCTGATCATCCCAGTAGATCCGGAGGATGCTGAAGCGCCAGTTGCCGGTGGGTGTCATCCAGATCTGCTGAATGGCGCCGGCGTCGGTGATGTCCGCCAGGGTAAAGGCTTCTCCTGCCGGGATAACGACCGATGGCGAGACCTTCCAGCCTTGTCCAAGCTCACGAGCTGCGCGTGCGCCGGTACCTTCTGTCGCCATTCCACCGCTACCTTTCTCGCCGGTGAAATTCTCGGGGCTGATGGAACGGGAACGTGC
>MDTB01062246.1_pt1 | contig 16160 bp, 14 predicted proteins | sample 811161 | NCBI WGS metagenome assembly MDTB01 (sample SAMN05326650, study PRJNA326480) | marine metagenome | isolation source: seawater | place: Mediterranean Sea | collected 2009 | reverse complement strand
TGCATCCGCATCAGAAATTTTTGCAGGAGCTATTCAAGATTATCAAAGGGGGATAATCATCGGACAAAAAACATTTGGCAAAGGAACTGTTCAAAAATTAGATAATTTAAGCTCAGGGCAAATAAAAATCACTGAATCAAAGTTTTATAGAATTACTGGTGCTGGGATGCAAAATAAAGGCATAAATCCTGATATAACACTACCAAGTAGCTGGGATATTGAGGAAATTGGAGAGAGCTCATACGAGACAGCTCTCCCTTGGGATGAAATTAAACCAGTCCGTTTCCAGGCATTTTCTATGGAATCGTCATTAATCTCGCAATTGAATGATGAACATTTAGTAAGAGTCAAACAAAGTCCTAACCTACAATATATCTTAGATATAAGGAAAAGATATGAAATGCAAAAAAATAAAGAAGTAATATCCTTAAACTTAATAAATAGAAGAATCGAAAAAGAAGAAAGACAATCATGGGCTTTGGATACAGAAAATAAGAGGCGTTCTGCCCTCAATTTAAAGATTTTCAATTCTTATAAGGCTATGGAAGATTATAATGATGCAAAAGAAACTGAAGACAAAGAAAAAGAATTTGAGATAGATGTGGATGATGATTATCTTTTAAATGAAGGAGCACAAATTCTTTCAGATTACACAATATTTGATCAAAACATCTATATTTCTAAAGCCGCATAAAACATGAAAATTGTATCTTTCAATATAAATAGTATAAGAGCTCGACTCCACCAACTTATTCATCTCAGAGATACCATTGATCCCGACGTAATTGGAATTCAAGAGACTAAAGTAAATGATCCAGATTTCCCAATTGAAGACATTAAAGAAATTGGATATCACCCAGAATTTTGGGGGCAAAAAGGTCACTATGGTGTAGCAATTTTAAGCAAAGAGAAACCAGAGAATGTTCAAAAAGGTTTCTTGGGAGATTCTGAGGATGATCAAAAACGTTTTATCCAAGCTACATTTAAATGGAAAAGAAACAAAATCGTGATCATGAATGGATACTTTCCTCAGGGTGAAAACAGATCACATGAAACTAAATTCCCAAAGAAAATTAAATTTTATGATGATCTTGAAAATCATATAAAAAAGATTATGAAAAAAGAAGATAATCTTGTTGTCATGGGAGATTTTAATGTTGCTCCAACAGAATTAGATGTTGGTATTGGTGAGCAAAATGTAAAAAGATGGTTGCGCGACGGTAAAACAGCTTTTTTGCCTGAAGAAATTGAAATGTGGAATAAAATTAAAAATTTAGGCTTTATAGATTCATGGAGAGAACAAAACCCTAACGAGGGTAAAATTTATTCGTGGTTTGATTACCGCTCAAGAATGTTTGATGATAATCCTAAACGGGGATTAAGAATTGACCATATTTTGATCACAGAAAAACTAAAATCCTCAATTTTGAATACAGGTATAGATTATTCTGCCAGGGCTATGGATAAACCCTCAGACCATTGCCCTATTTGGATTGAATTAAAATAAAGGATTTTAAAGATCTTTGGTTAATCTTTTAAGTTGAAAAAAACTTTTTAGCAGCTTTGAAGATTTATCCTCCATGTGCCCTCCACTATAACCAACCTGATGATTGATGTCATTTCTATCTAGGAATTGGTCAATGGACTTTATTGCTCCAGTTTTTGGTTCTAAGGCTCCAAAGTATAAATAATCCAATCTTGCATCAAGTATCGCTTTTGCACACATATGACAAGGTTCAAGCGTTACATATATTTCACAATTTATTAGCCTATAATTTTGGATTGTCTGAGCTGCATTATTGATTGCCAAAATTTCTGCATGGGCAGACACAGAATTCTTATGAATTACTTGATTAAATCCTTTTCCAACTATTTTACCTTCATGCACAACAATTGCTCCAACCGGCACTTCATCATTCTTAAATGCTAACATGGCCATGCTGATAGCAAAATTCATGTAATCTTCTGAATACATATAAATTCTATTAAATTCTTATAATTATAAAAATTTAGCCCATTCAATAAGGGGTCTTCTCTCAGACTTTAGATTATTTATTGGATTATTTTTATCCCGATATCCGATACTCATTCCACAAAATAAAATATCTTCAGCTCCTGCATTAACAAATTCAGACACACTATCATGCTTAATAGACCATGCCTCTTGTGCGCAGGTATCTAAGCCTGCTTCTTTTGCCAACAACATAAACGTTTGTAAGAACATTCCTAAATCCGACCATTGAGGGGGACCCATCTGACGATCAACAAAACAAAAAAACGCACATGGCGCACCAAAGAATTGAAAATTCTTCATTATTTGAGCAATTCGGGCATCTTTATTCTCTCGAGGAATTCCTAAAATTTTGTACATCTGCTCACCTAATTCAAACCTTGAAGTCCTATATGGTTCTTTTAATTTTTTGGGATAAATTTCATAGGCTGGTTTATCTGGTACATTCCAGTTCTCTTGAAAAAGAAGAAAATCTTTCATTGAAGAATTATTTATAACAAATATTTTCCAAGGCTGAAGGTTTCCACCCGATGGGCTTCTAGCTGATTTTTCTAAAATATCTTCAATAAGTTTATTCTCAACAGGCTGGCTAAGAAATGCTCTTGTTGATGATCTTGATAAGACAGCCTGGGAAACATGCATTCTAATTTAACCTTTTAAATCCAGAATGACATTCGGGACCATCCAATAACTTGACAATATCTTTTCCATTCTCGCATTCAGCTATCGTTAAAAATATTGGCTCTAAATCGTCAAAATAAGAATTTATAATTTGATCGGTGTGGGCGGTACAACAATATATACTTGTTCCAGCTAAATATCCTTTTTTTAACATTTCTTGTGTTATGTAGGTTTTATAAGCAAGTGCACTTTTACTATTAAAGGAAAATCCAGAAAGAGCATTTAATCCAAAAAAATTCATATCAAGATTAAATTTTTTACCAAGCATCTGCCATCTATCACGAATTTTTGTACCAATGTCAGTTATGTAATTCCATGATTTAGTTTTTTCCATTATTTCGAGAGTTTTCAATGCTGCTGTTGGTCCAATTCTTTCTGTCCAAAATGTGCTACTGATGAAACTAGTTTGAGCTGCCTCCATTATTTCGGACCTTCCTATAATGGCTGTGATCGCATAACCATTGCCTAATGCCTTACCAAAAATGGCAATATCAGGTTCAACATTATATTTTTTATGAAGACCGCCAAATGTTTCTCTAAAACCAGAGGTGCATTCATCAAAAACTAATATAATATTTTTTTCAGAACAAATTTGCCTTACTTTTTTGAGAAAATTATCTTCCGGCCCTGCATTACGAACAACCTCCATCTTAATAACACCAATATCTTCATCTAGTATCAACTTTTCTAGTCCTTCATAATCATTATATTGAAACGGAAATACAGTATTCTTTAAGTCACGTGGAACTCCATTTGGATCTAATCCAGGTAGAAGATGGCCATCCAAACTTTTTATACTGCCCAAGTTTGCAGACAAGTACCAATCATGCCAACCGTGATACCCACAAACAGCTACTTTATCTTTTTTTGATGCAGCTCTGGCAATCCTGATAGCAACAGCATTTGCTTCTCCACCAGTTCTAGCTAATCTACCCATATCAGCCCAAGGATGCATATCAATTAACTTGTCTATCAAATGCACTTCTTCTGGGCAGTTCAAGGTTGACATATTTCCGTCCTTAACTGTTTGCAAAACAGCATCATCTACCTCAGGATGGCCATAGCCCAAAATATTTGTACCTATTCCCATAAAAGACATATCAATGTATTTTTTTTCATCTAAATCCCAAACTTCGCAACCCTTTGATTTTGAAAAATATGCAGGCCACTTATCTGGTAGGAACATCTCAGGTCTTTTTGATAAAAGCATATTTCCACCTGGGATTATTTTTTTAGAATGTTGATATAGTTTTTGACCTTTTCCCATGTGAACTGTTTCGTTTCTAGATAAATTTTTATTTGCAAAAAATAATTCCGGTTGGTTTTTGTGTAATTTTAATACTTTACTCCAATGAAATAAAATATCAGGATGAAAATGATTAAAAACATTATTAATGACCTCAAGATCCTCTCTTTCATCCAGTGTCCATCTTAAACTAGAATCATCTTTTTCGTTTAAAAGATTAGCTTTTTTAAAGGTTTTCTCTTTTTTGATAAATGGAGTTACGTGCTCTCTTTCATGAGGATCTAATGATTTATTTTGGGCTCTATGCAATGATTCAAAGCTAAAGACTTCTACATCCAGCCCATCAGGAAATGACGGAGGATTTACGTTACTTGCGTACTCGATTTTTTTTGAAAGAAATAAAGAAATGACATCATCTACAATTGAAGAATCGATTAATGGGCAATCTCCGGTGATTCTTACTAAAACATCTACATTATGCTTTGATGCAATATCAAAATAACGGCTGAGAACATCACTCTCACTTCCCCTTTCGCATTTATATCCTAATGAATTAATATGCTCTTCCAATATATCATTTTGGGAATCATTAGAAGTTGCAACAATTATCTCATTTAATTTTTTAGATTGAGCTAATCTATTAATTATTATTTCAATAATAGTTTTATTATTAATTCTTTTTAAAACTTTTCCAGGCAGCCTTGTTGAACCCATTCGAGCTTGAATAATTGCTGCAATCTTCAAGTGATCGGCCAGTTTGAAGGATTAAGGAGCAACTCATCATCACAGGTTATATCAGGAAATATAAATGGTCTATTTCGAGGGTTAAATGCCTCAATAATTTCTTGTAATTGCTCATTATTATCCACTCCAACAATTACTCGATCTATTTGAGGAAGAGATAGAGGATAATGTAAGCAAGTTTCTAAGGCAGAAGAATTATTCTCTTTCAACCATTTATGCCAGAATGATATTAGCGAACTCCATCTATCAAAAGTTTTTGGAACTTGATTCATTTGCAATAGAAGCAAACCTTGTAAAAAAATAGATCTCGCATGAATTTCAATTCCTGCATCATTCAATCTTTGCAGCCATCCCGAGGTTAACATTCTTCTGTCAAAAACATTAAATGGAACCTGTATTATATCAATTTGAAATTTCTGGAAGACAGATGCTACTTCGTCAGGTCCATATGCAGAAACACCAATTTTATGAACTAAGCCTTGTTTTTTAAGCGAGATCATTGCTTCAGCAAGCGTGGATCCATTTGCACCAAATAATTGAGAAGTATCATGAACCAATAACCCATATGCAGTTTTTAAATTCATTCTAGTAAGAGATGACTGCATTTGATCGTATGCCCATTCATCAACATTTTTTACTGATGCTGGTATCGGGGGTAACTTTGTAACAACTTTAAACTTTCCTACTCCAACATTCCCAAGGGATTCTTCACTAACGCCATAGGATATAGATGTATCTAAAGTATCTATGCCTTTTCTGTCTGCAAATTTTAGTATCTCATTAGCTTCGCTAAGATTTACTTGTCCATGTTTATTTGCAACGCCATAATCAAGGCCAAACTGAACAGTTCCTATTGCTATTCTGTTCGCCTTTTTCTTTTGCTGCTCTAACAGAAAAAGTCTTTCAGCAAACTCATAGTCCTCTGGATTATCAATATCAATTACTTTATGGCGAGGCAATATAAACATTGTGGACTCATTTGAGAATTCACCAAGGCCATCTAAAACCGCATTCAATGTTGATAAATAAAGCTGCCCAGCATCATGATACGCATCCTCACAATCTTGTGTTCGAGTATTGATGTGTTCAGGAGAAAACATTTCAATTCTTTTGTCTTGATTTAAAAACAGTGCTCTTTGAATAGGATATTCATATGCCCCACAAGCAATAAGACTTTCTGATTTACTCTCCAGAAGAAGCTCTAATGCCTCCTCTAAATCCCTTGGAGTTATAAAAACTGCAGAGGGGTACACTGTTAGAACTAAATCTGGTTTACTAAAATTTTCAATGTACCATTCAACAGCATGCTTGATGACAGGACCAGTTCCAATATTATCATCTGAAAGCTCTTTCGGCCTCAAGAATGGCGCCTGAACATCAAAAGATCTTACAATCTCCTGAATTTCGGGACTATCAGTTGAGACCAAGATATCATCTACCAATCCACATGATTGAAGAGTTTGTATTGGCCATGCAATCATGGGTTTACCACAAAATTCTTTAATATTTTTTTTAGGAATTCTTTTGCTTCCTCCTCTTGCAGGAAGAATTGCTAGTACTTTAGGCTTATACATAAAATTTAATACATGCTTTAACAATAGGATAAATCATAACTTTTAACTGATAAACATTTACTTGATATTAGAATTATTAATTTATTGTTTATAAAGTATTTTGCATGTCTGCGATTAATGAATTGAGTAATTGTATTTTTTTCTTTCTCGACGATATGGATTTATTTAGATTATTTTCATATCTTTTTGACATCACCTTGAAGATAATATCTCTTAACCGAGTATGTATAAAGTAATATTGTTTCCCAAGTGATTTTTGCTCTTGTAGGCAATTTTCATTGGATAGGATTGAAATAATACTCTCGACTGCAATTATTGGCATCATTGCTCCCATTTCATTTCTTAATTCATCCAAAGACTCATATTCATCTGATGAAAAATTTATCTTTGATATTATTGGACCAGAATCAAGAGAAGGCTGCATGAGATGAGCAGTTAAAGACAGAGAATCAAATGCGCCATCTAAGATAGGAGCCTCAACCACATCCATGCCTTTATATTGCGGAAGCGGACCCATATGGATATTGATAATACCCAATGAAAAGTAATCAATTACATCAGCAGTGATTAACCCACCTCCAGTAAAAAGGCATAAATCATCATTTTCATTTTTTTTTAAATCAATAACTTCTGAAAAGCTATCTACTGATATACAAGGAATGTCATAATTTTTTGCAAGAGATCTAATGTCTGATATTTGCTCCACTATAGATTCTTTAAAATTTTTAAGGCTTAAATCGGTGTCAACTTTATTTTCATCAGATCTAAGAATTAATTTTCTCCATACTCTTTTGAAAAATAAAGAGATGCCGTCTCTATATAGCTCTGATCTTATTCTAGAGGGTGAAAATTTAAGAATAACTATGGCCTTGATATTAATATTAAGACTAATTAGAATTTTAAGACTTGTTATTGAAAATAGACTATATGGACTCGGACAAAAAATTGTAACAGGTATCTTATTGACAATTGAGTTATTCCAGGCTTCAAAGGAGCATTTACACTCCGGAATATCATTAACATTTTCAAGGCTTTTGGATGCTGAGTGAATTAAACAATTTTGATGATTTGTTAAAATTTTATTTAATAAAACAAGATCTTTTAATATTGATGGGCATGCATCTTCAATAATTAAAGCAGCATTAAGCAATGCGACATCTTTCAAAGGTTCTGTCGATATTGAGATTTGATTATTAATTATCTCCTTCATCCAAATTAAATGGGATGATGAATCTTTGCCAAATCGTTTTATGGAAATATTTTTTAGGTTTCTATTATGAAATGATATGAACTTCCTTATTTTTTCTAGCCAGGCAAGTCCAATCTGTTCATTTTTGATAATTAATTTAGAAATTTCACTCCGCTCATTTGATGAGAGTATTGGAATTATTTTGGGTGGAAATGAAATTTCTTTCATTTGTGCAGACTAACTCTAGCAGATCTGCCATCCATATTTTTTAAGGCCTCACCAAATAAGACAAAATCTTCTTTTGATTGAATGCCATCAGCAAATGCAACAACGCCAAATTTAAAATATGGCATTGGCAAAATATCTTTCTTAAATCTATAAACTTCTTCCCAATCAATCAAATTTTCAGAGTAAAAAACCTTCGAAAATTTAGTTTTAACCTCATCACCTATTTCAACAGTTGTTTGTAAGATTGCATCACCATCTTTGAATTGTTTTGAATACCAAACTGGGCCAGGAAAATATTGCCCCTGCTTGATTGTTTTCTTCTCTCGATCAAAAATCTGCAGATATGCTTCCTGAATTGGTGAATCCATTACCCAAATTATCTCATTTGGTTTAAAAAACAAACTTACCGGACGCCATTTTTGAGAGCCATCTCCATACCAATTAAGCCTCATAAAACTAGAATCATCAGATTCAATTACATAGCATTCTCCATTAAAATCACCTGTTACTATCCATAGTGATTCATTAAACTTATCAGCATAAATGCCATGAATATGCTTAATTTTTTGTTCTATAAGCTCCTTTGCAATTGAAAAACTCCTCCCATCATCGTTGGAAGTCCAAATTGGTACCGGTTCTCTGTTAGGATTATGTCCATACTCTCCAAAACATATTGCTCTTGAGGTAACAGCTATTCCACCATGAAGAACATTTCTACATTGTTTTAAATTATTAATATAAAAAAGTTCTTCATTATTTAAGTCAAAAAAATAGATTTTCCATTGAAACAAAACAACAATTCCATCTCGGTTCCAATTGAAGACTGCATTAGATTTATCGTAGCGAAGAAATCGTCTAAAGATTCGAAACTTCATTAGAAATCTAATTTGACCAGGTATAGAAAATGCGAACTCGCTACCATTAACTTTAATGTAAAAATTATTTCCTGTACTCTTGATTTCATCGCCCGAATTTTCATCATAATGATGAATAATTTCATAATCTATAAATTCGTTTATTCTCAATTTCATTGTACTAAGTGATATTTTTATACTGCGGTAAAAAAATTTAAAAAGCCTTGAACATTTCTTTGAAAATTATCAGCTGGATATCTCCTTGTCATGTATGCAGACCCAATGTCAGCGTTATTCCAGTGATAAAAACCAGTTAATAATCCAAACATCAAACGATAATCAGTGATAATTTCAGAGTATTCATCAAAGGTAATTTTTTCATCAATTTTTATAGTTGATAATAAACCTTGTTTACAATCAAATTGGAACCTATGTAAAATTTCATCATCTGCAGTTATGGAAAAGATAAAATGATATGGATAGTTTATTTCTGATTTGTTTTGAGCGTTAATAGATGCAACTTTCATTAACCTCATAAAATTGATCTTTTCTGGCTCAATCAAAAAATGCTTTTCATAATCCATTTTAGCTGGACTAATTTCATCTATTCGATTATTTATTTCAGATTCAGAATATTTACAAGTCCTCAAGTCTAAGGTTTTCCCTGACATAAGATCAATTGATCCCCCTGTATTTAATACTACTGCTTTTGGATCAAAAGCAGTAATCTCATAAGCATCAGAAACACCCCTATATTTATTGAGCTTAGCATTCTCCCCACCCAACAGATATTCACCTGCAAATGGAAGGTTAAATTTAGCATTAAAATAATTTATGTAATTCTGATATCGTTCGAATCCACGTTGCTTTTTTTCATTAGCTTTGCATATAAGAGTATCTGTCTCCTTTTCTAAATCAAAATATGTTTGAGGATATGGGCTTGCACCGGTATAACCAACAGCAGTTAAATCTAGCTCAGTAGTTAAATTTCGAATAATATTCTTTAATTTTTTTACATGTGGATCATTAAAAATGCAATCATTTAAGTTGAGAATTGTCTTTTTAAACTTTGCATCGTGAACAACCAAAGCAGAGTCAATATCGGAAATACTTCCCGTTTCATTCTCTTCGATAAAAATACTTGTTTTACCGACATGCAGTTCTCTGGTTGGAATTAAATCCAAACCATCGGCTTTACCTTTGAGAAATAAATAGTTTTTTTGAAAATCTGGAATTATTATAGGCTTAGGTCCAAATTTTTGAAAAATTTTATGAATAAACTCTGGATCATAATGATCTGGATGAATATGAGACACGTATATGTAATCAGGCTCATCGATAAAATCAAAAGGATCATTTATGTGAGGAAATGAAAACCATGCACCGTCAAAGATACCTTGAGTAAACCAAGGATCAGTTAATATGCAAATGTCTGATGTTTTAATCTGTAAGCATGCCGAAGATATATATTTTACAATCATTTGATGCAATATTTTATCACCTTATTATTAACGTTGTTTCAATAAAAATATTAAATTTACTACTCTTAATAATATGAGATGTTTAATTTAATTGGATCTTAGTGACAATATTTATGATTGTCTATGTGAACATTTATGAAAATTTCTATTCACGCAATAAATATTGAGATAATTCTTCATACAAAGATAAACCTTTTTGAGTAATACCCTCATCCATTTCAAGAGAAATAACCTTATTGGATTCCTTGAATTCAAAATTATATTTCTCTTTAATCTTTAATACTTTTAATATATCCAACCAATATTCATTTGAATTACAAAGTTTTTCATAACAAATGAAGTGTACACTCTCATTGTTTTTAAGATCATTAAAACAATTTTTGTAAGTTAGATACCATTGTTCTAACCAATGGTTGATAGTCAAATCATCATCAAAGATAAGGTTCTTGTCCTGAATGGGAATATAGTTTGGACCAAATTCAGTATGACCAATCCATTTCATGTAGTTAGAGATAAAGTGATCTTTCTTTGAATCTTCAATAAATCTTTTGTGTTGCGTTAATAAGGAATATGCGTGCTGGATTGGATGTCTAAAAGGAATCAATATTTCTGAATGAGGAAAAATCTTGGATATAAGTTCTAATCTTCTAATATTTTGATTATTTTTACTAAGATATCTTTTCTTTTTATATTTGTGGTTTATAAGATGCACATAATTTTGAAACTTTTCTTTTGTATTCTTATCATTCACATCAAAAGTCATCCAAAAGACTTCTTCAAATGCTTCTGGTGATTCAGTAGAAACTTTAATGCCGTCTCCGTGTGCTCTCCCCATGAAATCTATGTCTTTTCTATTAAAAAATAATTTTGACCAAAGATTGGGCGCAAGAATAAAGGGCATATCTTTGTAGGATAGTGATGCAAACTCATGAGATTCATATAATGCATTTAATAAGATAGTGGTTCCTGAACGTGCAAGGCCTGAAACAAAAATATGATTATCATGAGTTTGATTAGGTGAAATTACAGAACTCTCAACATCAAAAGTCACCTCACGCATATATTGAAAAGAGAGTGCAACTTGATGTAGTTTTTGTTGCAACCAAGAATAATTATTCATTTGATAAATGATTTTCTTAAAAGGGCATATCCTAATGCAAAAACCAATGATTCTATTATTCCAATCAATGAGGATGTGAATACAAAAAAGTTATTATGGAAAAGGTCTGTAATGAAAAATAAAGATATTATTAATAATAAAATCAGCAATATTTGGAGAGAGTGCTTCATAATTCTGAGTGCATATGCAGGGATTACCTTTTCCTTCCAATGATCACTGATACTATTTTGTGGAATAATATAGGTGATTTTTTTTGTCACTTTTAAAATTGAATCAAAGTGTGATAAAAAGTTTAATCTTAAAAAAAATTCAACAGATATGATGCAAACTAGTAATAGAAGAAAGTGAATCATTAAGATTCATCGTAAGAATCTTTTAACATTTTCTTATCTTTCCTATTTTTTAATGCACGTTTTAATGGGTAGTATAAGATGCCCCAAAGTCCTAATATAATTGCGGCAAAGAAACCAACTATTGCAATAATGACTCCTCCACCCATGCCTGGACCGATATATGCATATGAGGGAAGAGATATTAAAAAAAGAAATATAAATAAAATTGATTTATTCATTACAAGTTCCTTTGTTGGTTAAAAAAATATTTACAGTTTGAATGTCCTCATGAAGATACAGAATTCTTGACCATCCAACCCTGTAGACATTTCCATCACTTGCACGATTGACATGAGTCCATCTCAGAGAACCATCTGCATTAAAGTATAGTGTTCTCGCATAATTAGATTCTTCAATAAATAAATCACCATTCGGAAGAATCTGACTTCTTCCCTCTGTGATTGTTCTGGCATCATTGTTAATAAGACTATCTTTAAGATATGAAAAATATTCATCAGTCTTAAAGTCATAAATAATTACTTCATTATGACCATCTACTTCATCACCATTTACAAAATCTTTAGAATTATTATTGAAGATAGATATTCTATGATTATCTAGAATATCAACGTCATGCTGATGAAAAAATGGTCCAGTTCCTTTCCAAATGATTTCGTTGGTTGATGGTCTAAATAACAGAACCATAGACTGGTGTCGCAATGATAAAAAAATATCTCCTTTCTTCCAGAATTCTCCATCAAAGTTTACAGGTTGTATATCATTTAAATGGATGGGATCAGAATTAAATGATCTATCCCCCACCGAGAATAATAGATACTCCAAGCCATTATCTATCAGAATTTGTGAAACAGATTTTTCATAAAGAATTTCACCTTCACTAGATAGTTTAACTACTGCATCATCATCAAAGCCATCTTCCTCTCTAATGTCTCTTCCAACTATTTCAATTGGTAAAGATTGAGGATAAATGCGACTTGGGGCCCATATATTCCCACCAATATCTGTTTCTATTGAGTGATGAAATCTATCATGAGTATTTTGAAACAGTAAATTTGAACAAGCATCTATTTTTCTTATTGGGGTGTCGTTATGAAACAGTAAACCCCCATCATTAACTAATTTTGGATTTATAAATCTTTCTCTTAAATTATTGTTATCTCTATTTAAAAAAGAGAACTCGTCCACCTGCTCAATTAAATCATTGAATGCATCAATATCAGGATTCCAAGTATGCAGAACTTCAAAGTTTGTTAAATCAACAAGTTCTACTACTCCTTCCTTTAAATTACCATCGTACCTTGAAAGAAGAAGATATGATTCTTCATCGTAAGGTATTCCATTAAAACCACTTAAGAAAGGAAATCTATCTTCAAGTTGGTTAGGATTTACATTAGCAAATATTTTTCTTGCATTAGAGGGTATTTCTGCAAAGAACAGGGCAGTCTCTGAAACCCATTTTAAACCAATCTTTTCTAGACTGTTGCCACCTTTTAATTCATGTCTGACCAATGATCCAAACCCAACTGCAAAGATAATACTAAGAAGAATTGTTAGGTAAAGAATCCAAATTTCAATTTTTTTAAACATCTTTGAAGAACCTTGTCATACTTTTTGACCCCTGAAAACCCATATTTTACTGATTTTGTTAAATATGCAATTATTCCCACTCAATAGTTACGTTACTAAAATATCCAGTAAAATCAATACTTTAAAGGCTTCATAATTAGACTTTGTAACTTCTTTGTAACTGTATATGCTCCTATAACCAAGTTTAGAATCTCTTTATTAAAGCTTCCATATCATTATATTTTTCATTAAAAGCAATCTGTATCCATTCAGGAATAGAATCATAATCAGGAATTTTTAATTTTGGCAGGCTTCTATTTGCCTGTCTCCCATAATTAAATTTAAACTTATTTTTTTCTAAACATGTCGCATAATAGAGCAATTCTTCTATGGACATATCTTTCTTAGGTTGTAAGACAAAAATGTGGTATGCAGTATAAAAATCCTTAGGTTGTAAAAAAGTCGAGCCTACTGATCCACCCGCAGAAAATGTTAATTGATTTTTTTTATAAATCTTTTCACCTTTTACTACTTCTACCTGACTAGATACAGCATTGTTGGTAGATTTTCTTGCAATAAAATTTATGCCATCTTTAGATTTTTTTAATGATTTTTCTGCCAATCCGTTTCCATAATTCACCTCGAAAAGAGTATCAAGGCTAACAGTTGAATTTGATTTTTTGTTCTTAGATTTATTTGTAGGTTTATATTTTATAAGCCGTCTAAGCTTTTCTTTTTTTACATCAGTCTTCTTTACCCATTGGGGTATGTCTTTTACTTCAGGTATTAAAAGATCTTTAAATGTTCTATCAGCCTGCCTACCGTAATTAAATTTAAACTTATTTTTTCTAATGCAAAGACAATAAAATAATAAACTATAAACATCTAAGTCTTTTTTTGGTATTAGAATTGCTACCTGATGAGCAGATTGAAAATCTTCAATTTGAAGGGAAGCTTCTAAAACAGATCCTTTTAAAGGAACAGATATAGAGTATGAAGGATAGACTTCAAACTCAGGATTAATTCTTATTCTTGCTGAAACTCCATTATTTGATGCTTTAGCGCTTACAAAGTTTATTCCCTGATCATCTAAGACTTGATCCTTCAGGGTATTAGTCGGTGGATAAATTATTTTAAAGATCTCAGATAGCTTAATCATTATTTATAACATGAACTAAAAATGACTCTACCGTTTTTTTATAATCTGACTGAGTAACTGAGCTATAGTCAGTTTCCATATATGCCTCGGCACACCATTCGTCTTCTTCATTTACACTTTGCATAAGAGAGAAATCTTTTACTTCGGTTCTATTTAGATATGACTCAACCCAAACTTTTTTAAGTCCTTTCCAGACACCATTAACATCTGCTCTTCCAAGAATTCTATCTTTAATAAAACCGTCATTTTTACCGTATCCAAACCAGGTTTTTTTTAACTCATTATGAGGAACGTGAGCTGTAAAAATCATTGCACAAGTGACTGTTCCAACAGGATAAAATAAATCATCAGGAAGAGATATTACTGCTTCCAAGGTATGATTTTTTAGTATCTCCCTTTTTTCATTTGAGGGCATTATTGAGCAACTCATTGGAACAATAGCTAAACCTCTTCCATTTTTTGAGAGTATTTCGAGCATATTGATGACATAACTAAGCTCAGAGAGAGATTTATCTTCATCATCTTGAGAAAAAGGAGGGTTTATTAAACCAACGGATGGTTTATGATCTTGTAGTTTGCTTTTTATTTGTTTAGAAAAACAATCTCCAGAATATATATTAGATTTCCCATCTCCTCTTAAGATCATATTCCCTGCCGCAAGAGTAAACATTTCAGGCATATCTTCTGCACCAACAATATTATTCGTCTTTATTTCTTCTCTCTCTTGTTCAGATTTTGCTCTTTTTAATTGAAAGTTCATAGCAGATACAAGAAAGCCTCCTGTTCCACAGCAAGTATCAACAACTACATCATTAGTTCTTAAGTCAGCAAGCTCACAAAAAAGCTCTGTAATATGATGAGGAGTTAAAACTATTCCAAAAGATTGTTTATCTCCTCCACTATATTTCAAAAATTCATTAAAAAAAGATCCTAAAAGATCAAAGCTCTCATAAATATTTACGAAAGGAAAAACATTAATATCAATCTCCTTAATAAGTTCTCCTAATACACCGGAAGAGAATTTTTGTTTTGCTGTTAATTTGGGATGATCTCTAAGTTGTATAAAAGAATTTAGAATAGCCTCTTTTTTTAAATTGGGAATATCAGCTGAAGATATAACTCTCTTTATTGCGCCATACCACTCATCGGGAAGATCTTTTAAAGAATAAGATGAATAGTTTGCTCTGAATGACTCATTGTTTAAAGCTATCAGCGAACCGCAGATAACTAGTGGCTTTTGAGCTTCTGATAGTTTTGCATGATTTCTTAGAAAATTATGCACCTTTCTAGAATACTCAAGGACATCTTGCATTCTTTTTTGAGAAACTATTGGATCAAAATTAGCAAGATTGACTAAATCACTAAACGGAACAATATCCTCAACTGTGTCGCCTTGGGTTGTTTTAATTCTTATCGGTTCAGAAGTATTTTTCTCTTGAAAAAAAACAGATATCTTTAATTTAGACAGTTCTGAACCACTAACTGCCAGGGAAATTACATTAAATTCTTTTGAGAGCTTTTTAGAGTAATGCAATGCACCATCTACTGCATAATCTTTAGGCTTATCCCATTCTGGACTCTCGTGTTTGTTGGATGATGGTTTGCACTCAACTACAATAATATAATCTGGATATTGATCTGATGTAATTATGAATTCAGGAAATCCAGGTTTATTTTTTCCTGATTTTGAAGCCTTTTTTAAGAGTTTTGAAACATTATCAAATTTTGAAATCTGCTCTTCAACTATAATAGATTCATCATCATAGTATTCATTCTTTTTAAGTAAATCTCTTGTAATTATCTCAGTTAGTCGTTCATTCATAATTTTAATAAAATAAACTTTTTATATATCAATTAAAAGTATTATTCATCCTATTCCCACTCAATAGTTGCTGGTGGTTTGCTTGAAATGTCATAAACCACCCTGCTTACTCCCTCCAATTCATTCACAATT
>MDTB01031669.1_pt1 | contig 16160 bp, 17 predicted proteins | sample 811161 | NCBI WGS metagenome assembly MDTB01 (sample SAMN05326650, study PRJNA326480) | marine metagenome | isolation source: seawater | place: Mediterranean Sea | collected 2009 | reverse complement strand
GTAAAAATTACTTTGATAATATAGAGGCAGAGAAAATTGTAGAACTTAAAAAACCAGAAATTAAAAAAGAAATAAAAAAACCAGAAATTAAAAAAGAAGCAAAAAAACCTGAAGCCAAGAAAGAAATCAAACCAAAAAAAGAAGCTAAGAAAAAAGATGTTAATGATGTAATTCTACCTAATTTAAATTTAAAAACAGAGACAGTTTTGAGTCTTTTTAAAGATGTAGAATATGATTTAGGAAAAGTTCGAACTCAAAAACTTGTAAAGCCTATTTATTTTACTCAATTTCCAAGAGACCTTGACGCATTACAAAATAGTAAATTGAAGAAAGAGACTTTTATAAAAATAGTTCTTCCACTTATAGTGGCTGAAAATGAAAAAATTCTCGCTGATAGAAAAAAATTAACAATTTTATCTACTAAAAAATATACAACAGATTTAGAAAAACAGTGGATTAGCCAAAAACTGTTAGAATACAAAGTAAAAAAAGGCGATTTAAATGAATTATTAATTAGAATGGATGTAATTCCAACTTCCATAGCGCTTGCACAGGCTGCTAAGGAAAGTGGTTGGGGGACATCAAGGTTTGCTTTGGAGGGTAATGCTATTTTTGGTCAATGGACTTGGAGTGGTCAAGGAATTGCTCCTTTAGATAGAGATAGTAATAAAAAACATAAAATTTTAAAATTTCCAATATTAAGGGCTTCAGTAAAAGCTTATCAGAATAATCTTAATACTCACAAAAGTTATTCAAAATTTAGAGAAAAAAGATCTATTTTAAGAGGAAAAAATAAGAAGATCGTTGGCCTTGAGTTGACAAATACATTAAATAACTACGCTCAGACTGGATCTGAGTATACAGACACTTTAAATCAAATTATAAAACAAAATAGATTAACAGATTTTGAGCCGGTGAGATTAGTCAATTCAGTCAAAAAGATTGAATTAAGCTCTTAAATTATTTTTCACTAATCACAAATTGTACACCAAGCCATCTCCAAAAACCGCTTGGATCTCTTAAAGAACAATTAATTCTTCCTCTTTCGCCAACAAACTTTTCATTAATATTAATTAACAATATATTTGAATTTTCAAATCTAATATTAGATTGCCTCCATTTATTACCTTCGTTTGAATAACAGCTTAAAGATTTTAAGTTTTTTATATTTTCATAAAATTCTATTTTTACTTCAGGTGGATTTTTACTTTGAAGAAGGTATTTTTCTTCAGGGTAAACCTTTTTGTATTTAAAAGGCAATGTTTTAGTTAGAGAATTAAATCTTTTAATTTCTCCGTATTTTTCATTTATTGGAAATCTTGGAAGTTCATAAAGATCCTTAGTTTCATCTAATACCCCAGAATGTTGACCGAAAGCATACTTGAAGCCTAATGATTGAATTATATTTTTAAATTCTAGACTATATTCTCCAAATGGATAAGAAAAAAATATAGAATTTCTTCCTAATTGATTTTTAAATATTGAAATTGATTTTTCTATATCATTTTTAATCACCTCATTACTTTCATCAACTAAATATTCATGAGTATGGCTATGATTACCTATTTCTACAAAATTCTCCTTATCTAACTCTCTTATTTGATCCCAAGTCATATAATTTTTTGAACCAACTTCACGTGTGCTGACAAATAAAATAAATGGTATTTTTTTTTTTCTTAAGTATTGGCCAAGCATTTTCATAAAAAGAGGAAAAACCATCATCTATTGTTAATAAAACTTTTCTTTGATTCTTATTATTTTTCAAATCTTTTTCAAAATTATTCGGATTTACAAAACTTATGTTTTTCTCTCTAATAATCTTTAAATGTTCTTTAAAATCTTTTAGCTTAATATTAGTGGACGGGTATTTATTTTCTTCGAACCTATGGTACATTAGCGAGATAATACCAAAATCATCTATTTCTTGCGTCACCGAGTTAGAATACAAATTGTTTTGAGAAGTTAAAATAGCTATAAACAAACTAATGATAAAAGATTTTTTAATTTTAAATTGCATAGGCGACAATGATAAAATCGGTTTAAAATTTGGTAACAAATTTTATGTTAACAATTTTGATCAAAATATTAATAAAAATGATCAATTGGTTTCAAGCATATTAAATCTAATAAAAAAATACAAAGTAAATATAAGTGAAAATTTCACTATACTTGTTAATAGCGGCCCAGGTAGTTTTTCTTCCATCAGAATTTCTTTAGCTGTGGCAAAAGGAATAAAAATATCAAAAAGGATTAACTTATATGGATTTAAAAATTCCGATCTTGGTGAATTTAACCTTGCTAATATTGAACTTTTAATTAAAAAAGATCTAATACAAAAAAATTTGATTAAACCCTTGTATATAAGTTAGATTAAAAAAATGAATACAATCGAAGAAAAATGTAAAAATAAAGGTGTCAGACTTACTGATCAAAGAAAGGTCATAGCACAAGTTATGTCAGAATCAAAAGATCATCCAGATGTTGATGAGCTACACAAGAGGGTTAGTGATGTAGATAAAAAAATTAGTATTGCGACAGTTTACCGAACAGTAAAACTGTTTGAGGAAGCTGGAATTTTAGAAAAGCATGATTTTAAAGGTGGTAAAGCAAGATACGAGCAATCCCCAGATGAGCACCATGATCACTTAATAGATATTAATAGTGGTGATATAATTGAATTTGTTGATAAAGATATTGAAAAACTACAAAACGAAGTTGCAAAAAAACTAGGTTACAAATTGGTCGATCATAAATTGGAACTTTATGGATCAAAAATAAAAAAATAATTTGCAAAAAAAAATTTTCATTAAAACTTTTGGTTGTCAAATGAATGAATACGATAGTAATCGTATTTCAGATCTTACAAAAAAAATTAATTATACAGCAACCAAAAATTTAAGCGAAGCTGACTGTTATATTTTAAACACCTGTCATATAAGAGAAAAAGCAACTGATAAAGTTTATCATGATATCGGAAGACTAAAAAAAGAGTTTAGAAATAAAATCAAGCCAATTGTTTTAGTTGCAGGTTGTGTGGCTCAAGCAGAGGGGGATATTTTATTAAAAAAAGAGAAGTATATAGACGCTGTTGTTGGACCACAATCGTATCACCTAATCAATGACATAATATTAAAATTAGAGAAGAAATCAAAACCAATTAACTTTACTGAGTTTGAAGTAATAGAGAAATTTGATAGTTTAAATTCTTTAAAAAATTCTGATAACAAAATTTCAACTTTTCTAACTATTCAAGAAGGATGTGACAAATTTTGTAAATTTTGCGTAGTGCCATACACACGGGGAGCTGAATTCTCACGATCACTTAAAGAGTTAGTTTTAGAAGCAAAGCAACTTGTTGAAAATGGAGCAAAAGAAATCACTCTATTAGGTCAAAATGTAAATGCATACAATTATGAAAAAAAAAAACTTGCAGATTTAATTTTAGAAATTTCTAAAATAAAAGATTTAAAAAGGATTAGATATACAACTTCACATCCTATAGATTTTACAGACGATTTAGTTGAAGTACATAAAAATTGTAAAAAATTGATGCCTTTAATACATTTACCAGTTCAAAGCGGATCAAATAAAATATTACAAGAAATGAACAGAAAACATAGTATCGAACAATATTTAAAAGTTGTAGAAAAAGTAAAAAAGGCTAAACCAAATATTCAATTCTCAAGCGACTTTATTATTGGCTATCCTGGAGAAACATATGATGACTTTGAAAAAACGATTGCATTAATGAATAAAGTAAAATTTATTAATTCCTACTCTTTTATATACAGTGCGAGACCTGGAACACCTGCATACAGTTTAAAAAATATAAATCATATCGGTGCGAAAAAAAGACTTTTAAAATTTCAAAAAACTGCAGAAAAAATAAAAACAGAATATAGAAATAAATTGATAAATAAAATATCGAGTGTGTTATTTGAGAATAAAACGAAAAATGATAATAAATATTTTGGAAGAGATGAATACTTTAATTCAGTTATTGTTGATAGTAAAATTAACTTAATAGGAAAAATTAAAAATGTAAAAGTTTTAGCAATTAATCAAAATACTTTATTTGGAGAAGTTTTCTCCGATTTTAATCAAAAAAATTATGCAGCATAAATAGATGTCAGAAATTACAAAATTAGAACAAAATCTTATTATTAAAAAAATTGATGACGAGACAATAAATTTATCAATAAATAACAACGAAATTTTAATGGCTATCGTGGGTCAATTTGATCAAAATTTAAAAAACTTGTCTAAGTTAGCTAATACAGATGTTTATTTCAGAGGTAATTCAATAACTTGTAAAGGAGATAAAGACAATCTATCCATTTTCTGTAATGCTATAAAGTTTTTAATAAATAAATATCTCTTAACGAATATAATTGAAAAAGAGGATATAGTTATATCTGTGAAAAAAAACTTAGAAGTAGATGAGTCTAATGTAAAGAGTTTTAAACAATTAATAAAAACTCCAAAAAAATCAGTTATTGCAAAATCTGAAAAGCAATCAGAGTATATCAAAGTTTTGAAAGAGAACGATATTATAATGTCACTTGGTCCAGCGGGAACAGGAAAAAGTTTTTTAGCAGTTTCTGTGGCTGTAACTTTATTAATGGAAAAAAAAATTGATAGAGTAATATTGTCCAGACCAGCAGTAGAAGCGGGAGAAAAATTAGGTTTTTTACCAGGCGATATGAAAGAAAAAGTTGACCCATATTTAAGACCACTGTACGACGCATTATACGAACTTTTTGGAGCAGATAAAATAGATAAAAAAATTGAAACAGGTGAAATTGAAATTGCCCCTTTAGCTTTTATGAGAGGAAGAACTCTAAAAAACTGTTTTGCGATTTTGGACGAAGCTCAAAATGCAACAGAAACTCAAATTAAAATGTTTTTAACAAGAATAGGAGAGAATTCTAAGTTAGTTGTAAATGGCGATCCAAGTCAGATAGATTTAATAAATAAATCATATTCAGGTTTAGTTAAATCAAAAAATATCCTTAAAAATTTAGATGAGGTAAAAATAATTGAATTTGATCATTTGGATGTAGTAAGACATCCCCTGGTTTCAAAAATCATTAGAGCTTACCAAAAAAAAAGCACTGATGATAAAAATTAATGTAATAACAAATAACATTAAATGGTTTCAATATATTAAGAAGCCAAAAAAATATCTTGAGAGTAAACTAAACAAGTTAAATTCAAAAGATAAAACTTTTAAAAAAAATAAAATTTTTTGTTCTTTATTACTTTCTGATAGCAAACAAATAAAAATTCTCAATAAAAAATTTAGAAAAAAAAAACAAAGTTACAGATGTATTATCTTTTCCGTTTCAAACAAAATCCGAACTTAAAAAGAAGCTGAAAAGGAAAGAAAAAATTTACCTTGGTGATATAATTATAAATTTAAGTAAAATTAAAAATAAAAAAGTTATTAAAGATTTTAAACTTGAGTTTGACCATTTATGGATTCACGGTTTATTGCATTTAATTGGTCATGATCATAAAAAAGATAAAGATTTTTTAAAAATGAAACAAATTGAAAAAAAGTATTTAAATTTGATGAATGTTTGAAAAGTATTTAAATAATCGTTTGTTAACGTTATATCTTATTCCTTTTATTCTTGGATCATTAACAACATTATCTTTTCAACCGTTTAATATCTCTGTAATTAATTTAATAATTTTTCCTCTTTTTTTTATCTTACTATATATATTAGTAAAAAGTCTAAATCTGTTTATCGTAAAAAACCTCTAAGAAAAAATTTATTTATATTTGGTTTATTATTTGGTTTTGGTTTTTACTTAAGTGGAATATCTTGGATTATAAATTCATTAACTTTTGATGAAAATTTTAAAATTCTAATTCCATTTGCCTTAATATTGATACCAATATTTTTAAGTTTATTTATAGCTCTTCCTATTTTATTCATTGGCCCGTATTTAAATTTAAATTTTTATTCATTACTTTTTTTTTCGGGAATGTTAGCTTTCTCAGATTACTTAAGAGCTTACGTACTTACTGGTTTTCCTTGGAACCTTTGGGCCTACAGCACTGTTTGGCTTACCGAAATTATACAAATTGTAAATTTAATAGGATTGTATTCATACAATTTGATTTTAATAACTGTTTTTACTTTACCAGCTCTTATTTTTTTTAAAATTAGCACAGCAAAAAAAGTAATTTTTTTGACGTTTATTTGTTTTGCTATTTTAAATTTATATATTTATGGAAATTATGAAATTAATAAAAATATAAAAGCATTAGATGGAATCGAAGAAAAAGTATTTGTAAAAGTCGTATCTCCGAATTTTGATTTGACTTACGGCTTAACAGAAAAAAAAATAGAGAAAAGATTAAAAAAGTTAATAAGATATAGCAACCCAGATAGTGGTAAGGAGACGATATTTATTTGGCCAGAAGGTGTTTTTAGCGGATATAGTTATGCAGAAGTTTTTGCTTTTAAAAAACTGATCCAAAAAAACTTTTCTAAAGAACATATTATAATTTTTGGGACAAACCTATTAGACTCAAAATCAGGAAAATTTTATAACAGTATGCTAGTAGTTAATAATAATTTCGAAATAATCCAAAATTATAATAAAAGAAGACTAGTTCCGTTTGGAGAATTTCTTCCATTTGAAAATTTTCTACATAATTTTGGTTTTAAGAAAATTACTGAAGGTCACGGTTCTTTTTTGAAAGGAAATAAAATTAATAATATTCTTATCGCAAAGATAAATTTTTTGCCTTTAATCTGCTATGAAATAATTTTTGCGGACTTAGTACAAAAATCTAATCCAGACACAAATCTTATTATAAATATTTCAGAAGATGGGTGGTTTGGTAATTCAATAGGCCCTGACCAACATTTTGCAAAATCAATTTTTAGGGCTATAGAAAGTGATACTTTTTTACTTAGATCTGCAAATAAAGGAATAAGTGCGATAATTGATAATAAAGGAAAAATAGTCAAAAAGCTTAGTCGAAATGAAGCTGGAAATATAGAATTTGAGATACCGTTAATAAAATCAAATAAGATTAAAAATGATTTGATCTTTTTTGTACTTTTAATTACATATCTTTTCATCTTTCTATTTTACAAAAAGAAAAATGCAAAATAAATATTTATTCACTAGTGAGTCAGTTTCAGAAGGACATCCAGATAAAGTTTGCGATAGGATTTCAGATATGGTTGTTGACTCTTATTTATCGAAAGACCCAGTTTCTAGAGTTGCTTGCGAAACATTGACCACAACTAATAAAGTTGTTTTAGCTGGAGAAACAAGAGGTCCAAAAATTAAAAAAGAGGAATTAATTTCAAAAGTAAGAGATTGCATTAAAGATATTGGTTATGATCAAGAGGGTTTTAGTTGGAAAACCGCAAATATTGAAACACATCTTCATGAACAATCAGCTGATATAGCTATGGGAGTTGATTCTAAAGATAATAAAGATGAAGGGGCTGGTGATCAGGGCATTATGTTTGGATATGCCTGTAATGAAACAGAAGAATTAATGCCAGCTCCGATACATTATTCACATAAAATTTTAAGATTAATGGCAGAGGACAGAAAAAACGGCATCTTAAAAAATATTGAGCCAGACTCTAAAAGTCAGGTTACTATGCTATACGAAAATGAAAAACCTATTAAGGTAAATTCTGTAGTCATTTCTACTCAACATTCTAAAGAACTTAACCAAGAAAAAGTAAGAGAAGCAGTTATTCCTTACATCAAAAAATCAATACCTGAAAAATTTCTGGCTGATCTAAACTCAAATGAAATTTATATAAACCCTACTGGACAATTCGTAATTGGTGGACCCGATGGTGACACTGGATTAACTGGAAGAAAAATTATTGTAGATACTTATGGAGGAGCTGCACCACATGGCGGGGGAGCATTCTCGGGAAAAGATCCAACAAAAGTAGATAGATCAGCGGCATACGCTTCAAGATATTTAGCAAAAAATATTGTTGCAGCTGGTGTGTCGGAGAAATGTCTTATTCAATTGGCATACGCGATAGGTGTATCGAAACCTTTATCTATTTTCATAAAATTAGCTAATGGTGACGAGTCTAAAATAGATAAGGTAAAAAAAACAATTGATGAAAATTTTAATCTTTCACCGAGAGGTATAAGGGAAATGTTGAAATTAAATAACCCAATATACGAGATAACCTCTGCTTATGGTCACTTTGGAAGAAAGCCATCTAATAAAGGTGAATTTACTTGGGAAAAGACAGATAAAATAGACTTATTTAAACTGTAATCTTGAAAAAACCTTAATTTTCTTCTAAATACCTAATATAAAATTAAATTTCAAAATGGGCACTAGCCCATTTTTTTTTAGGGGCAATATAATGTTAAACAGAGGATTAGATAAATTAGAACTTTTAAGAATAGTAGAAGCAGTAGCAAGTGAAAAGTCTATTGATAAAGAGCTCGTAATTGACTCAATGGAAAGCGCCATTCAGAAGGCAGCACTTACCAAATTTGGAAACGATAATAATATTGAAGTAGCTATAGACAGAGAAAGTGGGGACATCAAAATTAAAAAAGTTTTGGATATTGTTGAGAATGTTGAAGACACGGCAAGAGAAATTACTCTAGAAGAGGCAAAAAAAAATGATCCAAAAAATAAAGATTTAAAAGTTGGTGAGAAAGTATTTGAAGAATTGCCTCAAATAGACTTTGGACGTATAGCTGCTCAAAGTGCTAAACAAGTTATAAGCAGTAGAGTTAGGGAGGCAGAAAAAAATAGACAATACGAAGATTTTATAGATAAGCAAAGTCAAATATTAAGTGGTATAATTAAGAGACTAGAATATGGTAATGTCATTGTGGACCTTGGTAAAGCTGAGGGAGTTATAAAAAAAGACGAGCTAATACCAAGAGAAATTTTAAAAACGGGTGATAGAGTAAAAGCATATTGTTATGAGGTTAAAAAAGAATTAAAAGGTCATCAGATTTTTTTATCTAGGGCTCATCCACAGTTTTTAGCAAAATTATTTTTTCAAGAAGTTCCTGAAATTTATGAGGGAACTATAGAAATTAAATCGGTTGCAAGGGATCCTGGAAGCAGAGCTAAAATTTGTGTTCATTCTCAAGATTCTTCTATTGATCCTGTGGGAGCTTGTGTTGGTATGAGAGGAAGCAGAGTCCAAACTATAGTAAATGAATTACATGGAGAAAAAATTGATATCATTAAATGGACTGAAGATTTACCTACTTTAATCTCAGAATCTTTATCTCCTGCTGAAATTCAAAAAGTTCTTATAGATCAAGATAATAAAAGAATAGATATAATTTTAACTGAAGAAAATTTAAGTAAGGCTATAGGTAGAAGAGGCCAAAATGTAAGATTAGCATCTAAATTAACAAATTATGAGATTGATATACTTACAGATAAAGAAGATTCCGATAGAAGGCAGACAGAATTTAAAGAACGAACAGAAACTTTAATCAAAAATTTAGAAGTTGATGAAACTTTAGGTCAATTATTAGTTTCAGAAGGATTTATATCTACTGATGAAATCGCTCAGTCAAACCCAGAAGATATTTCAAAAATAGATGCTATAGATGAAGAAACAGCAAAAGAATTAATTACAAGATCAAAAGAAACTCTTATTAAAGAAAAAGAAGCAGTAGCATTAAAACTTAAAGAGCTAGGAGTTGAAGAACAACTAATTAATCTAAAAGGAATGACCCAAGGGATGCTTGTTATATTAGGTCAAAAAAATATTAAAAAAATCACTGATTTTGCTGATCTTTCCTCTGATGAATTAATTGGTGGATATGATGAATTAAAAGGAAAAAAAATTAGAATTGAAGGATATTTAGAAGAGTTTTCATTATCAAGGAGAGAAGCTGATGAACTGATAATGGCAGCTAGAGAGATAGTGTACAAGTAATGTTATGGATAAAGATAAAAAAAAAACACTTACAATTTCGTCTAATTTAAAAAAGAAAATTGATACATCATCCATATCAACTTCTGGTAAAAAATCTTTTTTAGTTGAAAAAAAAAAGCCGTTCAGACCAAATAAATCATTAAATAAATCTTCTGTCTCACCAAATTTAAGTACTAATACCGACCTCAAGAAAAAAAATTTTGCTCGAAAGTTTGTAGAACAACAAGCTACTAAAGAATTTATTAAAAAAGATGATAAACCAGCTGGCAAAAGTAAGTTAAAACTCAAAGGGCCTGTAGATAAACGTGATTTTAAATTAACAGTTTCAAGAGCTCTTAACGTTGAAGAAATAGAGATTAAACAAAGAAGTCTTGCGTCAGTTAAGCGTGCTAGGCTTAAAGAAAAAAAGAAGCCTGATGGAGCAGAAAAGAAAGAGTTTAAGAAAGTAATTAAAGAGGTAAAAATTCCAGAACAAATCACAATTCAAGAACTCTCAAATCGAATGGCCGAAAAATCCAATGATATTATAAAATTTCTATTTAATATGAAGGTAGTAGCGACAATCAATCATAATATTGATAAAGATACAGCCGAGTACATTGTAAAAGAGTTTGGACACAATCCAATCATCGAGGAAAAACCCTCTATTACAACAACAAAATCTGAAAAAAAGTTTGTAGGAGAAGTTAAAAATAGACCTCCAGTTGTTACAATAATGGGTCATGTTGATCACGGAAAAACTTCTTTATTAGACTCATTGCGTGATACAGATGTAGTATCTGGTGAGCACGGAGGAATTACTCAACATATTGGTGCATATCAGGTCAAAACAGATGATAATAAAATAATTACTTTCATTGACACCCCGGGTCATGCAGCTTTTACCGAAATGAGGGCTAGAGGTTCAAAAATTACTGATATAGTAGTTTTAGTTGTTGCAGCTGATGATGGAATTAAACCTCAAACTGTCGAAGCAATAAAACATGCAAAAGCTGCTAAAGTTCCAATAATTGTTGCAATTAATAAATGTGATTTACCAGAAAAAAATATAGGTAAAATTAAAAACGAAATGATGCAATACGAGTTAATTGCTGAAGACCTAAGTGGAGATACATTATTTGTAGAATTATCAGCTTTAAAAAAGACAAATTTAAATAAACTAAAAGAAAGTATTCTTCTTCAATCTGAAATTCTAGATTTAAAAGCTTCATTTAGTGATAAAGCTAGAGGTGTAGTTATAGAGTCAAAAATTGATAAAGGAAAAGGTCCTGTATCAACAATTTTAATTAGCAATGGAAAATTGAAGACAGGTGATCACTTTATCTGTGGTGATACATATGGAAAAATTAGAGCCATGATTAATTACGAAGGTAAGTCGGTTAAAGAAGCACTACCTTCTATGCCCGTAGAAATCCTTGGCATGAACAGTTCAGCTTATGCAGGTGCAGAATTTATGGTAACTAAAGACGAAGATGAAGCAAAGCAACTGGTAGAATTTAAAAAGAATGACTCTGCGCAGAATAAAATTCTACCTAAAGATAGAACAACTTTATTTGAGGATGTGAAAGATAAAGATGAGCTTAACATTATAATTAAATCTGATGTTCAAGGTTCTAGCGAAGCCTTAAAGATGGCTATAAATAAAATTGATCATAATGAGGTAGAGGCAAAAATCATTTTATCAGATATTGGTATGATTAATGAGACAGATGTCTCTTTAGCTAAAGCCTCGAATGCCACTCTTATCGGTTTTAATGTTAAGCCCAATCGAGAAGCAAAAAAATTAGCTGAAGAACAAAAGATTAATATAAAATACTTTAATATTATTTATGAAGCAATTGATCATGTGGAAAAATCGTTATCAGGCCTTCTAGAGCCTGATGTTAAAGAAACAGTTCTTGGAAGTGCTGAAATTCAAAAAATTTTTAAAGTATCAACGGCTGGAAAGATTGCTGGTTCAAAAGTAATCAGTGGTGAAATAAAAAGTAAATCTAAAGCTAGGATAATTAGAGATGGAGTGGTCGTATACAGTGGAGAAATTTTATCGATTTTCAGGGAAAAAAATCAAGTAAAAGAAGTAGGTTCCGGATTAGAGTGTGGAATAAGCATTAAAGATTTTATAGATTTTAAAGAAAAAGATGTAATAGAGTCCTATTTATCTGAAAAAATTCAAAGATCAATTTAACATGATGAGCAATCAATCTACCCAAAGACCTTTTTCCCAGAGACAATTGAGAGTTGGAGAGCTAGTAAAGCAAAACCTTGGTGAGTTGTTAATTAGAAATGAGGCTAAAATACCTTCGATCAATTCAAAATTAATAACTGTTACAGAAGTAAGAATGACACCAGATTTAAAAACAGCTAGGGTTTATGTTATTCCTCTAGGGGGAGTAGACACTAAAGAAACAGTAAGGATCTTGACGGAGTTCTCGCATCTTGTTAGAAGAGCACTGTCTAAGAGGCTAGATATTAAGTTTCTTCCCAAACTCACTTTTGTAGGAGATAACTCATTTGAATATGCCGAAAAGATTGAAAAGATAATTAAAAAAAATAACGAAAATGATAAAGACAAAAAAAGAAACAATTAAATCGCTAGCAACCCATGGGAAAGATGTTGGTTCTACAGAAATACAAATAGGATTACTCACTGATAAAATTACTAAACTATCAGAGCATTTTAAAAAGTTTAAAAAGGATAAACATTCAACTTTAGGATTGACGAAGTCTGTCAACAAAAGAAAAAAACTTCTTACTTACCTTAAAAAGAAAAATGTTGAGTCCTATTCAAAGGTCATCAAACAATTAAATTTAAGGAAATAATGTTTAAAATACATAAAGAAGAATTAGAAGTTAACGGAAAAAAATTAACTCTAGAGACAGGTAAAGTTGCACGTCAAGCAGATGGAGCAATAATAGCAACTTGCGGCGAAACAGTTGTAATTGCAACCACAGTTGGAGCTAAAAAATTAAAAGATGGTCAAGATTATTTTCCATTATCAGTCAATTATCAGGAAAAATATTATGCTGCTGGAAAAATTCCTGGTGGATATTTTAAGAGAGAAGCAAGACCTACAGAGGCAGAAACTCTAATTTCAAGATTAATTGATAGACCTATTAGACCTTTATTCCCGTCAAGTTTTATGAATGAAGTACAGTTACTTCCTACAGTCTTGTCATATGACGGCGAAAACCAACCTGACATTTTATCAATTATTGCTTCATCAGCATCACTTGCAATATCTGGTCTTCCATTTGAGGGACCTATAGCTGCAAGTAGAGTTGGTTATAAGAATGGCAAATATTTATTAAACCCCTCAATAGAAGAATTAAAAGATTCAGAATTAGACTTAGTTGTAGCTGGAACTAAAGACGCAGTCTTAATGGTTGAGTCAGAAACATCTGGATTATCTGAAAAAATCATGCTTGATGCAGTAAAATTTGGTCACGTAAATTTTATACCTATAATCGAGTCAATTGAAAAATTAACCAAAAAGTGTGGTAAACCTAAATGGGAAGTAGTGGAAGTAGATCATTCAGAAGTTAAAAATAAAATAGCTAATAAATTTGAAAGCGGTTTAAGAGCTGCATTCAAAGAAGTTGATAAGAAAAAAAGATCTACAGCTATTTCGGAAATAGAGTCTCAGTGTAAAGAAATGTTTGCTGAAGATGAGACGGTTACTGAGAACCAAGCCATGGCTCAATTAAAGTCTCTAGAAAAGGATATTGTTAGAACGGCAATATTAAAAGAAAAGAAAAGAATAGACGGTAGAGGTCTAGCAGACGTTAGACAAATTCAATGTGAAGTAGGCGTCCTACCAAGAACTCATGGTTCAGCTCTTTTTACGAGAGGAGAGACCCAAGCGCTTGTTGTAACAACTCTTGGAATGACCGACGATGAACAAAGATTAGAAAGCCTCGAAGGAATGCAAAGATCAAACTTTATGTTGCACTATAACTTTCCACCTTTTTCAGTTGGAGAGTGTGGAAGAATAGGAACTGGAAGAAGAGAAATTGGTCACGGAAAATTAGCTTGGAGAGCAATCAATTCATCATTACCACTAAAAGAAAACTTTCCTTACACGCTAAGAGTAGTTTCTGAAATAACTGAGTCTAACGGTTCCTCATCAATGGCAACTGTTTGTGGTACCTCATTATCCTTAATGGATGCCGGTGTTCCAATAAAAGAACCAGTAGCTGGAATAGCTATGGGTTTAATTAAAGAAGGTGATGAGTTTTCAGTTCTTTCAGATATTCTAGGGGATGAAGATCATTTAGGTGATATGGATTTTAAAGTAGCTGGAACAAAAAATGGGATTACCTCACTTCAAATGGATATCAAGATAACTGGTATAACATTTGAAATAATGGAAAAAGCTTTAGATCAAGCTAAAGCTGGAAGAGAACATATCTTAGGTGAAATGAATAAAGCTCTTAAATCATCAAGAAAAGAATTTTCAAAACACACACCTAAAATGGAGACAATTAAGGTCGATAAGAAAGATATCGCGACGGTAATTGGTAAAGGTGGAGCAACTATTAGAGAGATTGTAGAGACATCGGGAGCTAAAGTTGATGTTAAAGATACTGGAGAGGTAACAGTTGCAGCCCCAGATGAAGAGTCGAGAAATAAAGCATTAGAATTTATCAAAAGTTTGATTGCAAAACCTGAAATGGGAAAAATCTATAAAGGTAAAGTTGTAAAAATTATGGAGTTTGGAGCATTTGTTAATTTCTTAGGAAAACAAGATGGTTTGGTTCATATCTCTGAGTTGGCAGAAAAAAGAGTTGCAAAAGTTGGAGATATTGTAAAAGAAGGTGATGAAGTTTCAGTAAAAGTTGTTGGATTTGATAGAGGTAAAGTCAAATTATCAATGAAGCAAGCTTCTGCTTAAGCCATATTTTTAGGATCAGGCATTCCAACTTTATTATAACCAGCATCTACGTAATGAATTTCTCCAGTTACGCCTGCTGCCAAATCACTTAACAAGTATAAGGCAGAATTTCCTACATCATGAATATCTACGTTTCTTTTTAAAAAAGAATGATCTTCATTCCATTTATATAAAAATTTTGCATCACCTATCGCAGATGCAGCCAGAGTTTTTATTGGACCCGCGCTTATAGCATTTACTCTTATTTTTTTCTGACCTAAATCTCTTGCTAAATATTTTACACTTGCTTCAAGCGCTGATTTACAAACACCCATCACATTATAATTTGGAATAGCTTTAGTTGACTCGTAAGTAAGTGTTAGCATACTTCCACCACTTTTCATTACTTTAGAAGCTTCCTTAGAAACTTCTGTAAATGAAAAGCATGAAATAAGCATGCTTCGAAGAAAATTCTCTCTTGAAGTGTTTAAATATTCTCCTGATAATTCAGACTTATCAGAAAATGCTACCGCATGAACAACGAAATCAATTTGACCCCAATGAGACTTAATATCCTCAAAAAGTTTAGTAACTTCATCTTTTTTTTCAACATCGCAGCTAAAAGTTGTTTTAGAGTTTAATTTTTCGGCCAGTGGAATAACTCTTTTTTTTAAAGCATCACCAAGATATGTAAATGCTAGTTTCGCACCTGCATTCGCAAGTTTTTGAGATATACCCCATGCGATCGAGCGTTCGTTTGCAACACCCATGATTAGACCTTTTTTACCTTTCATCAAATCCATTATTTATACCTTTTCAAAAACTAAAGTTGCATTAGTTCCACCAAAACCGAAGCTATTTGACATTACAGAATTTAGTTCAACATCTTTTTCAACTTTTGTGACAATAGGATATTTTTTTGCTTCATCATCCATTTCGTTAATATTTGCAGAAGATGCAATAAATTTGTTTTTCATCATAATTAAACAGTAAACAGCTTCATGAACAGATGTAGCGCCCAATGAATGTCCTGCTAAAGATTTTGTTGAGCTTATTTTAGGTTTATCTTCTTTAAACACTTCTCCTACAGCTTTTAATTCGGTGATGTCACCAACTGGTGTTGAAGTTCCGTGTGTATTTATGTAATCAATTTTATTTTTTGAAGTAGCCAAAGCCATTTGCATACATCTTACCGCACCTTCACCAGATGGAGCTACCATATCATATCCATCTGAAGTTGCTCCATAACCGGTTAGCTCTGCATAAATTTTTGCACCTCTTGCCTTTGCATGCTCGTATTCTTCTAAAACAAGTACACCACCTCCACCTGAAATAACAAATCCATCTCTTGTTTTGTCAT
>MDTB01091715.1_pt1 | contig 16161 bp, 16 predicted proteins | sample 811161 | NCBI WGS metagenome assembly MDTB01 (sample SAMN05326650, study PRJNA326480) | marine metagenome | isolation source: seawater | place: Mediterranean Sea | collected 2009 | reverse complement strand
TACTTCTTTGCTAAAGAAGCGAACCTCAAAAGGGTTCCGAGGGTTCGAATCCCTCCGTCTCCGCCACTTGTGAAACAAGTGCAAGGAATGTATTGAGGGATGAAGAAGCCTCGGGTTCGACGGAGCGAAGCGGAGATGGCGAAATGAAATGAGCAATCCCTCCGTCTCCGCCACTTGTGAAACAAGTGCTGAAAGAATTAGAAGGGATTTGAACCGTTCGACGAAAGGAGCGAAGCGGAGATGGCATGGATTTTACTTCTAGCCAGTACGCACGGAAAAAACAGGGAATAAATCAGCCCTCAAGGACTCCTATAAATGCGTATGTTTTGTTGCGTATGTGAAGCCTAACCCTTCCCAGCACTCCCTCCCAAACTCATTTAAGCATGAACCCACACCCCCAACACCGCCCACGCCCCCCTGACTCTCACATAGATCGTTACCACCGATTGAATAGTAAAGACTTTCTGCTCACCCTGCTTCTCTGTTTCTTTTTTGGTATTTTTGGGGTGCATCGCTTCTATGTGGGCAAAGTGTTTACAGGATTCTTGATGCTCTTAACCTTCGGTGGTCTAGGAATTTGGGCACTGGTCGACCTGATCTTAATCATCTGCTGCCGCTTCCGCGATCGCCGCGGACGACGCATCGTCGTACCCGCTAGTTGGATCAAAATTGAAGTGGGTCGGCGCTAGTCGAGGGGATAGAGTGATTGATTTGCTATGGTGGATTTTAATCAAAAATTAATTGATTTACTGAAGACAGAAAGGCGTTTTCTCGATCGAGAGGGCGATTTGCTCAATTACTCTTACCAATAAAAAACACAGTCCAATTATTCCGCTCGAAAACGATAACAATATATTTGAAGCTGATTTACTTCCCACTGCTATTTATGGAAGAACGATTCAAATGATTTACGCCTGAATCACGCCTGAATCACGCCAGAATTATGGAAACATAATCCAAGTCGCCATCATTGATATACCGCCCAGTTTATCCGTTAAATTAAATAAGCAGTATTTAACGGTTTTCTATGGTTACGGTACAGGTCCAAAAAGTTTGATCTGATACAGATAACTTAAAAGGTGGGTTCTCTTCTTTACCGCTTGGCCCGGTAAATGTAAACAAGCCCTTTGAATTTTGACCCATAACTGAATAATACCCAGGGCCTTCTCCACCTTTTTGACTTGTAAAGTCAATTCCTAGAACATTTGGATCCGGCTTCTCGTTGCTTGGGTCAGGCTTCTTGTCGCTTGTGAGGGAATCGGGATAACCAACAGTTACTTCAGCGCTTTCGCCTACTTTTAACTCATATGAGTGAATATTCCTTATATACTTGCCATTCACATAAAATTGTTGGTCGTCCCAATCTGGATCTCCATTAGTATAAACAGGGTTATCACTGTTGTTAACAATTTTTACTTTAGCTTGTAACATCGACATATTTATTTTCTCCTTATTTTGTATTAAATTTTACCAATCTTCCCGTTTCATTAGTGACTTGGGCAGAGAGTATTCGTGAATAAGGGTGTTGTCGTCTAGGTAGAAGCGTATCCAAATGCCAGTCATTTTTGCAGATGAACGAGTTTTACCACCTACATCCCAGCTATATCCTTCATCGAGTTTGCTTGTTCGGAGATTGGTTTTGATGGTCTCGACTTCTTGGGTTCGGAACGGCGGAATGGCAACTTTAAATTCGCCACGATGGCGTTTGTAGTTCATATCACCGCTATCATCACCTTTGTGCCCCGCTATTGCCTCTTCGAAGCTGAAGGTTTGGTATTCTGCTCGAATACCACTGAGGGGACGGCTACCTTTGTTGCTGAGTTTAATTTTATAATAGCCTTGGTAATAGCTGTAATTTATCGCTCCATCCTTGTCTTTTCCGACTCTGTCCATCCTTCGGTTGACATCGATATCAAGGAGTTCGTTGTTTTGTGCTTTGTTGATTAGATCCCAGCGCTTGAGGTAGTCTTGATCGGCACGGCAGAACATTGTTATGCCAGATTTAAAGGTGCGTCCATTTTCTAATTCGAGGATGACGCTGTCTGGTCCGAGGCGGACGGGCTTGGCGCGGAGTGTCTTGCCCGCATCGTTGGTGAAGGTTCGGTAGTTGGCTTGTGCTTGGAGGGATAGCGTGCTCAGGAGACTTAAGAGGATCAGACTGAGGCTGAGGCGTAGATACGATTTTAAATTATTTTTAAGCTTAAGAAAAAAAGTGTTCATGTAGGTGAGAGTCCTCACCTTTCATTTTATTTCATTTATTTTAATTTTAAGGTAAATTACCTTAATTCTATAGCAAAAAGGGTTCGATTGAGTTCTATAAATTCGCTCCAAGTCATCTTTTTAAATTCGTGTCCGAGGCCATAGGAGTCGCTGTAGAGAATGCCGCCTTCGGGATGGATGCCATTGATGAGGCGGGCGTGCCCAGGGATGATCCAGTAGAGGGGAATCCCGCGCTGAATGTAGGCGAGGAGTTGCTCTCGTTTGGTATTTCTTATAACAGTGATTTTAAATGGAGTGCTGTTGCAGATGCGGCGGATGGAATTGAAGATTTCGTCGTAATGGGTGCCGTCCTCGGCAGTGGTCTCTGCGAGATCTCCGATGGCGTGCATACTGATGGGGTAGCCGTAGTATTGGAGGATGCGGGCGAGGGTGGCGGCGGCACAATAGCCTTTGTCTCCTTGGGAGATCATGGGGATGGAGTCAATGAAGTAGTGCCCATCTGGGTGGGTGGCTACGGAATTGCGGGTGCGCTGGTCGAATGTTTCTGAAGTGAAGGGCTGATGCATTCGCCGTTGTTGTCCTCGATAGGAGAACAGATCGATGGAAATAAATTCTTCGCGCGACCAACGCAGGCGAAGCATGAGGTCATTGGCTAAGTAATAAAAGCTTTCATTGTTTCGAAGTGCGGTGATGGCGTGGCTGGGTCGAGGGCTGTTTTTTTTGTGCTGATAGGGACTGCCTCCGAGGAGTGCTTCGAGTTGGCTGAGGTGGTCTTGTGTTGTTTGTAGTTCTTTGAAGGCATGACGCCATTTGAGTGTGGAATCACTTTTATTCCAAAGATTGATCGTGATTTTTTGATTATCGGGCTCGCGATAATCGATGTAGATTTCTGGGGGTGTCCAAGACCAGTAGCGTAGGTGTTGCGTGTCGGCTTGGATGAGGTGTAAAAATTTTACCGAGTGTTCGAGCAGGGTTTTTTCGAGTAATTCGTACAATTCGCCTTTGGGGCCTTCTTTGGGAGGTATCTTCAGGTAGTCATTTTTGAGTGTGAGGATGGGTATCGCCCAGGGATCGGGATTTTTGAGCAGGGCATCGAGGAGGGGAAATTGGGCGAGCTGACTCTTGAAGTTTTCAAAGGCTTGCGGATTTTTTTCGTAGGCTTTGGGGCTCTGAATGTAGGCTTGGATGGCTGCTTGCTGGGGTCTGGGGAAGGCTACTTGCCAAAGCGTTTCTTCGGGAAGGTTTTTGAGTACTTTGACGGTGATGCCGGTTTGGAAATCGCCGAGGTGGTTCTGCCTTTCCGGATCGGCGTAGGCGGGGGTGGGCTGAGTGAAAGTAAAAGTCTTAGGGATTTCTAGCGGGCGGTACTGTCCGAGCGATGGGCTGCTTGAGAGGAGCAGAAAGGGTATGCAAGGAATGAGTTGTAAAAACTTTCTGGCTAAAAGCATTTCGCGCATAGATTTTTTTAAACAATGCGGGCTTCTTGAGCAAGCTTAATGTGGGGATACTTTATTTTCTAGCGCTTGAGGATGCCGGCGGATGCTAATCGCTGGTGGAGGGCTAGGGCGTACTCGGATTGGTTCATGATATAGAGGTGCACGCCGGGCGCTCCGTTTTCAATCAGGGATTGGATTTGCTCGTAGGTCCAATTAAGGGCGATGGTACGGGTCGCCTCGGGATCGCCGAGAGCTTTGCTCAATGCTTGTCTGAGTGTTTCGGGGAGTTCGGCTTGGCAGAACTGGCAGAAGCGCTCAACTTTTTCGAGTGCGGTGGGGATCATCAAGCCGGGAACGATGGGGCAGTCGATGCCTGAGTTTCGGCAGGCTTCGACATAGTTAAAATAGTGTTCGTTCCGATAGAAGAGTTGGGTGGTGATGAAGTCCGCTCCAGCCTCTATTTTCTTTTTTAAGTTTTGAATGTCTTCGGAGAGCGTGGCTGCTTCGGGGTGTTTTTCTGGGTAACCGCCTACGCCGATTTCAAATTGGGGGAAGGCTTCTTTAATGAAAGATACGAGCTCGCTGGCATAGTGAAAGCCATCGGGGTGTGCGGTGAATTGGCGGGCTCCATCTTGGGGGTCGCCTCGGAGGGCCATTAGGGTGTGAAAGCCGTGATTCTGGTACTGCTGAATGATGCTGTGCAGTTCGTTCCTTGAGTGGCCGACGCAGGTCAAGTGGGGCATGACTGAGTACTGGTGAACTTCTTTTAGGGTCTTGGCATAATTTAAGGTGCTTTTTCGGGTGCTACCGCCAGCCCCGTAGGTGATGGAGACAAAATCTGGGCACAAGTGCCTGAGGGCTTGGGAAGCCTTTTCGAGTTGAGCGATGGCTTTTTCCGATTTGGGCGGATAAAACTCCAAAGACAAGCTGTGTTTGCCCGAGGCTATGGTTTGGCTGATGCGACTCACGGGAATATTTTTAAGAAAAACATATCAATAAATAAAGATATATTGATATGTTTTCCATTTAGTCAAGGTGAATCCTGGAGGACTCTCTGCTTTATCCCTGTTTTTAAGGAGATCAGCGGAATTCACTGCTAAAAATATACTGTCTGTGGGGCATTTAGGGGTTGACATTGTGGGGTAAAATGGGGATTAATGGTAAAAATTGGGTAACATTTACTATGGTACTAGGGCATCAGGTAGAAGAATCTTCGCTTTTTGTTGGTGAATTTCACCGTACAATTGACGAAAAGGGTCGTTTGACGATCCCCGCTTCTTGGCGTCCGAAAAAGTCGGGGCGTGGTGCTGATGGGGCGAATGAATTCTTCTTTCTCGCTTTGCCCACGCCGGATGGCAATATTTCAGTATATCCGCCGAAGATGGTGGAACAGCTCGAATCGAGAATATCTCAAGTCAGTATAGGCGATATCGAGGGGCAACGGGCGATCACTGAGTTGATGTCGATGGCCCATAGTTTCACCTGTGATAAGCAGGGGCGAATTAATTTAAACGACCGTTTGATCGGGCATGCCAAGATTGAAAAAGAGGTGGTACTGATCGGTAAGCTGTCAACTTTTAGTTTATTTAGTGATGAAGGATTCGGAAAATTTCAGTCTTCGTACTCTGTGGATGCGGGTGCGAAGGCTGCAGTTTTTCAACGCTTTGGATTGTAAAAAAAATATGAATTCGGTTTTAAAACACATCGCACGCGAGAATTTCTTGAAGTCTGGGCATTTGTTTTTTTCCGAACGCAGTCAACGGCTCCCTTGGCGGGTAGCCTCTCCGAGCCGAAGCCCCTTAGAGCTATCTAAAGCTATCGGGAATGCCCTGCGAAAAAGACAGGGCTACCTCAATGAAAATTTCTTTTCCCAACGTCTCAATAAATTTTCCCCTAGAGCCGAAGAAAGCCATGTTACTCTCAATTGATGAAAGCTTAAATGCAGTTGGAAGGGACGGACATGTGTCCGTCTTACTTGAGGCGTCGATGAATTACTTACATCCAGAGCGGGGAGGACGCTTTCTCGATGGGACTTTTGGTGGAGGGGGTCATACGCGCGCCCTTTTGGAGCGTTCTCCGGAGGTGTGTGTGGTGGCAATCGATCAAGATCCGGAAGCAAAAGCACGGGCTGAGCTATTTAAAGAAACATATGGTGAACGCTTTAATTTTTACGCCATGAATTTTGCCCAAATCAAAGAGCTGAAAGAGACGAATTTCGATGGAATCCTCTTTGATTTTGGATTGTCTTCCTATCAGTTGGATCAGGCTGAGCGTGGTTTTAGTTTTCGCTATGATGCTCCTTTGGACATGCGAATGAATAATTCTACTGGAATGACTGCCCATGAATTTTTGGAAACTGCTGACGAGCAGGCTTTGCACTGTGCGATCAGAGATTACGGGGAGGAACCAGCTTGGCGTCGAGTGAGCGAAGCGATTCTCAAAGCACGGGGGACCGGTGCTCTGAGTCGGACTCAGTCTTTTGCTGCTTTGATAGAGTCGGTGGTTGCCCGACGGGGACGAGCGGGTTTTGCACCGCGTATCCATCCAGCAACACGGAGTTTCCAAGGGGTGCGAATCGCTATTAACAATGAGTTAGCAGCAATCGAGCAAGGCTTGGCGGATGGTTTTGACTGTTTGAAAACGGGGGGCGTATTGGTTGCAATCAGCTTTCACTCCCTAGAAGATCGAATCGTCAAACGCTTTTTTCGTAATTTGTCAGGTCGTCCCGAACACCGAAAAGATAATCGTTTGCAAAGTGAGCGCAGAGCAGTGGCTTCGATGATTGAAACAAAGGCAGTCAAAGCGAGTGCGGAAGAAATCGCCCTCAACCCGAGGAGTCGAAGTGCGAGGATGCGGGGAATCGTCAAATTAGAAGGGGTGAATCAAGGATGAATGAGAGACGCAAGCGCGCACTTTGGATCAGTACTTCGGTAGTGGTATTGTCTATCTTAATCACCACTTGCATGGGTTCATTTTCTCTGGTGTGGATTCAGCATGAGATCGCCTCAGTGGCTCAGCAAACGGTGCTCTTGGAAAAACGCCATCAAGAGATGATGCGGAAGTTGAATTATTTGGATGAACGGATTGCCCAAGCCCATCAACCGATCGCTTTACAAACAAAGGTATCCCATCAACTCGCTCCGGTCGATGAGCAAAGAATTGTCTGGGTGGAAAGAACAGCCACGGAGGCAGGGGCGGTTTATGTGGATGCTCAGACTGCTTTGGATGGGTATTTTGATAATCGATTTTAGCTAGGATTATGATGAAAAAATCGGGTTATTTTTGGACAAAATTTACACATTTTTTGAGCGAGTTATTTTTTGGCACGGTGCGTAGAACCTATACGCATTCGTATAAAAAACACTGCCTCAAGCCTTCGAATACTACGCTGAAGGGACTTATAGAGCTTAAACATCGCCAAATTTATAAGACGCAGAAGCTTTCCCATTGAGATTGATCCGTAATGAGTCAAGCATTCACATCGAAGGGGCGTTTGAGCTTGGTAGTAGTCACGGTGTTTTTCGCCTTTGGCATTCTCATCGCACGCTTATTGTTCCTCCATGTTTTTGATAGTGCTCGTTTGCAAGGTTTTGCTGAGGATGTTCGCAAGTCGACTCGGGTGATCCCTTCTGAGCGGGGGGCTATTTTTGATCGAGGTGGGAATATTTTAGCGGCTACGCATTCGACCTACACAGTGGGGGTTGATCCAAATTTTCTCAAGAGCTCGGAGCGCAAGAAATGGCCACACCTTGCATTTATTTTGGAAGTGCCCTATGCCGATTTGGTCTCAGTGATGGAGCGGAAGTATCGGGCGGAGAGTGGCCGGATGATTCGCTGGGCGCCCTTGGCAAAAAATGTGGATTTAAAAACCTATGCTGCAGTGATGGATTTGGGGATCACTGGTGTTTATGGTAATCGAAAGAATCAACGGGTCTATCCGGGAAAGCAGCTAGCTGCCCATATGATTGGCTATATCAATCATGAATCTAAAGCGGTCACTGGGGTCGAATACATGTGCGATTATTATTTGAGGGGACAGGATGGTTGGGTTGAATCAGAAAAGGATGGGCGAAGGCGGGAGCTTGCGCACAAGCGTTCTCGGGAGATCGCCCCCATCAATGGAAATGATGTTTTTTTAACCTTAGACCAACACATACAAAGTGCGGTAGAGACGGAGATTGAGCGCCTTGTTGATCGTTATCAACCTGAGGGAATTAGCGTCATTGTCAGCCGTCCTAAGGATGGAGCTATTTTGGCTTTAGCTAATTATCCAACTTACGATCTAAATGCCTTTTACAACACCCAATTGTATCCGATCGCACACCAAAGAAATCGGGCGATAAGCGATATTTTGGAGCCGGGTTCGACCTTTAAAATTGTACCTGCCTCAGCAGTACTCAATGAATCAATTGTCGATATCGAGGAGGTCTTTGAAACGGGGGAGGCTTATGCACTCTATCAAAATCGAAAGGTTCGTTTGCCCAGTGACCACAAGCGTTTTGACCAGTTGACGATGCGAGAGATCGTTGTCAAATCGAGCAATCGAGGTGCGGCTCATTTGGGCATGCGTTTGGGGGATCAACGCCTCTATGATTACGCCGCTTCTTTTGGCTTTGGATCGAGAACAGATCTCGGGCTTCATGGTGAAGTTTCCGGAACTTTAAGCTCAGTTGATCAATGGGATGGCTTGACTATTGCCAGTTTGCCCATGGGTCATGCTGTGGCGGGAACACCCTTGCAAATACACTATGCGATGAGTGTGATTGCCAATCAGGGAATTTTAATGAAGCCCAAAATTATCGAGCGCATCTGTGATGCGGAGGGGGCAACTGTTTTGACCTACCCTGCGGTGCATAAGCATCGGGTGATCGATGCTTCGGTTGCCGAGCAGATGGCCTATCTCTTAAATCAAGTGGTGCGTTCAGGAACGGCAAAGCGAGCCCATATCGAGGGTTATTCGGTTGCGGGTAAAACGGGGACAACCCAAAAGTTGATCAACGGTCGTTATTCAGACCGATCGCATATCGCTTCATTTTCCGGTTTTTTACCTGCAGAAAATCCAGAATTGGTGATCACGGTAATTGTTGATGAGCCAAAAATGAAAGCGGGTTCGGGCTATGGTGGCGTGGTTGCCGCACCAGCTTTTAAGAGGATTGCCGAGGATTGTATTCGTTATTTAGGCATTCGTCCCAGCCAGTATTCTCAGGATTGGATTGCGAATCGAAAGTTCCTTCCCTAGACTTAAGAGCACGATGAAGCTGAAGCGTTTATTGAATGAATTAGAGGTGTTGGATTATCGCTTGGATGCCTCGGCCGAGTGCACGGCTTTGCTCACCGACAGTCGACGGGCGGTTCCTGGGGGCTTGTTTTTTGCGATCAGTGGTTTAAAGGAAGACGGAAATGACTTTATTGAGGAAGCTGTGGGTCGTGGGGTGGTTGCCGTAGTTTCTGAGCAAGCCATGGGGAAGCATTTCCCCATCAATTACATCCAAGTATCCAATGTCCGACTCGCTTTGGCTCAAGTAGCAAAAATATTCTATGGGTCGCCAGATCGTTCACTGGCGATTACCGGAGTGACGGGAACGAACGGAAAGACGACGGTTTCCATGCTTGCTCAGCACTTACTCGGTGGGAGTGAATCGGTGGGCTTAATCGGAACGATTCGGTACGATATTGGCAAGCGAACCTTGCCTTCGCATCGAACGACGCCCGAGTCTACCGACTGTTTTCAGTTGTTTTCAGAAATGTGTGAGGCGAATTGCAAGGCGGCGGTAATGGAAGTCAGCTCGCACGGCATTGACCAATATCGAGTCAATTTTATTGAAATGGATACAGTGGTCTTTTTGAATTTGAGCAGAGATCACATGGATTATCACCCGACGATGGAGGATTATTTTCAGGTCAAGCAACGATTGTTTAGCGGTGTTTTGGGTACGAGTGCGAAGCGAGCCATCGTCAATTCAGATTGTCCGTACGGTCAGAAACTTTTAGCTGGCTTGGATTCGGCTGTGGACAGGTTTTCCTTTGGTCTCGATGCGGGGGCACAGTTTCGAGCAATTGATTTAGAATTAGCTGCGGATGGAACCCGTTTTAACCTTCTCTATCCGGGAGGGAAGATTGCCGTCGACTCACCTTTGCTCGGGCGACATAATGTGTATAACACATTGGCGGCAATGGCGATTGCTTATGTTCAGGGAGGCTCTTTGAGCGAGTGTGTCGAGGCCTTGTCATCCTTCTCGGGGGTTCCGGGTCGGATGGAGCAGATTCAAGCGGGACAGGATTTTTCCGTATTGGTAGACTACGCCCATACTGCGGACGCCGTTGAACATGCCTGTGAGATGCTTGGGGAATTAAGTACGGGTAAAAAAATTATTGTTTTTGGCTGTGGGGGCGATCGCGATTGCGGCAAGCGACCACTGATGATGCGGGCTGCATTGGACGGTGCTGATAGCTTGGTTGTCACTGCCGACAATCCACGTACCGAACAGATCGAGTCCATTTTTAGTGATATGCGTGCAGGCATTGAGAGCCAAGCTGAGGCGGATCGGGTGTACTTTATCGAAGATCGAAAAAATGCCTGTGCCCGTGCCTTTGAATTGGCAACTGCGGGTGACTGTGTGTTGATTGCGGGAAAGGGTCACGAGGTCTATCAGGAAATTGATGGGACGATGATCCCTTTTGACGATCGAAAGGTGGCACGAGAATTATTAGAAAATCGGGGGGCTGGAAGGTCTGACCGTCTGACCGTCTGACAATGAGTGAGTAGGCTTACGATGCGAGGTGCACAGATTAAAGGAACAGATTTAGCCGAGTGGTCGGGGGGTACTTGGATCGGTTCGGTGCCTGAAAGGATTGAAAGTCTTGCTTTTGATTCGCGTTCCTTAGATGAGGGCGCACTGTTCATCGCCCTGACGCACGGCGAGCGGGACGGACACAGTTTTGTTGAGGCTGCGATCAATGCGGGGGCGAGTGCCTGCATGGTTGAGCGAAGTTTGCCCGTATCCATTCCTCAATTGGTCGTTTCGAATACATTGGAAGCACTGGCGGATTGTGCGCGTCGAGTGCGAGCAGATTTTACTGGTCCAGTCGTTGCCGTGACTGGGAGTTGTGGAAAGACAAGCACTAAGGAAATGCTACAAATGGTCTTGGGCAAAGAACAGTGCCACGCCACCCGAGCCAATTGGAACAATCATTTGGGGGTGCCCTTGACTGTGCTTGAATTGTACAGGCAGAGCTATCGCTTTTCTGTGATTGAAGCGGGGATCAGTGAACGGGGAGAGATGGCTCATTTGAGTTCAATGATTCGTCCTGATGCCACCATCTTTACGAATATTGGAGCTGCCCACCTCGAAGGCTTGGGCTCTCTGGATGGGGTGGCAGAGGAGAAAGCACACTTGTTGGACTCGGCGACGGAGGGGGCTTGGCTGATTGCTCCGAGTGATGTCTTACTGCGTCCCGCCTTTAAATCGGTTCGCGATCGGGCAATTGCTGTCTATCGACAGGGGGAAACTCTGCCAATTTCCTGTGCAGAGAACTGGGCTTATCGGTGGGATCAAGTAGGCTCCGACCAGGTCGAGGTGCATATCGATAGGGAGGGATTCGGCATGAAGTATCGCCTCCAGACGATGAGTGCGGGGATGGTGCAAAACTCGGTTTTGGCAGTGGTTTGTGGGGCTCGCCTAGGGCGAGACTCAGCGGAATTGATTGCGGGCATTGAAGCCTGGAAACCGTCGGAGAATCGAGGGGTGTGGGCTCGCTTTGGCGAGGCGTGGATTTATGAAGATAGTTACAATGCAAATCCGACTTCAATGCTCGACGCATTGGGAGCATTTCACAAATTGGCAGGGACAGCAGGCAAGCGTTTGTATGTGATCGGAATGATGAATGAGTTGGGCAAGGATGCGGAGCACTTGCACCGAGGAATTGGGGAGGCTGTTCCTTATCAAAAAGGGGATCGCCTAATTTTTATTGGCGAAGATCAATGGACGGATGCCTACATTCAGGGAGCACAATCTGCTGGTTGGTCCGATTCAGAGCTTGAATCTTTTACCTCAATTCAATTCTGTAAAGGCGTCCTCGATAACTTTTCTGGGGCGGTCTTCCTCAAAGGGAGTCGCTCTTGTCAACTCGAACGCTTAATTCCGCCGATTTGATCTAACCATTACGCTATGCTCAGTTACTTATCTGATTTTGAAACTTTTTTTGGTCCGCTTCGACTGTTCCGCTACCTGTCTTTGCGAATTGCTTTTTGTGGACTCACTTCGATGTTCATTGGCTTTTGGATTGGCCCTTGGGTCATTGCAAAATTGAAACAGTTGAAAATGAATCAAATGCTGCGGACTCGGGAAGAGGTGGGTGATTTGGCAGAATTGACCGAGGGGAAAGAATCTACACCGACCATGGGGGGCTTTATTATTTGTATTTCCGTGATTGTCAGCGTTCTCTTGTGGGCAAAGCCCAACGTCTATGTGCTGACGAGTTTATTTGTCTATGCTGCATTGACCGCAGTGGGCTTCATCGACGATTACACAAAGGTGTTTAAAAAAAATAGCAAAGGTCTATCTGGTAAGATGAAATTGTTTGCTCAGGCGGGCATTGCACTAATCTCGGTGTTTATTTTAGTGACCGTTCCCGAGTCGAGTGAGCGAATTCGAGAACTTTGGTTGCCCTTCTATAAATATTTAGCGGTGGAGCAATTGCCTTTGTATATCTTCATTCCCTTTTTCTTCATTGTTTTGGCGGGTTCGAGCAATGCAATTAATTTGACGGATGGGATTGATGGTTTGGCGATTGGTTGTACGGTCACCGTGACTTTAGCTTATTTGATTTTTGCCTATGCGGCGGGAAATGCCATCATTGCCGACTATCTCTTTATCAGTTACATTCCGAATGCGGGTGAATTAGCCGTTGTTTGCAGTGCCATTTTAGGCGCGAGTTTGGCTTTTCTTTGGTATAATTCTTATCCGGCAGAGGTGTTCATGGGCGATACTGGTTCGCTTGCCTTAGGCGGGATTATTGGCGTGATTGCATTGATGATTCACCAGCCGTTTACTTTGATCCTTGTCGGAGGCATTTTTGTTGCCGAGGCTCTCTCTGTGATGCTTCAGGTTGGCTCGTACAAACTCTTGGGTAAGCGGATTTTTAAAATGTCGCCCATTCACCACCATTTTCAATTGAGTGGTTGGTTTGAAAACAAGGTGGTGATTCGCTTTTGGATTTTATCACTGTTGTTTGCTATTGCGGGGATAGCTACTTTGAAATTGCGTTAGTATGAGTCTGAGAATTGCTGTTTTGGGCGCTGGTATTAGTGGTCAATCCGTGGCCAAGTTGGCAGAGGCTGAGGGCAATTCAGTTAGGTTATTTGATGAGCGGAAGGAGGGTTATTCCAGTGCATTTTCCTCCGCCGATAGCGAACAATTTGATCAATTTATTTTCAGCCCTGGCTTTGCTTGCGACCATCCATGGCGGAAGTTGTTGGCGGGTCGGGAGGCGGTCTATGGGGAACTTGGCTATGCCGCAGAGCGTTGGCGAGGCAAACTGTACGGGGTGACGGGCACCAACGGAAAGACTACGGTTGTGCGTCTCTTGCAGTCGGTGCTTGCCGCTAGTGGAATGGAGGCAGTTGCGGTAGGGAATATTGGTCGACCCTTGTCTGAACTCATCAACAGTTCTTCCAATCATGCGGGGGCGATAGCCGTCTGTGAAATCAGTTCCTTTCAGGCTGAGTGGACTCGAGGCTTAGATTTAGATGGTTTAATCTGGACTAATTTTGCTGAGGATCACATAGATCATCACCTGAATCCAGAAGCTTATTTTCAAGCGAAGCTCAATTTGCTGTACCGAACAAAACAAGGAGCGCCCATCTATATCAACGATGCTTTGCTCCGTTATAAAAGTTCGGATTTTTGGGCGTCTCTGGGTGCGAACTGGGTCGACTGTGAACTCTCGCAAGGGGGAGTACTTTCGGCAGAGTCGGTTTTTGCTCATCCGCCTCAATCGATGAATTTCCCCTTAGTTGCCGCTTTTGTCGAAGCGATAGGACTGTCTCAGACGGTGCTTTGCAGACAAGCTGAGTCCTTCCGGCTCGATCCGTATCGTCTGTCAAAAATTGTTCAGCACGGAAATGTACGGATTTGGCAGGATTCAAAGTCAACGAATGCACACTCGGTACTGGGTGCTTTAAAGGCGATGGGCGAGCGAGTTTTTTGGATTGGTGGAGGGCTCTCCAAAGGCTCAGATCTCAATGGCTTTGTGCGCGCATTGGCTCCAAGGGTAGAGCAAGCTTTTGCTTATGGCTCGGTCGGGGAGTCCTTATCTCAGACATTTTTACTGCACGGCAAGCCCGCTCATTTTAATTTAAAGTTAGAGGATGCGGTGTGCGCTTGTTTAGATTCGGTAGCAACTGTTGATAAAAATTGTCCAATTGACATTTTATTCAGTCCGGGTTTTGCCAGCCAGGATCAATTTGATTCCTACCGTTCGCGTGGAAAATTTTTTGAAACGATTATTTTTAGTTTACTGAACAATTAATACTGTTTATAACGCCTCAATCACACATTATGAATATTACAAAAATCTTTGGTTTTATATTAGCACTGCATTTAGGTGTAATTACAGTTTTATTTATCCAGCCGGGCTGCCGCTCTACGAGTGTTTTGCCTCCGACTCCGTCAGAGTACCAAACAAATGCCTTGAATACGGAGGATCTATCAACAATCAGCAGTGAATTAGAGTCGGTGTATACCGAGAGTGCCGAAGATGCAAATCGGTTGAGTGACGATGATTTGGGTGCATTTAATGAGATCGATGGTTTTGAAACTGTGCTAGCCGAAGAAGAGACGCTCACGGTCTCCATACAGGAGGAAGGCCTAGATGTGCATATTATTGTAGCAGGGGACACGCTATGGGACTTAGCTCAGCGTTATGACACTAGCGTGAATGAACTCTGTGAGATAAATGGAATTTCCAAGAATGCAACTCTCAGAATAGGGGATGCCTTAGAGGTGCCTCGTGTAGGTGATTCAGTTCGCTCGGTATCTAAAGAAAGCGCTGCCATTTATCAGCCTTCAAATTATGAAGGAACTGGGCAGGTCTATCGAGTCGTTTCTGGAGACACACTTTCTAAAATTGCCATCCGCTTTGACGTCTCAGTAGCAGCGATCAAAGCGACAAACGGCTTGACTAGCGATCGAATTCTCATCGATCAAGAACTGTTGATTCCCGTTGATGCAATAGTGGAAGTGCAGACAAAGAGTACCGTGCTTTCCAATGAAGAGACCGTCATCAACACAGGACCGGTGACTATTTCTCCAGATACTGTTGCCGTTGAGGAGGCGAAATCATCCAGTACCCTATCCGATACTGGAGTAGGACTCGAGCAGACTCAAAGCGAACTCGTTGACACTGTGCCCTCCGTTCTTGAAGCAAGTGAGGATTCACAGAGCGATGCTATAATTGATATCGATGCTGTGCCCCAAGTCGAATACCGCCGAGTCGACAGTACGACAGAGTAATTTCTCAGATTAGATAGAAACATGTTCCGTGATCTCTTCTGGCGAAATTCGTTAACACGATTTCCTTCGGCAGCCGGTATCATTCTTCTAATTGTAGCTTTGCTCACGGTCTTGGGCATGGTTATCCTCTTCAGCGCTTCGCAGGCAATGGAAGCTAATCCGACCACGCTGTTGAAGAAGCAGTTGATTTGGTTGTTCATCAGTGTCGTGGTAGCTACCTGTATCTTTAAGTTAGATTTAGAAAAGATACGCCCATGGATTCCATGGATCGGTGGGGGAGCGGTTTTTTTACTTTTGCTCGTTTTGGTACCTGGAATTGGGGTGAAAGTAAATGGGGCTCAGCGGTGGCTTGATTTTGGCTTTATGCGATTGCAGGTCTCCGAAATTGGCAAACTGGGACTGCTCTTTTCTCTGGCTCATTATTTGGCGGTCCACCGTCGTTCATTCGATTCTTTGGGCAAGGGTTTTATTTACCCCTTCCTGATTCTTGGGGTCTTTGTCTTCCCGATATTTCTTGAACCCGATTACGGAACGGCCTTTCTCTGTGGCTTGATTGGTTGTGTCTTATTTTATGTATCTGGAATGCAACTGCGCTATCTCTTACCCGTCGCCAGTCTCGCACTTGTTTTGTTTTCGCTTGCTATCTTCTTTAATCCTGAGCGCTTGAGTCGGATTACTTCTTTTTTGGATGTGGAATCGAACCGCACGGACAGTGGTTATCAGTTATGGCAGGGTATCGTCGCTTTTGGAGTCGGCGGTGTTGAGGGCGTGGGGCTCGGTAGCGGTCGACAACAAATGTCTTTTTTACCTGAAGCACATACCGATTTTATTTTTGCAATTATCGGCGAAGAGTTGGGTTTATTTTTCACCTTGGGGGTGGTTATTTTATTTTCGGCACTCTTTGTTGTCGTTTTAATGCAATTAAAGCATGCCCCAAATTTTTATCAGTATTTATTAGTCTTAGGGGCTTTATTATTCATTGAATTTCAAGC
>MDTB01242998.1_pt1 | contig 16162 bp, 15 predicted proteins | sample 811161 | NCBI WGS metagenome assembly MDTB01 (sample SAMN05326650, study PRJNA326480) | marine metagenome | isolation source: seawater | place: Mediterranean Sea | collected 2009 | reverse complement strand
CTTACAGAATCGACGAAGATATGCTGTGTTTTATTTTCCTTTTCCCAATCCTAAACTTGCCTCCAGCCCATCATTGCTTTGAGGGTGACCGGTCCATCGAAAATGGCAAATGAGTTTCCCCTGTATGGCACGCCATTGTTGTTTTTTCGTCGTGACGGACGACCAGGAATCTGAACACCGCATCAAGCCATCTTTTCTAATCGCCGAGGAACTTGTCCTTACAAACTCGTGCGGAGTAGGGCAGGCTTTGCCGCGGTGTGCAGTATTAGGTGCAGGGTTAGTGGGAAGAAGGAGCGGCGCGTTTCTTGCCGTCCTCGTTGACGCCGTCAATGAGGATAAAAGCGATGCGGCAGACACTCTCTGAGCGATTAGCCCAGGCGTGCGCTGTTCCGCGCTGAATGACCACATCGCCAGCCTTTAGATGAACGTCTTCTTCGTCCAGTAGCATATCTATCTCGCCTTCTAAAACGATGGCATAATCGAGTGTCTCGGTTCGGTGCATGAAAGGATGGCGCGCGCCTTCGACCACAAGATGCGCCGAGCCAGTCGCGCCAAACGCTTTCTTGGCATCATAGGTTGCGATTTCGACATCATTGGCTGGTGGAAACTCGTTGATGCGGAAGTTGGTTCCATTTACTAATGGCTCGGTGGTGAAATCTGCCTCCGCTTCGTCTCGGTCACCCCCAAAGCAAGTAGGCATTGTATTGGTCCGCCACAAATTAGTGCGCCCGCCCGGACGGTGTTCGGAAACAATCACATTTTCCGCTACACTATCCTTGATAACGATTGCCTTGCCGTTTACATCGTGACCTGTGACTACCCGTCTTACTGGTTTGACCATAGCTCTCTATCTCCTCTATCGGAGAGACCATAGTCGCAGGGCCTAAAAACGTCCACCACCACCGATGGAGCTACGTGTGCAAGCAATCATGGCGGATTAATTGGTAACCCATATAATCAGAGCCAATGCCATAGCTCATCTCTCCGGGCTAAGGCGCTTAGGTAGTCCACTTGCCAAATCTCGAAGGATAAAGTAGCTGACGCTGACCGATATGGGGAATATCACCGACCTCGGCGGACACATTACAGACGTGGTCATCTCGCAAGACGCCTAATTTGCAATCATCGAAATACAGTATTTTTATGGTTTCCAGTCTTATTGTTAGGCTGCTTTCTTAGGCGAGCGCCGCTTGCGACCCGAACGCCGCTTCGATCGGCCTATCGTGCCTTTGTTGTCATTGCGTTTGCGGTGATTGCCTTGTCGTGGGGGAGGGGTGTTGCCGTTTGCAACATCTGCTGCATGATAGGGATGATCCTCAAATACTGGAAGACTTTTGCGGATCACTTTCTCAATACTTCGCAAATAGCTACGCTCGTCATGCTGGCAAAGCGATATGGCTATACCATCGGCACCAGCCCGGGCAGTGCGTCCAATTCGATGCACGTAATTTTCAGCTTCGTTAGGAATTTCGAAATTGATGACATGGGTTACGCTATCTATATCTATGCCACGGGCGGCAATATCGGTTGCTACCAATGCCCGTATACTGCCTTCTTTAAAACGTTTGAGTGCTTTTTGTCTGGCATTTTGGGTTTTGTTGCCATGGATTGCATCCGCCTTGATACCATTCTGGTCAAGAAACTGTGCGACGCGATTAGCCCCGTGTTTGGTACGGGTGAAAATCAGCACACGTCTGATTGACGTGTCTTTCATCAAATTAATAAGCAGAGCGCGTTTTTTGTCTTTCGCAACGAACAAAACCTTTTGCTCGACTTTATCTGCGGTAGTTGCGGCCGGAGCAACTTCCACTTTAGTAGGATCGTTTAGTAAACCATCGGCCAAACTTTGCACGGATTTAGGCATTGTAGCTGAGAAAAATCCCGTTTGGCGCTGTTTCGGCAAAGCGGCTGTGACCTTTTTTACGTCGTGAATAAAACCCATATCGAGCATCCGGTCGGCTTCATCAAGAATGAATATTTCAACCTGGTCGAGTCGGATGTGGCGCTGGTTCATAAGGTCGAGTAAGCGGCCGGGTGTAGCGACTAAGATGTGGGCGCCACGACCAAGCGCTTTTGCTTGGCCACGAACCGATACACCGCCGAATACGACGGTGGTTCGCAGATGAAGCCGTTGGCCATAGGTTTTAAAACTATCTGCAATTTGTCCGGCTAATTCGCGTGTCGGTGCAAGGATTAGCGCATTGGGGCGGCCGGGGGTCGCCTTTTGGCATGTCTTGGATAGACGATGTAGGATTGGTAGCGCGAAGGCGGCCGTCTTGCCGGTACCGGTTTGGGCGACGCCGAGAAGGTCGTATCCTTTCAGTAACGGCGGAATAGATTTTTCTTGAATAGGAGTGGGGATATCATAACCCTCAGCTTCAATAGCTCGAAGAATGGGTTGGGCCAGTTCGAGGCCCTCAAATTTTGTCATTTAATCTTATTCTTTCTTTGCAATAAAAAGGGGCGTGCGCGCACTCCATTCCTGGACTACCCGTTGCCTTTGGTTCGTTAATCGCCATGCAAGCATCATGCAAACACAGGCGGCCCAGTCACTCATTCTGCTTTTTACAAAACGATGACCGCGCTAACGAAACACCTAAATATTCGTGATAAAACTAGCCAGGCTCTAACCAGGTATTAATCTGTGAGCCGACAGGCGGTTCTTAATGGACCGCATAAGGAGGTTCGCTGCCGCACCTAGGCGCCTTGTCTTTGGATAAGTCAAGAAAATTACTGTGCAATGCAAAATAAACATGGGCATGACCGCTATGGAGGCTGCCACTAAAGGATGGTAAACTCAATGTCTCGGACATTTACGCACGTGCTGCAAACAGTTTGCGCTTAATGCTAGCGATTTTATGCTTTGGTCTATCATTTTTTGGTATGGATAGGTACCGGATAGTTCAGTTCCAATAATAATTAGTTGAATTGCTGGTTCATCTTTGTGCGCTACACGATGGTTATGACCAGTTGTGATGCTATTTGCAGGCGCGATAGATTGTTTGGGTGAAATCTGCGTTTTGCAATGGATTGTGAAAAGTTACAGTTGTCGGTGTAGCTCTAGCAAAGCTGGTTTTAAGAATTTCAGTGAACGTTTTATCGGGTAAATCGTTCGACCATAGGCCGAAAACTCCGTCTGGCTTTAAGTGGCTGGCCAACTTTGCTAGACCACCTTGCGTGTAGAACGTTGCATTCGCTGGTGACAACAAAAACTCTGGTGAATGATCTATATCGAGTAAAATTACATCGAATCGCCTTCCAGATATTTCAGGATCAAACCCTTGCTCTGAGGCAGCGAGATCAAAGAAATCTCCTAAATGAAATCTACAGCGCGGATCGGCCATGAGCTCGGAGCCGAGTGGTAGGATTCCTTCCCGGTGCCAATCAATAACAGCTTCGAGCATATCGATAACGATTAACGAGCCGACCTTATCATGTTTCAATACAGCGTCTGCGGTATAGCCAAGCCCGAGGCCGCCGACAACTACATCAAGTTTGTCACCCGGCAAATCGGCAAGACTTAAATCTGCGAGCGCAATTTCAGAAGCGGTAAACAGGCTCGACATGAGAAACTCTTCGCCGAGTTTAATTTCGTAAATATCCAAATCCAGCGTCAACTCTCGGCGGAGGCGTAGGCTTAATTCGCCGATGGGGGTCTTTTGGTAGGCAAGTTCTTTAAAAAAGTGGCTCATGAAAATAGCTAACCAGAACGTTGCTGCACAACATTTGGCATTTTAGGACAGTAACGCAGCCAATATTTCAAGCGAATGTTCTTGTTCTCAGCTTTGTATATGGAAGTTGGCTTGATTGGATAAGCATGAGGGTGCATTTCGCTTTGATTAACCTTTATTTTGAAGCCTGTGAAAACCGAAACAATTAACCCGACTCAATTGATGATGCGATCATAACTCATTGTATAAGTACCTAAGACGTCGCTAATCGGGCGACCGGTTTTTCGTTGATAGGCAGATGAATGAAGGCGCTGGCGATACCAAGCGCAATGGCTACCCACCACACCGCATCGTAGCTGCCGGTCGTATCGAATACCCGCCCCCCAAGCCACACGCCTACGAATGCCCCTAGTTGGTGGCTTAAAAACACAATCCCATAGAGCATACCCATATAACGAAGCCCGAATATTTGGCTAACTAATCCGGATGTTGCGGGTACGGTGCTGAGCCAAAGTAGGCCGATAAGGCAGGCAAAGATGATGACCGTAGTGGCCGTAGTAGGCATTATCACAAAGGCGGTCATCACTACGGCGCGTGCCATATAGATACTGCTTAGTAAATATTTCTTGGAATAACGTCCGCCCAGCCAGCCTGAGCTCCACGCTCCGATCATATTGAAGAAGGCGATAAGCATCAACGCTGTCGCTCCAAGCCCAGGGACAGAGCACCGGTCATGTACATAGGCAGGCAGGTGAATCGCTAAAAACGCCACATGGAAACCACAGACGAAAAACCCGACGGTGAGTAATCGAAACCCATTGTGATTCCAAGCCTCTGATAGAGCCTCGCTAATATTTAGCGTCGTATCCTTGCCGGTTTCCGGCGTAATCGCGGCCGATGTAGACAGCGAGATAGGGACGATCATGGCCGCCATGACGCTTAGGAACAAAAGAGCTGTCACCCAATCGATACTGGCGATTACGGATTGGCTTGCGGGCACCACGAGCAATTGCCCGCCGGTGGCAAGGGCCGTAGTGATACCTAACCAAAGACTGCGCTTGTCTGTGGGCGCGACCTGGCTGACAGTCGCGAGAATTAGTGGCATGCCGCATGCGCCGAGGCCTAATCCCGCCATGAGGCCTGAACCGATGAACATAATTCCCGGCGTTGTTGCTTGGCTCATGGTGAAGATGCCGCCTGCGAATATCGCGCCGCCGAGCGCCAGTATTTTTGGTGGGCCCCATTTATCCGCAAGCGCGCCAAAGAAGGGGGCTGCGATGCCGATCAATAGATTTTGGGTGGCTAGCGCAAAGGATAATATTTCTCTCCCCCAGCCCAATCCTTCAGAAATGGGCCGCATATAAAGCCCCATGCTCTGACGAATGCCGAAGGCGGAAAAGGCTATCAATGCCGCAGCAAGCAAAACGAAGGCCGGGCGGCGCCAAAGCGGGGTGGGAGACATAATAACTTCCTGATTGAATTGCGGAGAGATAGTTATCACTCACTTGATTATTAATAGGACTTATAAGGAGTGTGGGGAAGTCCCAGGTGGCCCGACATCTAAAAAGCTACGCGTGTGCGCTCGGTACTGCTAAAACAGTCGGATGGCTCGAATTGCTCATTTCACAGACATGCATTTGCGTTGGCACCAATCTGGTTCAGCGGCGGACCCTTTGCGACTGTCACGAGAAATGCCGGCGCTTTTAGAGAGGTTTTCCAAGTGTTTGAAAGGCCACAGCCCAGATGTCTTGGTCATGTCCGGCGATGTGCTTGATACCCCTGGCGCTGTACTAAAAGGTGGCTCTCCCGATAATAAGACCCATGGCGAATGGATCAAAGACGCCAAAGCCGATTTCACGTTAGTAAAGCAATGGTTTGAGGCTACCGGCATTCCGTATGTAATTGTGCCTGGTAATAACGACCATGAGGGAGCCTTTGCCAGTGTCTTTAGAGGGCCGCCGGAACCAATTGATATAGCGGGTATGCGTTTTTTTTGTTTTTGGGATGAGTTGTCAGATGAGCAACAGCCGCTACGCACTGGCCCACGCAAGGCGTTGTTCGATGCGGCGATGAACGACAATTTGCATAATTGCCCACAAATCCACGTGCATCATTACATGATTGCGCCAGCCACCTTTGCAAAGAATAAGCATTACCAATATTCCATAGCAGATGAACTTAAGGCTGATATGGAGCGCACTGGGCGCGTTCGCGCGGTGCTATCCGGCCATTATCATCCCGGCTCGCTGATCGACGGCGTGACCGTTCATTCCGGGGCGCCGGCCTTTTGCGAGGCACCGCATCCTTATCGCCTTTATGATCTTTTCGAGGACGGCCGGACGATAGTGACGGATCATTTGATAGATGCCTGAGGGCTTTGCACATCAATAGTGAACCCAAATTCGGCTGTTTCGTCTATATCATCGGGGCCGGTGGTAAGGGTGGATACCGAACCTATGTGGGCTGGACCAATGATTTGGGAAAACGCCTTGCTGCACACAACGGTGGTACGGGTGCGCGTTCTACACGGGGGCGGACGTGGCGGCTTCTCTATGCAGAACGCTTTGAAGATCGACGGGCGGCAATGAGTAGGGAGTGGCACTTGAAACGCGACCGAAATTTTCGAAAGCGACTTTTCACTGGATGGGACAATTAGCCGAAATCCAAAGAGGGATAAAGATGGAAAATAAAATAATTGGTGTCATCGGTCTTGGCATTATGGGTGGGGCTATAGCAAATAATCTTATTGCTGCTGAGTTCGAGGTTTTAGGCCATGATATTCAACTCGACTTGCTCGATGCACATGAGAAAAATGGTGGGCGACCCGTTTCCTCAATTTTAGATTTGTCACCGTGTGACGTCATCATCACATCGTTGCCGTCGATCAACGCATTTCACGCTGTCATGGATGCACTTGCGGGTTCTAGTAGTAAAAGATTGGTAGTGATCGATACTTCGACTCTTCCCATTGAAGAAAAGATTAAAGGGCAAGACAAACTAGAGAAGGCGGGAAAAATATTGCTTGATTGTCCGTTAAGCGGCACCGGAGCTCAGGCGCTAACTAAGGATTTGGTGGTCCTCGGGAGTGGTGATGAAATCATGTTTGGGCGATGTGCTTCGGTATTCGATGGTTTTGCTCGCACGCATCGGTATCTCGGGGAATTCGGTAATGGGAGCAAGATGAAGTTTCTCGCTAACCATTTGGTTAATATTCACAACGTGGCGACAGCGGAGGCCATGGTGCTAGGTATGAAAGCGGGTTTAAATCCGAAACTGATTTATGACACGATTAAGGACGGTGCCGGTAGTTCGCGAATTTTTGAACTGCGAGCGCCAATGATGATTGCCGGAGACTATGACGACGCAACTATGAAGATCGATGTATGGCAAAAGGACCTGGATGTTATTGGTGCGTTCGCCGAGACGCTCGATTGCCCTGTACCGCTGTTTGATGCGGCGGTTAGGCCCTATCGAGCTGCTATGGATCAAGGCTATGCTAAAAAGGATACAGCGGCAGTTTGTGCAGTTTTAGAAAAAGTAGCGGGCTTGAAGCGATAAGCCTGCTATTAGCCTGCGTCTTCCGCAGCTTGGCAAAGCATATCATCGGGAATATAGTTTAAAGAGGCGCAGTTTTTGTGCAGACCCGGTAATACAAACCGCGCAGGCCAAAGTTCCATATGCGAACCAGTCTGCACTTTACGGCCTTTATTCAGTATGAAAATTTGGTCCGCACACGGATGCTCGCCAACCCATGGACGACGACCGCTCCAGTCCGAGTTTTGAGTAGTTTTTTAAGTGTGCGCTGAACCCACTGCTCTGTATAACCGTCAATGCTGGGGTTGCTTCATTGAGCACTAATATTGAGGTGTACGCCACTATGGCACTCGCAAAGCTGATAGGCTGGGGGTGTCCGAAGACTTAAGTTGCTAACGGGATAAGAATTTGGTTTGTATTTCTTGGCCTTTACACCTACTGCAGGCTCGCCAAATAATTCTCCAACAACGCATTAAATCGTTCCGGACGTTCGGTAGGGGGAAAATGACCCATGTCTTCCAGTTCCCGATACTCCGATCCGGGGACCGCTTCGTGGATGTCCTTCTCATATTTTGGCGGGTCACCATGATCTTCCAGCCCACGAAGCAATAACAAATTAGGCTTTAAAGTGCTGATTCGGTCGCTGACATCGAATGCATCTATAGTCTTTAAATCATAATATTGCGACATTGGCCCTACTTTACGGTGGCAGTCGATAAGTCGTTCGCGCATTCCCGGCTCGACTAAATGCATGGCGCGACGCTGAAATGCGATCCACTCCATTTCGTAGGATTTAGCATCCTTTTCCGCGCGCAACCGCATTTCGTAAGTGTCCGGGTCCCGCGTTTTAGGGTGCATAGCAACTGTCATAATAACGATTGCCTTTACCTCATCGGGATAATCGAGTGCATATTGCAATGCGATGGATGCACCGAGGGTATAGCCGACGAGCACAAGGTCTTTGTTCATGCCTTGCGCCCACAACCAACCTCTCACCCATTCCGTATAACGCGCTACATCAAGGCAGCGCTTCCCTTCTAAATGTCCCGGTAAGGTTGGCGCGACGCTACCGAGAAAATGTTGGGTTTGATTGATAAAAGATTCCGCGCAAGCGCCGGCTCCTGGGCCATGAATAAAGACGAGTTGTGTCATGATGCTTTCTTCACCTGAAATCGATTTCTATTTGTGGGTAGTAAATATAAATTGGGTAATCGCAGATCGGCGAATTATATTTTGCCAGCAATAAAAATTCCGTTCACATAATGACACGTTACTAATTCGTTAGTACTTTCTCTATACCCGTCATGGTTAGTCAGGTTGCTTCCCGACATTGTAAACGTGTAATTCGAACATTCCGATTGATTTTACATTTCTTTTCAATCCGTTGTGAAAGAAGTTTGTCATGGCAGTAGGTATAGTCAAGTGGTTTAATCCGACTAAAGGGTTCGGTTTTATCGAGCCAGAAGATGGGTCCAAAGACGCGTTCGTGCACATCAGCTCGGTAGAAGGATCCGGCTTGAGTACCCTTGCCGAAGTCAAAAAGTTTCTTACGAATTGGTCTCTGGCCGCGAAGGTAAAATGGCTGCGGAGAATATTGAAATCATTGAGTAGATTCTCTACCGACTAATAATATTAGAGCAAGAGGAGCTGTGATTTACAGTCCCGCCTTTGGTCGTATTGCCCCTATCTATCTCCCGGCAAGACTTGTGCTGGCAAAGGCTTTTTCCCCAAAATTATGTCAGACGCTTTCTCGGCAATCATAATGGTGGGGGCATTGGTGTTGCCGCCGATTTGGAGTGGCATAACTGATGCGTCGATGACGCGGAGGCCCTCTACGCCTTTTACTTTGAGTTCTGGGTCGACAACAGACATTTTATCATTTAGCGGACCCATAGCACAGGTGCGAACTGGGTGATAAACGGTCGCACAATTGTCACGTATATACTGGGCTAGTTCTTCATCGGACTGAGCAGCGATGCCGGGACGTAGTTCCACTCCACGAATTTTGTCAAAGGCTGGCGAGCCGAGAATTTGCCGTGCGACATGGATGCCTTTTACCATCGCCTCTAAGTCATCGTTTTCGCTGAGGAAATTTGGGTCAATTATTGGACTGCTCATCGGGTCCGCATTTCGGATGGTTATGGTGCCTTTACTTTTTGGGTGCATAAGCGAGACGTTGCTAGAATAGCCATGGCCCCGCACGAGCTTACGCCCGCCTCGTGCGCGTACGGCGGGCGCAAAACCTATTTGGATATCCGGCCGGTCTAGGTTGGGCTTCGACTTAATGTAGCCGGTTGCCTCGTTGATGTTACTGGCCACCATGCCTGCGCGATTGAAAATATAATCGAGACCCTGCAGCGCTAATTTTGGGATGGCCTTAAAGGAAATGCCGTAGCCCATAATGCTGTCGGTTTGAGTGACGATACTGGCGGCAATATGGTCCTGTAAGTTCTTGCCGACGCCTGGGAGCGCTTGTTTGACGTCAATGCCGTGTTGGGCGAGCTCTTTAGGATCTCCGATGCCAGAACGCATGAGTAATGCGGGGGATACGATGGCTCCTGTCGAGATACAAATTTCGCGTTTAGCATTGATAGTCTTGGGTTGGCCGTTATGGAGAACTTGGATGCCCGTGGCCCGACCGTTCTTTATGATCACTTTATCTGCTATTGCACTGGTTAGGATAGTGAGGTTGGGGCGCTTGCGGGCTGGGTCCAGATAAGCTTTTGCGGCAGACCAGCGGCGACCGTTTTTAATGGTGGTCTGGCGTTCGCCAAACCCCTCTTGCTCGCCGTCATTGAAATCTATGCGCCGGGGTATTTGTAAGGCGTCTGTAGATTCAAATAATAGCTGCAACATTTTGTTGGGGCGTTTTATGTTGCTTACATTAAGCGGTCCGCCGGTTCCGTGCAGTGGGTCGTCGGTGAACTTTTCGTTGTTCTCGGAGCGTTTGAAGTAGGGTAGTACTTCGCGATAGGACCAGCCTTTACATCCTGCTTTGTTGGCCCAATCTTCATAATCCCGCCAATTTCCGCGGGCATAGACCATTCCGTTGATAGAGCTAGAGCCACCAAGGGCCCGACCGCGGGGAATATTGATTTGGCGTTTTGAGGCATTTTCCTGATCTTTGGTTTTATAATTCCAATTCCACTTTTTGTGGTCGATCAAGAACATTACCCCGAGGGGAATGTGAATAAGCGGTGTCCAGTCGTTAGCTCCGGCTTCCAATAAACAAACACTATTACTGGGGTCCGCGCTTAAACGATTGGCTAGTACGCATCCCGCCGAGCCTCCGCCGACAACGATAAAGTCGAAATTACTTCCATCACTGGTCATGATTTGTATCCCCACTAAAACATTATGGTTCCTTTTTTGTAGCAGCGTGCAGTGCAGAGGCAAAGAGAGTACATCCCTTTGGCGTGTGTTCAAAAACGGACTTTACGACCCTAAGCGTTGTGGCCTTAAATGAAAACTATTCTCAAGGAGTGGGCATGGCTAAGAAACCGGTCGCGGTCATCGGTCTAGGTAATATGGGAGGTGGCATTGCGCGCTCTATCATCAGAGACGGAGACCGTCCGCTATTGGTCTGGGACAGGGTTGAGGCGGCACGCGCCAAATTTAAGAATATTAATGGTGTAACAATCGCCCCTCCTGCTCAAATGGCGTCAGATGCCGAGATCATTTTATTTGTCGTCCCGACTACGCTGCAAATAATGGACTGTATGCGAGGAAAGGATGGTATTCTTGCAAATGTGTGCGGGGAGCTAGTGATATACGATCTCACCACCTCGGATCCAGATCAGACATGTAAGCTGGTTCGACGCGCTGCAAAGTACGGCATTCATTATTTAGATGCGGGCACTAGTGGCGGGCCGGTCAATGGGGAAAAAGGGAAACTGCTGACTATGGTTGGTGGTGACAGGCATGTATTCGAGCGAACCCGAGATGTATTGGATCCTATTTGTGAGCATGTCTTTCATGTGGGGCCGGCGGGTGCGGGTCATACATTGAAGCTGCTCCACAATATAATTTGTCACACAACAATGTTGGCTACATGCGAAGCTGGACATATGGCGGAGGCTGCGGGCATTGATTTGGGCGCTATGATTGAAGTTATCAATGTTTCGAATGCTAGAAGCTATGCATCCGAGGTGCGGTTTCCGAACCATATTGTATCAGGAACCTGGGATTTACGTTCACGCATCTACAATCTCTATAAGGATTTGAAAATGGGCGCCAAGATGGGTAAACGCCTCGGTGCGGACACGACATATTCCCGCGCAACGCTGAACTTGTTGGAGCGTGCCATGGCGGCCGGTATGGAGAATGACGATTATAGTCTCTTATATCGTGATTTTGAAAAAGTGCGCGCTACTAAGCGGAAATGAGAGGTTAAATATTGAAAATAGAGTTATTTTGCGATTACATTTTGTTCGACGGAATAGTCAAGTGGTCGGCCCGGCCTCGATAGGCGACCTACCACTGCTATTGCCTAATTGGTGGATTACTTCTTTAAAGGCGGTTGGGTTCGTGAAAAGACAAGTTCGCGGGGGGTGGAGGCCGCTGCGTCGAACGCATAGCCACCGGAGTTAAAGTCTTTCAAGCCGTTAGCCTTATCTACGCGATTTTCCATGATCCAACGTGCCATGGCACCGCGTGCATGCTTGGCGTAATACATGAGGGCGCGGGCCTTGCCATCCTTCACATTCAAGAATTTTGCCCCAATTATCGTCCGTCCCAGCGCCTTGGTGTCCACAGCCTTGAAATATTCATTCGATGCGAGGTTTACCACGGTTGTGTCATCGTGATCAGTAAGGTCTGCATTCAGTCGCTCAGAGATAAGGGAGCCCCAAAATTCATAGAGGGATTTGCCGCGTGCATTCGACATTTTAGTACCCATCTCAAGGCGGTAAGGCTGGATCGCATCCATTGGACGCAAAACACCGTATAAGCCTGAAAGGATACGCAAATGATCTTGCGCATAACGCAGTGTATCCTCTGAGAGACTGTCAGCTTCCAGTCCCCAATAGACGTCGCCGTCAAATGCGAGCCCAGCTGGCTTGGCGCTATTACTCTTATTATCGAGATTGAAGGTCTGAAAACGTTCAAAATTCATAGTCGCGAGATTGTCGCTAATATGCATGAGGTTTTTCAGGTCTTCCGCTGTTTGGTTTTTTGCAACTTTTGCGAGCTCGCGAGTATCATCGTGCAGGCGCGGCTGGGTGATCGGAACACTGATTTCGGCAGGGGTCATATTCAGTTTTTTTGCTGGGGATAATAATGTCAGCATAATCTATCCTTTCCTCCTAACATCAACCCGGCCAATCCAGGTTTGTACGCGTGGGTCTGTGATAAAATAAGAGTACGGTCTTACGTGAAAATTTCAAGTCGCGTGATACAAAAAATGTTACAGCTAAATGAGGTGCTTGATTATCGGGCGGCTGTACCTTGTAAGAATTTCCTTTCGTGTCGAAGTCCTCGATAAAGGCCGAGGCATAATGCGAGTAACACTATGGTAAAGGGCAGGCCGATGGTAATTGCTGCTGCCTGTAAGGCACCGAGGGCATCTTTACCCCCACCAATCAATAAAGCTGCTGCGATAACGCCCTCCATTGTGGCCCAGAAGATGCGTTGCGGTACCGGTGCATTAAGCTTGCCGCCAGCGGTGATGCTATCAACAACAAGCGAACCGGAGTCGGACGACGTTACAAAAAAGACCAATACGAGGACGATTGTAAGGAAGGAGGCCATTTCGGTGTAAGGTAAGTTCTGCAGCATCTGGAACATGGCCAACGAGACATCGTTAATGCCGTCCTTGAGCGCGCCGGTCCCATTCAGTATTTGCTCGAGTGCGGTGCCGCCGAATGTCCCCATCCAGACCAGTGTCACCAATGTGGGCACGATGAGTACCGCTATGATAAATTCACGTACTGTTCGTCCTTTTGAAATTCGGGCGATGAACATGCCGACGAAGGGTGACCAGGAAATCCACCAAGCCCAGTAAAATACCGTCCATCCCTGGAAAAACTTGGTATCTTCACGGCCGATCCAATTACTGAAAGGAATGATGTTTTCCGCATAACTCAACACGGTGGTTGCTATGCTCATTAGAATTGCCGCTGTCGGTCCAGCAATGAAGACGAATAATAGTAACGTTGCAGCGAGGCACATATTTATATTGCTTAGTATTTTGACGCCGCCATCGAGACCGCGGACTACTGAAATAATAGCAACCGCAGTGACTGCTGCAATAACGGTAACTTGGGTTTCTATCCCGCTATCGAAGCCGAATAGAAATTTAAGCCCGCTCGCCGCTTGCGTCGCGCCAAAGCCAAGTGAAGTGGCAAGGCCGAAAATTGTTGCCAAGACAGCAATGACGTCGACCACATGACCAAACCAGCCCCAGCAGCGGTCCTTAATCAGCGGATAGAACCCTGAGCGGATGGTTAGGGGTAAACCTTTGTTGTACGCAAAAAATGCAAGTGACAGGCCGACTACCCCGTAGATCGCCCAGGGGTGAAGGCCCCAATGGAAAATCGTTGCGCCCAACGCTACTTTCATGGCTTCTGGTGTTTTTTCTATAACTCCCAGTGGCGTGCCGTGCCAATTAGTATAATACGCCACCGGCTCAGCGACGCTCCAAAACATCAGACCGATGCCCATGCCGGCTGCGAACAACATCGAAAACCACGAGCACGTCGAGAAATCCGGCCTTGCAGATGTACCGCCTAGGCGAATACGCCCTAATGGTGAAAGTGCAATGAATAGTGAGAATAGGATAAAAAAGTTACCACTGATGATAAATATTGCGTCTCCGTAGACAATCGACCAATTTTTAGCACCTTCAAAAACTTTCGTTGCCGGTTCCGGAGAGTTCAGCGTGATGGTAACAAAAAGCAAGGTAAGCAGTGCGGTAACCAAGAACACCGGGCGGTGGATATCCATGCCCCAGCGCCGAATATTATCCTGTCCGACGATATATTTAGTGCTGTAATGGTCTGTCATGGGCCGGACGTTTTTTCCTTTCATTTAAGGTTTGCCGAGCCTTAATTTGCAATCCTAAAATCCAAAATGCCCCAGGCTAAGTAGCCTTTATCCGCGCCGTCCACCCAATGACCAAGCCCTTTAATCATGTTATCGACGTATACTTTACCGGAAAGCGAAACAGCTTCATCGTAACGATTTTTAAGTTCCGATCGTACACGGTCGTAATGTGTTCGCAGTTGCTCGGACATAGGGGTGATATCAATTTCTTGAAAGCCGCGCTTGTGCAGGGCATCGCGGTAAAATTGAAACGATGCAAGCGTATCTAACTGGATGCGGTCCAAGATTGGACCAAGTACGCCATCGGGACAGTCGTCGGTTTGCATTGGGTCGGTAAAAATAAACTGACCGCCGGGAACCAAAACGCGAGCAACCTCATCGAGGACCCGCTCACGATTGCCGCTATGCAGAATTGCATCCTGAGACCAGACAAGATCATATCTGTTATCTTCATTTGGAATATTCTCAAAGTCGCCATGGACGACCTTGACCTTATCCGACAAGCCGGCAGCGTTGGTAAGCTTTTGGTTTAGGGCGTTTTGAGTTGTGCTGAGGTTGAGGCACGTTACCTGGGCGCCAAACCTTTCGGCCAAATAGCGTCCAGAGCCACCATAACCGGCTCCCAAATCCAGAATGCGGGTTTCAGAGCTGACGGCCTGTACTTTGCCCGCCATTACCTCAACGGTACGCCGACTTGCGTCAGCGATCGTCTCCTCTCTACTTTGGTAACTACCAATGTGGATATCCTCCCCGCCCCAAAAGGACTGATAGAAGGCATCGGCTGCTTCGCTGTCGTAATAGGCTTCGGCGCGGGTGACGGCCTCAGATTTAGAGATCGCCATGTAGCTTTTCGGCGATGTGAACAAAGAAGTCTGGGTCGGTTTCCTCGTAGGTTTCCTGGAAGTCTCCGTAGGTCTTGATTTTTTGGAAACCACTTTCGCGCAGTAAATTCCGCATATAGGGTTTGCGCAGGGGAAACATGTTGAGGTGGAATTCGCTTTTGTCGGGGAACGAATAGCGGAACCGCGCTAGTGAATTATCCACATGCTCCGGCTCAGCGACGACTTGATCGCCGCAGTAATAGTATTTGTGCTTGCTGCTATAGCCGTCATCAAGGATCGTATCGTAATTGCGCTGGTCGATGATCAGTATCCCATCATATTTCAATGCGGCATAAAACTCAGCGAGCGCGCGACGGCGGTCCTCCTCATCGAACAAATGCGTAAATGAGTTTCCCAGACAAACTATCGCGTCGAACTTGCCGTGCACGTCCTTATTCAGCCAACGCCAGTCTGCATGCACTGTTTGCAAAACTAGATCGCGGTTTCGGCCATTCTCAAATGCCTTTGCCAGCATTTCGGCGTTGCCGTCTGCGCTGGTTACATCAAAACCGGCATTAATGAGTTGAACCGAGTGAAATCCGGTACCGGTTGCAACGTCGAGTATCTTTTCTTTACCGCGCGCCTTTAATATCTCAATAAAGAATTGGCCTTCGCTTTTAGCGCGAGCTTCCCAATCAATAAGTTCGTCCCATTTCTCGACAAAGGACTGCACATATTCCTTTTGGTAATGCTCTGTTTCGCGGACCTCGAGCGGTTGGTCTCCAAACTCTTGTACATGTCTCTGTGAGATTACCATTAATTTGTGCCAACCTTCTCAGCAAAACTAGTACTTGCGATAACCCGCAAGTACGCCATTTGATTCATTTAGATTCGAAAATTTTTTGGCTTGCCCCTCAGGGCAACCATATCCTTAATGCAGTCGGGGTAAGATAGGTTTCAATTTCAAATTTTGCCCAAACTATCTCCAGGAATTTCTCCCGAACTTAATCTCCCTCAACACAAAAAATGGCTAACAACGATCCATTAGTTTAAAAAATCGGAACCTAGCAAACTAGTATTCTTAGTGCAAGGAGG
>MDTB01167691.1_pt1 | contig 16165 bp, 13 predicted proteins | sample 811161 | NCBI WGS metagenome assembly MDTB01 (sample SAMN05326650, study PRJNA326480) | marine metagenome | isolation source: seawater | place: Mediterranean Sea | collected 2009 | reverse complement strand
TCCATATGATTTTTTGGCTCATGTCTCAAATCGAATTGTGAATGAATTAGAGGGAGTTAGCAGGGTGGTTTATGATATTTCCAGCAAACCCCCAGCAACTATTGAGTGGGAATAAGCGTGTTCCTCGCAAACCTCAATTATTTCAAAAAATGATCCTAAAGATTGATAATTAAGAATTATAATTAGATTTTCAATACAATTAAATTTTTAATGCAAATCGATCAATTAAACTTACAATGTATTTATCGGTAAATGAGAAAGTGCTTATATAAGTGTTTAGTATTTTTAATGGGATAAGTTATGAAATTAATTGACGTCGGTGCTGCCGATGAGATACTTCCTAGATTTTCAAAAATAAAAGATAAGACAGTCATTGCTTTTGAGCCAGAGGAGAAAGCCTTTAAGGAACTGAGCCAAAGATACTCTTCAGATAATTACATCATACTTCAGGAAGCACTGTCTAAAAAAAAACAAGAAGTAGAATTAAAACTTACAAAAAAAAGACAATGCTCTTCTTTGCTAGAGCCTAATATGGAGTTACTGAATACATTTCCTGCAAGTGAAAGGTTTGAGGTTGAAGCAAGAGAGAGATTTATGACAGATTCTTTGGATAACGTATTAGAAAAAAATAAAATATTTAACCCAAACTTTATAAAGCTTGATATACAGGGTGCAGAACTGGAGGTACTTCAAGGGGCCCCAAAAACCCTTGAAAAAATTGCATGCATAGAGCTTGAAATTGCATTCTCTGAATTATATATGGACCAACCACTTTTTAGTGAGATAGAGCTATATCTTAGAGAGTTTAATTTTGAAGTTTGGGATATTAGAAGAGATTATCAAAAACTAGACTCAACTATAAATATAGGGACCAAGAAAGGAAAGCTAACATCAGGGGATGCACTATTTTTTAAGAAACCATCAGAATTGGTTAAAAATAACAAATTTTTGAGCGAATTAGATTTTAAAAAATTAATTAGAAATTCATTTATGGTCTCTGAGGTTTATGGTTTTAGCGATTATAGTTTTACACTTTTAGAGCATTCAAAAGACTTTTATAGCAAAGGTGAGTTAAAGGAATTTGAATCATATTTTTACCAAAAACAAAGATTGACTACAAAAAGTTTTTTAAGCTCACAAAGATATACAGCTAGTTTATTGCTCTCTTCTCTTTTAAATAAATTGGCATATAAAACAGAGCCATATGATTCTGTTGGCAAGATTGGAGATAGATTACTGGGAGGTTAATCCTTTAATTAACTTTATAACTAAAGCCGTGAACGTTCTTTAAATTTGTAACTATTATTTGAGTGTTGAGTTGCTATTTAAAGAAGGGAGTTTGATCAAGAGCAGCATGCAATAAATGTAAAAACCATTTCAATTATGATCTTGGCAATTTGTATGCTTTAAGATCTCTAATAAGTAATTTTCTTATATCACGACTAAATATAAAAGCTAGCAAGCTAAATATTGCTCTTTGAACTTTATTTTTTAATGAAGAGTCTAAAAAATAAGCTTTAAGAAATATGTTAACTATAAAAATATTGTAACGGCTTACTTTCATTATTTTCTTTATTTCCAAATCTGGATTAGATATTTCTTTGTTAAAACTAGATCTTTCTTTTCCAAGCCTAATAGCAAGCTCAGTTATTCGAAATTGTTGAATAAACTTTGATGGGTCAATTTTTCTTTGATAATCCCGATATTGCACAAGCTTTTCTTCCATATTCATTATAACTGAACCTGAATCTAGGCCACGCAGGACTAGATCATAATCTTGAGCATATATAAAATTTTCCCTATAACTATGATTCTCAAAAAAGACTCTTTTACCAAAGAATGTAATATGAAGAACAGGAGATAATAAAAATCTATTTTGATAGATTTTTTTAAATTCTGTAATCTGTATTTTTTGAGAAGTGATAGCCCCATTTTCATTTATTACATCTACGCTACTACCAATCAAGTCCACCAAGTGATTATTCTCCATAAACATATATTGCTTTTCCAATCTGCATTCATAACATAAGTCGTCTGCATCTATTCGAGCAATATACTTTCCCTTGGAGTTTTTTATTCCCACGTTTAATGATTTTGCGAGACCATTATTTTTTTGGGTGATAATCTTTATTCTTGAGTCTATAGCTTGATAAGACTTTATGATCTTTAAACTATTATCAATTGAACCATCATCAACAATAATAAATTCAAAATTTTTGAATGTTTGCTTTAAAACGCTTTTAATAGAATCTTCAATGAATTCCTCTCCATTAAATACCGCCATGATTATTGAAACATCTGGAGTTTTATTCATAATTTTCTAAGTGATAAAACATTCTCTTGCATTATTCAATATTGCTAATACAAGTTTATAAGATCATTCATTTATTTAAGTTATCTATTTTATATCTAGCAAAATAAGAGCGATAACACTTGAGAACCATGTCATAAATATCTTTATCTAAGAAATCTTTAGCCTCCATTGCTTCATTTTCAAGCTCATCAATAGGAGATATTATTTTTGTGGGTTTTTTCCAACCATTTTTTAGATAGTAATCAACCAAGGGAGCATCACTTAGACTATTTCTTGGTATATTTTCTTTCTTTAGAAAGTTTAAGACATTCTTGTTTGTGGATTGATTTAATGCCTTACTTATTTCTTCAAGATAAATCTCTGGGGTTGTTACAAACAGCTCAAATGGTATCTCTATGATTTTAGTATCATATTTGCTCCTAAGTTTATCTAGATGCACATCACCTTCATTCTGCCATGCGCATATAGACATTGCAGATTTATTGAGATTATCTTTTCTGTAATAAAGCTCTTTAAGCTCATTAGGTATAAAAAAAGGTGCTTTATTGCTCTGAGATTTTGAATCTGACAGAATAGGTACATTATTTTTGTAATCAGTTTCCCATCGCTTTGACCATTGAGAGCATAGCCGCAACATATAGTCTGAAAAAGGAGATCTAACGACTCTTATGTAGATAAGTCTGCTTTGAAGTGCATTAAAAATTGGTTCTACGCATGATGTTGTATTATGGATACAGTAGTTCATTACTTTTTTCTGTAACAAAAATTTTTGTTCTAATTTTTTTAAATTTCCTGAAAAAAATCTTTTTATATACTCAAGCTTTCTAGGAAATTTAGTAATGCTGGATAGCTCACCAGGTTTTACATTGGCATGTCTTAGTATTGACTGATGATATATATCTTGATCCGAAATTGCTTGTATAAAAAATTTTGCAGATTCTAGATCAATGCCATGAATCGAATAGAGACTACAAAGAACTTCAAATTCAGTTTTTTCTCTAAATGTCTCTACATTTTGAAAGTAAGGTAAAAGTCTTGAAATAATGCCTTTCCCCGAACCTGGCGGACCATCAACTACCACTACCGGATTGTCTATGAAGTTTTTTCTAGAAATTTTTAGTTTACTCATATTGACCACAAATTTATCACATAATCTCAATATAAATATAAAAAAAATGTATAATTCACAGCTAAATTTTTTACTTATAAAGATGCTTAAAAAACCTTTAAGGATAATACCTAGATTAGATATTAAAGGTCCTAACTTAGTTAAGGGGATTAAGCTCGAGGGTTTGAGGGTTCTTGGTAATCCCGAGCTATTTGCAGAGACATATTATCATGATTATGCAGATGAATTTATCTTTCAAGATATAGTTGCAAGTCTCTATGAAAGAAATAATCTTTCGCATATTGTTGAGCTTGTTGCAAAAAAAGTTTTTGTACCTTTAACAGTTGGGGGAGGCATCAGATCTATTCATGATATAGAAGGCATTTTAAGATCTGGCGCTGATAAAGTTTCAATCAATAGCGCAGCAATTAAAAATAAGTCTCTCATATCAGAAGCCGCTCACACATTTGGCTCATCAACAATATGCATTGCAGTTGAATGTATAAAAATAAATAATGAGTGGGTCGCTAGCTATGACAATGGAAGAGAGATATCACCTGAGAAAGTGGGTCCTTGGATTCAAGAATTGCAAGATCTTGGTGCCGGAGAAATAATAATTACAAATGTAGATAGAGAAGGTACTTCTAAAGGTATAGATAAAGATTTGCTTGACCTTGTTACTCACAATATTTCAATACCTCTGATTTATCATGGCGGTATCAATTCAATAAGTGATATTAAGCATTGTTATGATGCAGGCTGTGATGGAGTTGCTATTGCCTCAATTCTTCACTACAAAATATGCAAATCATTAATTTCAAATAAAAGTAATGAAGGAAATTATAAGTTCATTGATGACAATCTTGATATTCCATCTCTTGTTCGAACAGATACCATTTCACAGATTAAGAACAAATTAAAAGACATAGGAGTTGAGACACGATGAAGTATGATTGCATCATCATCGATACTCAGCTTAGTAACTTGCATAGCGTAGAGAATGTCTGCAGAAAATTTAATATATCTTATACCACTACGAATGAAACAAAAGATTTGCAATGTGCAAAATCTATAATTCTTCCAGGAGTAGGCTCCTTCAAAAATGCTATGAAAAATCTAGAAGCATTAGACTTGAAGGATCGAATAATAGATTTTAGCTTGTCGGATAAACCCATTCTTGGAATTTGTCTTGGGATGCAACTGTTAATGGAATCTAGTGAAGAATTTGGTTATACAGATGGTCTTGGAATTATAAAAGGCAAGGTAAAAAAACTTTCAAATAAAAAAGTACCTTCGATACCTCATGTTGGATGGAACAAAGTTACGCATCAATTTGGAGATAAGTCATTCTTTGGCAATACTTTTAATGCTGACTATTTTTATTTTGTTCACTCATTGTTTGTGGATCCTCAAGATGATTTAAGTTTTTCATGCTCTACATCATTTGGTGAGCAAAGTTTTTGCTCTTCATTTGGAAAAGATAAAATCTTTGCAACCCAATTTCATCCAGAAAAAAGCGGTGAAAGTGGTTTAAGCTTATGTATAAACTTTTTTAATCTGATAAAATAAATCATGTCTGCAACGCTTTTTAATCTCCCTAAAGATATAGTTTTTTGCAAAAGATGTGTAATGTCCAATCAAAGACCCGCATCTGTTCCAGAATTTAAACACACAAGAAATAGAGACGGAGCTAAATATCTTAATATAGGATCTGATGGCATTTGTGATGCATGTAACCACGCAGATGATAAAAATTCAATCGATTGGGATAAACGAGAGATTGAGCTAGAAGCATTGCTTGATAAACATAGAAAAAATAATGGCGAGTATGATTGTCTTGTTCCAGGAAGCGGGGGCAAAGATAGCGTTTTTCAATCTCATATTCTTAAATATAAGTATGGTATGAATCCTCTAACTTGTACTTGGCCGCCTATCTTATATACAGATTATGGGTATCAAAATTTTAAGAATTGGATCGAGGTAGGTGGTTTTGATAATGTAACTTTCAAGCCAAATGGAAAGGCTATGAAAATCCTCACAAAACTAGGGATTCTTAATTTATTTCATCCTTTTCAGACATTTATTTTAGGCCAAAAAAATCTTGCTCCAAAAATAGCAAAAAACTTTGGCATAGATTTAATTTTTTATGGTGAAAATGAAGCAGAGTATGGTAACCCAATAGCGGATAACTCCCAATCGCTTCGAGATAAATCTTATTACACTTTAAAGAATTTAGAGGATAGTTATATTGCTGGTATCCCATATAAAGAACTTCTTGAAAATCATCATGTAACTAAAAGTGATCTTAAGGTTTTTCTTCCCTTAGAAGCATCTGAATATGAGGGAACAAATATGGAGGTTCATTATTTAGGTTATTATTTGAAGTGGATACCACAAGAAGCATATTATTATGCCGTCGAAAATACAAAATTTGAAGCTAGACCATTTAGAACCCAAGGCACTTATAGTAAATATAATAGCATTGATGATAAGATCGATGATCTTCACTACTATACAACTTTTATTAAATTTGGCCTTGGTAGAGCATCCTATGATGCTTCTCAAGAAATACGTAATAATCATATAACAAGAGAAGAGGCTCAAGCGCTCGTTAACAAGTTTGATGGGGAATTTCCAGATAATTATTTCGATGAAATTCTTGATTATCTTGGTATTTCAAATGATGAGTTTAATGAAGTACAAAATCAGTTTAGGTCACCTCATTTGTGGGAAAAAACAGGCAATGAGTGGCTTCTTAAGAGCACTGCAAATGGCCCTAAGAAATTTAAAATTTGAATTCTGTTGTAATTTAGTTTTTTTTATCAATTCAAAACCTTATGACTCATAATCCCTCTTGGTTATTTGCAGACTATAAAGTGTATGAAGAATCTCTTGGTATAAATGAATCAAAACCCTGTCCTTCAAATCTTTTGCTTAACATAAAGTTTTCTTTTATTTTTTTAATATCTACATTAAAGACAGTATCGAAGTTATATCATCTTACTAGTTTAAAAATAGATAATGATCATTTTTTTGAATTAGTGCTTTACGATGAAGGCGATCATAGTAATAAAATTATTAAAAAAGACTCTTTATCTAAACCAAAATTTATTTCTATATTTGATCAAAAAAGATTATTTAAATCTTCTACATTTTCATTATTAGCTTTTACAAAGATTTGTTTGAAGAACTATAAGATTGCTTCTAAAGTTTTCAGAATGCCTCAAAGCAATTTAAAAAAAATTATCATTGACAATTTATTTAGTTCTATACCTAATAGTATTTTTTATGAGTATTTTTTTAATGACCTAATTTGTCATAAAACAAAATTTAAAATCGTTTCATCCTCATGTCTTATTTTTCCACTTACTATCGCTGGAAACCTTAATATAGATATTCAAGTAAAGATGCATGGTTTAATGGGCAAAATATTACCAATGGGGTTTCCAAAGCTGAAGAAACTTGAGTTGATTCATAAAGATGAGGTTGATTATTTTCAAAGATTGTTGCCGTCATGCAGAATTAAGTCATCAGAACAATTAACTATTGGGCATCATCAAAAATTTGTGGTCATTTTTTTAAGACAAACCCTTGAGTCTATGAATGATGCTGATGATTTAAATTTTTCTAACGCTAATCTTTCACATGCGGTTAAATTTTTTAAAGCAAGAGGTTATAAGATTTTTCTAAAACTTCACCCTCATAGCTGGTTTCAACAAGAGGATCTTGGAAAAGGGCTGCAAAATTTAGAATTTATAGATAGCGAATTTTCAGGGCATGATGTTTTGCAGGAACTTCGTCCAAGTTTTGTCATAGGCTGGTTATCCTCATCTCTGATTGAGGCATTGAATGCAGGCATAATTCCGGTTACGCTTGAAACTAAGCCATATGATAGCGATGTTTCAAAGAAAACCATTGTTAAGTTTGAAAAAAGAGTTCTCAATTATGCAACTGATATTGATAAAATTATTGCTGCAACAGAACAGCCATCTGAATTTACTGATTTGATTAGTGTTCTAAGTAGTTAAAATATGAATACTTCGTTTATTTTCGCTGTCAAAAGCATCACAAACTTGAGACTCAAAGATGTAATTATCATCTTCACTACAATTGCATCATTGTCATTGATGGAAATTGTTAGCTTAGGACTAATAGGAGTTTATATTTCCTTTTTGGTTGATCAGAGCTTAGTAATGGAATTTTTAGAGGACAATGTAACCTTTTTTTACAATTTTTTAATAACTCTGAATTCTAATGAGCAATTTATTTATATTGGTACGATGCTAGCTTTAGTATTTTTAGCAAAGTTTTTTCTAAATCTTGGGGCAAATTATATTATTTTTAAATTTGGCATAGATCAACAAATAAGAATCCAAAATGATTTAATTACAACTTTTTTAAATCAAAAATATGAAGATTTTATTTCACAAAATTCTTCAACTTCAATTGTTGCAGTTAGTACATTTGCAAGAAGATACAAGGATATTCTTCAGGCACTTTTTAAAATCTTATCTGACTCAGCAATAGTCTTATCAGCAATTTTGCTGCTCATTTTTGTAGATTTTGAGATGTTTTTGTCTTTATTTATCCTGTTTTCAGTCTTTTCTATATCTTTTTATCTGATATTTGTTAAAAGAGTAAGGGCATATGGTGAGAGGTTTAATAAATCTAATACAGAGATGGTTCAATCATTATCTGAAATTTCTTCAGGTTATAAAGAAATTAAAGTTTATGGAAAAGAATCATTTTTTAAAGATATTTTTATTCAAAGTGTTGAAAAAATGGGAGATGCGGAAATTAAACAAAATCTTATCTCCATATCACCAAGAGGGATTCTTGAGTTTCTATTAATTGCTTTTATTGTTTTTTTTGTTGCAATAGCTACTGGTTCATCAAAGCAAATAAATGAAATAATAATCTCTATTGGAATATTTTCTGCAACAGCAATAAGGATTATGCCGATGATCAATCAAATTTATGCTTCAGTAAATACAATTAATTTTGGAAAAGATGCTTTGATGCAACTTGTTTCAATTATTAAGAAAATGTCTCCAGATAAACTCGAAAATTCTAAAGACGATATTCATTACAAAGAACCATTTTTGGATTTAGAGTTTGATAATATTAAGTTTTCATACAATTACTCCTCCGATAAAAAAAGAAAGGTTTTCAACAATGCTAATTTAGTCATTGAAAAAGGAGATTACGTCGGAATAATAGGCCCTTCTGGTTCAGGTAAGACCACTCTAATTGACCTGATACTTTGTCTTTTAGTTCCCCAAGATGGAAAGATAAAAGTAAATCAGAGAGACTTGCAATCTAGCATATCTTGGTGGAGAGAAAAGATTGCATATATTCCGCAAGAAATTTTTATCATAGATGCTTCACTAAAAGAAAATATTTTGCTTGGTGATCTTTGTGAAGGAAAAAATCAGAACAAATTACATAATGCATTAAAAGATGCCCATCTTGAGGATCTTGTAAACTCAATGCCAGATGGCCTTGATTCAAAGTTGGGAGAGCGGGGCGTCAATTTATCTGGCGGTCAAAGACAAAGAATAGCTATTGCTAGAGCTTTATATCATGACAGAGAGGTATTAATTCTTGATGAATCAACTTCTTCTCTTGATAGTGAAACTGAAAAGAAAATTTCGGCTGTAATCAATGACATGTTGCCAAATAAAACTGTAATTGCTATTGCTCATAGGCACTCAACTCTAGAGTCATGTAATAAGATAATTCAGATTAAAAATGGTGAAATTTTAGATGGTTTTCTTGATGCGGGATCGTCTAAAAGAGACTGAATAAATAACTGAATTGAATCAAGAAATATAAATATAAAATTTTGAAATATAGAGCAGAAATAGATGGCTTGAGAGCATTGGCAGTTTTGCCAGTTATATTCTTTCATGCAGGATTTGAATTTTTTGGTGGCGGCTTTGTTGGGGTCGATGTATTTTTTGTTATAAGTGGTTACTTAATTACGGGCATTATTTTATCTGAGATAAATAATGGTCAATTTAGCATAATTAATTTTTATGAGCGGAGAGCTCGCCGTATTCTGCCCGCATTATTTTTTGTTATGGCGTCTTGCCTGCCTTTTGCTTGGTATTGGCTTACGCCCAGTGATCTTAAAGATTTTGGTCAAAGCCTGATTGCCGTTTCAACATTTTCATCAAATATATTATTTTGGATGGAGAGTGGTTATTTTGATACAGCCGCTGAACTCAAGCCATTACTTCATACATGGAGTTTGGCTGTAGAAGAACAGTATTATATTTTATTCCCTATCTTTTTGATGATTACATGGCGCTTAGGCATCAACTGGATAATTATTGTATTAATCTTCATTTTTCTTATTAGCTTAAGCATGTCACATTGGGGAGCGTTTAATAAGCCTTCAGCTTCTTTTTTTCTCTTGCCAACTAGAGCCTGGGAACTCCTTATAGGTGTTTTTGTTGCTTTTTATCTAAAATATTATTCCCATCTAAAATCTTTTCTAGCTAATCAAATTCTTAGCTTGCTAGGCTTTACAATGATTATTTATTCAATAGTTATTTTTGATAAGGCAACTCCATTTCCAAGTCTTTATGCACTAGTTCCAACGATTGGAACCGCTTTATTAGTTTTTTCGTCAGTTCCAAAAACCATAATTCATAGCTTTTTAAGTATTAAGCCGATAGTTTTTATCGGACTCATTTCTTATAGTGCATACCTTTGGCATCAACCACTCCTAGCCTTCGCCAGACATAGATTGCTTGGTGACACTTCAGACATTCTTCTTCTAAGCCTCTGTATTTTATCTATTTTTATGGCTTGGATAAGCTGGCGATATATTGAGCAGCCATTCAGAAATAAAAAAATCACCTCAAAGCGTTTTATTTTTACCTTCTCAATATTTGGAATAATAGTATTTTTGCTATTTGGATCATTTTTTCAATCAGACGAAGGGTTAAAGAGTAGAGTTAAATTTTCAAATGAATTATCTAACTCTTTAAAAACGCCTGCTTTAGGAAATTGTTTTGATACTGAGTTTATTCATTCCTCTAAGGATTGGGGTTGTTATTTAGGCGCAGATAAATCTGAAATAGACTTTGTTTTTTTTGGTGACTCTCATTCGCTTAGTTTGAAGTCGCTGATGAATAGTCTTGCAAAAAGCAAAAACATAAAAGTTTTCTATACAGGGGCTTCTGGTTGCCCGCCTTTTCTAGGCATATACCCCATGAGAAATGATCAAAAAGTAAGAGACTGCAATATGTTAAATAAAAGAGTCTATAAATTCGCAAAAGAAAATGATGTAAAAGGATTAATATTGTCAGCTAGATGGACCTACTACAATCTAGGTGACTATGAATTTGCAGGCGGTCAACTGATTTCTGCTTCTAAGGATGGCCCATTTTCTCTTGAAAAGAGCATTGAAACTTTTCGCCAGGCATTTAATTTCACTGTCAATGAATATTTGCATTTATCTATACCAATCCACTTGATTACTCAGCATCCTCATCAAAAGTACTCACCAAAAGCAGCTTATTTCTCCATTTCAAATGGAACAGGTTCGCTTGAATCCTTTTCTGTAAAACAAGAAGATTTTAATAAATTAAATAAAATTCCAATGAATGTTATTTTAAATAGAGCAAAAGATATTCATATTTACGATGTTACTGATTTGTTTTGTGAAAATAACCTTTGCATGATTGGAACCAAGGATCAAAGTTACTATTATGATGATAATCATTTGAGTGAATTTGGAGCTCAAAAACTTTTAGGAGTATTAAATAAAATTCTGATACATGAGCATCAGTAAAATATGTAATTAAATTTTTTAGAAAAGCTATATAATTCAGGGAAGTTTTATGGATCATAAAAATAATATTGACAGAAAAGTGGTTAGTGACTTTGGCAGGGAGTGGAAAGCCTTTAACCATCAACATATTGAAGATTCGTTACTTCATTCTGCTTTTGATAGCTACTTTCATTTTTTCCCATTTGATGATCTTAAAAACGCTGAAGGTTTTGATATGGGCTGTGGCTCAGGACGATGGGCAAAGTTTGTTGCTCCAAAGGTGGGGTTATTAAATTGCATTGATCCAAGTGAAGCAGCTCTAGATGAAGCTAGAATGAACCTGAAAGCTTTAAAGAATTGCTCTTTTGAATGCGCTGGAGTTGACAATAGTGTTTTAAAAAATGAATCTCAAGATTTCGGCTATTCACTTGGAGTTCTTCATCATATTCCAGATACAAGCCTTGCATTAGAATCTTGTTCAAGCAAACTTAAACCTGGAGCACCATTTTTACTTTATCTTTACTATAGATTTGATAACAAACCTACGAGTTATTATTTGCTTTGGAGACTCTCCGATATTTTAAGAAATGTTATTAGCAGGCTGCCATTTAAAATTAAATACATAATTTCTCAGTTAATTGCTTTATTTGTTTACCTTCCACTAGCTCGGACTACTTTGCTTCTTGATAAAATTGGAATTAATGTTTCAAATTTTCCTCTAACTTGGTATAAGAATGAGCCATTTTATATCATGAGAACTGATGCTTTAGATAGATTTGGCACAAGTTTAGAGCAGCGCTTTACTAAGGATGAAATTTCTAAAATGCTTTTAAATGCAGGCTTTGAAAACATTAAATTTAGCGACAGAGAACCTTTTTGGACTGTTTTGTCATACAAAAAGTGAGACTCTAATTTATTGATATGAATTCAGAAATCAGCATCGTTATCCCAACGTTAGATAACTTTACAGATGTTCAGAAAATAATTTCAAGCATAAATACCCAAGAATTATTGCCAAGTGAAATTATCCTAGCTGATTCAAGTGCATCTAATCAAATTGAAAAAAACTCTCAAAATCTTTCTTCATCTGTTCCTGTGCATTACGTCAGGGTGGGAAGAGCATATAAATTTGATAGATTTCTACATCGTTTTTTTTCTTTATTAGGCTTTTCTTTTTTTAAAGAGAAATTTCCTAAGGGTCGAGCTTTCCCGTATGAGGCAACCAATGCTGGAGCATCTGTGGCCAAATACAAATGGATAGCGTTTCTAGATGCCACGACAATTCCCTGTGAAACTTGGCTAAAAGATTACTATCAATTAATTTCGCAACAAACCTATGATGTGATTTTTGGCAATACTAAATATTATGCGGATACATGGTTTAAAAAACTTTTGCGAGCTTCTACTTATGGAAGTATTGGGCATGAAACTGCGCCTGGATCTATAATGAAAACGGCAGACTTTCTTGAAAGTTATAAAATAAGAGAGGGGGTTAGGTCTGGAGGTGATGTTGCATGGAAGATGAAAATCAAGGATTCCCTCAATTATTACTTGCCTAGTAAAAGCTACTTGTCTTACTCTAGCTTGCCTAATTCGCTTTTAGTAACACTAAAAAAGTTCTTTACTTATCAAATTTATGGCTCCTTTTTAGATATTCAAAATAATATTAAAGATCTATACTTTGGCATTACTTTACTCTTGAGCATCATATTGATTCCAAAGTGGAACTATATTGTTGGCTGGGATAGCATTTTCTTTATCCCACATATTACAAAGATATTTTTTCTTAGCTTATTTCTCATCATTTTTATAAGCTTTGCTATCAATAGAATATTTTTCAGAACATTAGCTCCAAATAGCTTTAGAGCTAATTCATTGAAGCTGGTTCTATTTTTCATAATCGCATATTCAATATTCAAGTGGAATGCGATTGTTGCAAAATGGGTAGAAGATTCAATTTGGTATGTTCCCCACATAACAAAAATTTTTGTTTCTCTGGTTTTTGCAGCTTCTTTTGTATATAGAGGAATTTATTTCCCACTTAAGAATGAAATAAGATTTTCATATTTATTTCCCTATCGATGGTTTTTAGTAGGAATTCTTGGAATTTTACTTGATTTAGTAAAGGCTCCAGGATATTTACTTGGTGCAATTTTAGCCTCTTTTGTGAGACGGGCTAAAAATATTAAATGATTAGCATTAAGCAAATTGAATTTAATGATTCTGAGTTGCTTGAAAGTTTAACCGAATTAATCAGCCTTTCATTTCAACAAGATAAAATTCATGTAGAGTATCTGAAAAAGAATATTTTTTGCGAAGAATCAAGCTTGAGTTCACTTGTTTTGGGTGCTTTTGAAGAAAAAAAATTAGTTGGATGCAATGCTTTTATTGCAAATGATTTTAACCTTAATGGTAGAGAAATTTCCTGCTTTCAAAGTTGCTGGTCAGCCACTCATCCAAATTTTCAAGGAAGGGGCATTTTTATATCAATTCAGAATGAAGCAAAGAAAATTTTGTCTGATTTAGGGGCTATGCTGATCTATGGTCTACCCAATGATCAATCTCTTCCAATATTTATTTCAAAATTAGATTTCTATGAAAGTGAGTGTATTTTTACCAGAATTCCGAATATACCTTTGCTTAGAAAAGCATGGATAAAGTATGCATCTTCATTTGATAGCATTAATAGCAATGTCCTTATTACAAAGGAAAAGCAAATCTCAAAATTTAAGAGTATTACAAATTCTAAAATTACTGAAATCAATATAGGTCGATCTTATGCATGGGGGAAGTTTGAAATTAGAAAGAAATTTAATATTAATATAAAAGTTTTTAATGTTGGCGGAATGTCAATTCATGATGAAAATGAATTTAGAGAAATAATTAATCAACTTTTCTTATTAGATTGTCATTTTATTGAGATCTATAGCTGCAAATCTAATCAAAATAATAAATTTTTCAGGAACTGGAAAATCTCACCAATTCATAGGTTTATTTTTTTTAATTTAGACGATTCAGCGAAAGATATTGATCACTTTAACTTGATGATGGGAATAAGCGATACCTTCTAGTATATTAAACATGAAATTACTTACATTAGGATTAATATTAGATTCACCTTTTCAACCTAAACCAACTCTAGAATTAATACATTGGCTTGAGGAGAACCCTCATATTGAAGTAAGAAAATTTTTTCTAAATACCGATATTAATAAGAAAAATTTTTTAAGAAGAAATATATGGAACATAATAATTTATATTGAAAAATTATTTTTTTCATATTACTTTGAGCTTTTTTCAGACACTTCTCTGGATCTCAGGAAATATACTTTTTTAGAACCTCTTGTCATTAACTCAGATAATTTTGAAAAAACAGACGAGTATAGAATTATTAAATCTAAAGAAATTGATCTATTTTTTAAATTAAATTTTGATGAAGAAATTGAAAATTTATGTAAATTGTCGAGACATGGCCTGTTATCAATTTATGCAAGACTTCCAAGTAAAAAATTAAATAAGTCCCCTAATGCTTTTAATGAAGTCTTGATGAAGTCAAATAAGACAGGTTTTAGCCTAATTCATCAAAAAGAATTAAATGCAGATATTGGAATAGTATTTCAGGGGGCATTCCCAACTCATAATTATTTTTTTGCAAATAAAATGAATCTAATGAAAAGAAGGAACATTTATATACAAAATCATCTATCTTTTTTTATTAAAAACAAATTTTTTAAAAATTACTATACAGACCATTCTTATTCATTTTCTAAGCTTGAAGTTGCCCCACTTCTGAGTGAGCAAATTAGGTATTCCATCTCAATTTCTTACAGACTATTTAAAAAAATATTAAAGAAATTTTTTTTTCACCAATCTCATTGGTCAGTTGGTTTGTATTTTTCAAATTGGAAAAATTTTAAATTTAATGAAGCTAATATAATCCAAAATCCAAAAGATTGCTTTCTAGCAGACCCATTTATTTTTTCGTTTGCTGGAAGGGACTATTGCTTTTTAGAGGAATATAGTTTTAAAAAATCAATAGGTACTATTGTTGTATATGAAATTTCACCGGATAAAGTCTCTAGAGTAGGCTGCGCCATAAATGAATCATTTCATATGTCCTTTCCTTTTATATTTGAATTTGAAGGGGGCATATATATGCTTCCTGAGACTAGTGCAAATAATGATATAAGAATATACAAGGCAACAGAATTTCCAATAAAGTGGGAGCTTAAAAAGATCCTAATGAAAGATGTGTTTGCAGTTGATTCCATGATTTTTTTTCATAATGGCTTATGGTGGCTTTTTTCAAATATTAATCCAGACCATGGAACGGATGCTTGCTCAGATCTAAAAATATTTTTTGCTAAACACCCATTCTCTGAAGTTTGGATCGAGCACCCATTGAATCCTTTGATTGTTGATTCAGAGTTAGCAAGAAATGCAGGCATAATAATTGATAAAAATGAAATATTTAGAGTGTCTCAAAAACAAACATTTGATATGTATGGTGGAGAATTTCAAATAAATAAAATAAATCTTCTTGATACAGAGAATTATTCAGAATCTCTGATCTATTCATTCTCACCAAGACAAATTAGGAATTCAAAAGCTGCGCATCATTTTCATGGAAAAGGTGAAATCACGGCATTTGACTTTCTAAAATAGTATAAAAATATTTTGGATTTAAAGGTTCTCAACAAATTTTCATTAATTTAATGCTTTAAAATATTCCTTGGCAATTAATTCAAGAGAGTAGTCATTTTTTACCATCTCATATGAATTTTTGCTGTATTGAGATAGATCCAATGTATTCAAAATGAAACTTTCCATTGCCTCAGCAAGTTCTATTTCATTCATTGGCTCCACTAATAAACCATTATATCCAGGCATAACACATTCCCTGCATCCATGAACGTTAGTTGTTATTATAGGCATTCCTGTAGCAGCTGCTTCTAACACT
>MDTB01150952.1_pt1 | contig 16167 bp, 7 predicted proteins | sample 811161 | NCBI WGS metagenome assembly MDTB01 (sample SAMN05326650, study PRJNA326480) | marine metagenome | isolation source: seawater | place: Mediterranean Sea | collected 2009 | reverse complement strand
TAGAAACTAACACTCAAACTCTTCTCGATAATCTTCTCGCCTCAAATTACAACCGTCAAACAAATGAACAATTCCAGGGAGAGCTTGATCCGCTTATCTCAGAGATAACAAAGTATGGAGCTACTCAAGCATCAGACGAACAAGCAGCAATCGAAAAAGAACTAGCCAGACGTCTGGGTCTTATCGAAGCAGACGAAGCAAATGTTGCAGCCAGAATTGCCGCATCAAACGCTGACCTCGGTAACTACCAGTTTGATGATTACACGCTCATTGATCCATTCCAGAATCAAATGAATCCATATTTGTTTAGCGACGATGAGGAAGAGGAGCAGAATATGGCGAACAACTTGTTCTCGTCAAATGTTATAAGGGTATAAAAAATGTGGTCACAAGCCTTCGCTGCACTCGGTTTACTTCAGAGTAGCTCTGCACAAAACAAAGCAACAAGTCTTTCCAGACAACAATACGAGCTTGAGAAAGAGATGTGGGAATGGGAGAGAGATCAAAGAGCAGAAGAATACGCCTATCAGCGTGGTCTAAGCGAAGACGATAGAGCAACAAAAGCAGACGAAAGAGCATTTTCTGAAGCTCAACTTGAGGAATATAAAAAACAAATACTAGCCGAGCGTGAGTTTGAGATAGACAGGATGCTTCGCCTCGACAAAGAAGCGGCGAGCCAACGTGCATTTCAACTTGAACAGTATCTCGCAAACAAAAACCTGAGAGAAGAAGAGCGAGCTTTAGCTTTACGCCAACTCGAAGAAGCGAAAGCAATCGCTAAAGGCGAGCGTGATGAAGAGCGAAAACGATTTGAATTAGCAAAAGCACAAAAACAAATAGAAAGAAATTTCCAACTCAAGGAATACGGTGAAGCAAAAGCAACGGCACAAGCCGAGCGTCAGTATATGCTTGACCAACGCAAAGCTATCATGGATCAAATCTACGGTCTTCAATCAGGCTTACGAGATACTTATGCAGGTCTTCAAGACGTTCCAGACGTCGAGCGTATTTCCGAAGCAGACATCGAAGCAGAAATAAAAAGACGTCAAGGTGAATATACCGCAGACGTTGACCGAGCAGCGACTGCCGTCGCATCGGTCAATGAAGCTGACCTCATTCGAGATGGCATGGACTTATCAACAAAGGGAACGGCAAGACGTGGTGACATAGCTTCTCGTCTGGCACAAGAATACCAGAACGCTCGAAGCAGAGCTTACGACGATTCAATGGGATTTATCGCAGGCAAACAAGGCGTAAGGAACACAGACCTCAACACCATACTGGCTTCACGAGGGTCACAGCTTGGTCAGGCAGGCGACGTGCTTGGTGCAGGAATTGGTATGATGGGACAACTCCCAACTGCTCCATCCGCACTCGATGGGTACAATTATGGTAACGTAGGATCAGGCGTCTATGATCGGGCATTTAGCACCAGTGCAAATAGTTTTCAAGATAAGTACGGATTAATGTCTGGGGCAGACAACGAGTTCTTTAAGATTCAAAGCAATCTCAGCAATGTTACTGGTCCAAAGTCTGGTGCTTATGCAGGGGGTATGAGTTTAGGAACTGGCGTCTATAGTCCTTATCAAGGAGCAACTTACAATCCATCAAATTACCTTAATAATATGTCTACTTACGCTAGTAACAATTTAAACTACGCCAATCAGCAAGCAAGCAATGCGGCTGAAGTTTTCGGAACTGGATTAAAAGATTGGGAAAAAGCTAACCCGAATAGCCCATACGCATGGGGAAATTTCTGGAAATGAGGTTAAGAGATGGCAATTAATTTTGGACAAATAGCAGGAGCAATGCAGAAAAGGGAGGATTGGTATGGTCAAAAACGTGAGAGTTTGGCTGATAAGTTTGCTGCATGGCGTCAGCAAAATCCTTATGCAACTCAAGAACAAATGCAAACTTATATTAACCAAATTTCTGGGGGTAACGAATATATTGCAGGCGGTGCTCCAGACAGTGCAGGCTTGGCTGCTATCGCTAAAAACAATCTGGCTGAAAAGAATATCAGGGATCAAGGAAGACGAGTAGACAGATATAACACTTGGCTTGCTTGGCAGGCAGCAAACCCAAATGCTACCGCTGAACAGATGTTTGATATGTCAATGAAAATGTCTGGAGGCAATCCAGATACTATGTTGCCTGGGGAAGACCTTATAGCACTTCAAGTAAAAGAGCGTGATAGGCTGAAGGGTATTGAAGATTGGAAAGCCAATGTTGACAATTTCAATACGCAACAAAAGTTAGTAGAGAGTATGAAGCCAAGGATTGAAAATTACATGAGTGGCTTACCCGAAAATGTTGACTGGGTAAAAGCAAGACAAGATTTCTTTAAACAAAACCCTGACGTTGCAGGTTTATTAAAACCACAGGACGGCAGTCCTATAAGCGAGTTCTCTTTAGACAACATATTAAACCAAGAAAGTTATGAAGACTTTTTAAGCCAAAGAGCAGATGCAAATATTGAGAACGTCCTTAATTATTTAAAGACCGCTGGACCTGACGTTGCAGACAAAGTCACAACCCAAGAGTTAATGAGACGGTTCCCTGGTATTGGCAAAGTAGAAGCAAGCCGTGCTTTGTCGGGGGCAAAGAAAAAATATAACGATTATAAAACGAAAGTAGAAAGAGAGTTTACTCAAGAAGTTAGTGATGAAGTTATGAAGGCGTTAGAAAACGAAAAAATCACGCCACAAGCGGCTCTTGATTTTGTAAAAGCAAGATACCCAGAGGACGACCCTCTTGCTAATAGTTTAATGCAAGACCCTAAGTGGACTGAAGGCATTATTGCTGAAGCTACACGCCTTAGAAACATAAGACTAGAAGAAAAACAAGGAACTTTTTTAGACCAATTACGGATGGAAGCTGAACGTCTGGCAGAAAAACCTTTTATGAAACCAGAGCAAATTGTAGAAACAATAACTCAACGAGCGAAACTAAACAAAACCATGCTTGCATCTTTTGGAGACGATTTTAACTTAACGACTTTTCTACAACCTATCGCAGATGAAGCAAAAATTGCGTACGACCGAAACGAAGCATTAAGAAAGCAAGAGCTTACTAGGCAATGGGACACAGATGTCAGGAATGTTATAAAAGAAGACTTAGCTCGGTTCATTCGTAATAACAATTTAGATGCTGCTACAAGACTGATTGAAAATAAAATTAAGTCTACCTTACTTCCAGAAGTACAAGAGGGTATTACCCAACGGATGAAAGATGATCTGATAAGCGAAATTCAAGGAAACATGCAGCAAGAACAAATCAGTGCGGCAACGGCTAAAAACCAAGCTGCTCAGACATCTATAGGCAATAGTACGTCTACTATTAAAGATGCAAATGTCGAAAAAGCAGTTGGCTTGTTTAGCAGTAAAGAGACTACAGGACAGAATGTTTATCTTTCACAGGCAGCAGAGCATTTGGCGACCAAGTATGTTATGGATCAACCTACCATAGACATAATTCAGACGCTTGTTGCTGACGATGCTTTCAAAGATATACAAACTATGCAAGGTGCTATTACAGCGATTGAGCCATACCTAAAAGGATATGCCACACCTCTTACTGAATATACAGCAATGGTTAATGAAGCCTCACTCGCCAAAGCAGGGGCTATGCAACCAACCACCTTTACTGACTATGCAGAAAAAGAGAAGTCACTATTTAAAGGGCAACGACAAAGACTATCTGCTCTTCTTGAAGAGGTTTCACAAATTACTGATCCAAGAGTAAGGCTTAGAAAAATGGAGGACCTTGCCGTTAGATGGAAAAAGAACGCAAGCTCTTACATGACACAGCTTAATGCAGAACGTAGGGTTGCCGAAGGCGACGGAGGTTGGTTGTTAGCAGGAACAGGAGCTTATGACAACAGTCTCATAGAAAGTATGAATGATGACATTAGTTTCATGGATAATGTTATCAAGCAACAGATTACTCAAGCCAAGGCAGATGTTGAAAGCGGTGACTACATGGGCAGACCTCAACTTCCCACGCAAGTAGGAGATAGTAAACGTAATGACCCACTTTTCCCTCCTGATGAATCCCAGACGGCTGCTAAGAACTGGTGGGAAAAAACAAAAGCAGGTACGTCTTTTGTTATAGATTACGATAGGGCAAGAACAACCCTTGGAATGGGAGATGGGACGATAGACAAAATCTGGGGTAAGACAATGAGCTATTTTCTTGATCCTGAGAAAGAGAGAAAAGTCCGAAAAGTTATTGATGATTACTTAGATGCTACTGGGACTCAGACTTTCTTTGCAAGGAATCCAGAACTTTGGGCTAAGTTTAAAGAAAACCCAATTCAAACAATGAAAACTAATTCTGAAATAAAAGCAGCTTTAAAAGCACTTGACATAGAACTCCCCGAATAGGGACGACCCGACGCAGACACTCCAGTATTCTAAACAAAATAATCGTTCGGAAACTGGAGTACCGTAATGACCCAAGAGACTGATTGGTTTGAAGGCGTAAGCCTTGAAACACTAGGAACCCCCCAAGAACAAGGTATGGATTTAGGATACGCTTCAAGCGTTAATCCAGATTCAATCTTAAAGAACCAAGAATTTATCAGGGATTTGCAAGACAGGTACGACCCGACCGGCAACCTTTCAGACGAAGACCTGATAAATAAGTTTTATTCAGACGAAAACTGGGCGCAGCTTAATACAATGAGTGCCGGGAAACGGTTCTTTGAAGGTGGTGGTGGCACAGAGGAAGAAAAAATAAGAAACGCTCGTCTGGCTACGGTCTGGGATAATCTTCCCTTCTTCTGGCAAGCAGGAGGTAGAGGTTGGGGAGCAACAGGAGATATTGCAGGAGCAGTAATTGCTGACCCTATAAATCTTATTGGTGGTCTTGCCGCTAAAGGAGTATCTCAAGCAGCAGCTCGAACAGCGACAGCTTTAGGGAAACCTGCACCTATTCGGTCTACCCTAAAAGGAATGACAGCTGCTGCCGCAACTGAAGGTGCAATCTCAGGTGGTCAGGAAGCTCTGATAAACGTCTCCGAACAATCGTACAGACAAGACATAGGTCTTCAAGAAGGTTTTGACATGAAGCAATTCGCAGCAGCGACTGGCTTTGGTGCAGTTCTTGGTGGAGGTATAGGTGGAGCAATCGGTTTGCCTATGGGGGCTATAGGTACAAGACAAGGGCAGATGGAAGCCGATGAACTCCTAACTGCTAACAAAGGCTATGGCTCAGAAGAAGTTGCACAAATGACAAACAGGCAGGCGGCAACTGCTATTGAAGATGTCCAGACATATGGCCCTACTGAAGGAGGAGAAGTTACTGAAGCTCAGATGGCTATGGCTGAAGAAGCTCGTGCCGATGCAGAGCCAGAAAAAGCACCAGAAGAATCCTTAGACAACACAGAGCAGTTGTTAAAACAAATTGAAGAAAATAAGGGGGAGCTAGACAGACAGGTTGCTGTTTATCGAGACGCCCTCGTTGAAGCTCAAAAACTAAGTGACGCAGAGAAAAGCCTCAACACAAGTGAAGTTACTCCATACATTGAAGAAGACCTTGCCCAGGCTAATGTAAACAAAAATGTCTATGAAAGACTACAGGCAGAGCAGGAAGAAATAAGAGCATTAGCTTCTGTTAATACTCCTTCGTCTCAGAGAAGTGCAGCCACTATGCAGAAAAAACTTGAGGCTGATCTTGCGTCTCTTCGTGTGGCGATTGCAAAAAAAGACAGTATTACAGTACAGAATGTTATTGATAGAGCCATTGCCCGGACAGAGTTAGCAAAAAAAGCACAGGAAGACGCTACAAATTTGGCGTCAGACAAAAGTAAGTCAGCAGTCGCAGAGACAATTAAGGAAGTAACTCAAGACGATGAAGGTGGAGCCGCCACTAGAAAGGCTCCGACCCAGACGGCAGGCTCTGACGCTATTTCCTCCCAAGCAGTCGAGCCTGTCGTCACCGAAAAAGCAGTCTCAAATCCAGAAACTGTAGACTCAGGTAAAAAAGATCAAGTTTCAGAAGCCACATACAGTGAGCCACTTCAAGATGTTCCCACCAAAGAAGAATTGTTTGGATCTAAAGTAGGGAAAGAAAACGAAATTGGCACAATGAAAGTGCTAAAAGAAAACGGTTTGGAAGGTGATAACGCTTTACGTTATCTCAAGAAATTAATTGAAGAAAAGAAACTTAAAGTAAACCCTGGCAGTGGAAAAATTGCAGCAAGGGCAAAACAAGCAGTTATTAAAGCCTTAAAAGAAGACCCAAACCTTGAGTTGTCTAAGCCAGAAGACAACAAAAATATGGAGGAACTTATTGCGTCTACCGTAAGAGACGTAAATTCTCGTGGCCCAGATGCAGCCGATATGACTGAGGAAGAGTTCTATGAAGTCATGTTCGCCCAGAACAGACGAAATATGACCACTGGCGATCTTATGACTATACAACCAGACCTTGTTAGAAACAAATGGCAAATATGGAAAGAAGCAAGAGATGAAGAATTTGCTCTTGCTGAAAGAGAAGTAAACACCGCAGAACTTACAACTACAGAAAAGAAGTTTATTAAAACTCATGTTAAAAATCTAACCGAGACTTGGGTTGACGAAGAAGGTGTACAACACCCTCCTAGGTACACCAAGGAAGAAGCAGAGCTTCTTGCTAAAGCTACGGTCTTAAAGCAACGAGGTATGGAGGGAGGAACTGGAGCACAAAAATCCAACTCTCGAAGCTCACAAAAAAGAATAGAAGCTCTTGCTCATCTTGTAACGATGGGAAAGACCGAAAACAATAAGACACAAATCTTTTTAAGATCGTCGTCAAAAGGCGTGGACTTAGGTCCAAACGAATACATACGTCCTGCCCATCGAATGTGGGACGTCGGGTCGGGAATGGCGCACTCCAGATTTATTCTTGACCAAAAAAATGGGTTGTTAACATCAAAACAAAATGAATTGAAAAGAGCAAGAAACCCAAGAAGAATAGAACAAATTGAAAAAGAAATAGCTGAAATAGAAGCTATGGAAGTTACCCAACCTGTCTATCTTTACAAAGGGTACGGCAAGGTTGCATCAGAAGTATCAGACCCTCAAGGTCGCACCCATATAAATTACGACACGTTTAAACCAGCAGGAACTGTTGTCTATGCAAACGCCAAAACAGGTGCTGTCTGGGAAAGTAAATTGCTTGCTGATATTAAGGCTAACGATGATATTGACCCTAGAGTTAAACCATCAGCCTCAAAAATTCTTGATGAACAACCTCTGAGAAAAGGAAATAATAGGTTAATTATTAAGCATAAAGACCCTGCTCAAGCAAGAGGTGCTCCGATACGTCTTGCCAGTGACAACCAAGTAGAGCGAGGAGATGGTTTCGCAGAGCTTGTCGGTAATTCAGACCCAGAAGATTACGAAATTAGATACATACCAGAAGAGTTTTTAAGCGCCGGTCGTCCAACTGAACAAGAGTTGCAGAACTACTGGAAGAGATCAAAGCCTCCAGTAGGAGCAACGTCTGGCGAGGGAGTGCTACGTTTCGTTGGCGACCAGACAGGGAATGCAGGGGCAGTCCCAATAGAAAGATTGTCTGAAACTTCTGTTGATCTAAAAAAATTATCAGACGCTCAACGAATAGCCTTCGAAAGAAACCATTCATCTCAAGACCCGACAGCCATGTCCATAGTGGAGGCGATAGCAAATGTAGAAAACAAACCACTTGTCTCGCAGGCAAATGATTTTGCTGTCAACGTCAGCGATCTTGAGCATCTCTATTCTATTCAAAGAGATGTTATGCCCGGTGGTTTTGTTAGAGAGCAGACAGACAGAGCTAAAGTTGTGGAAGGTCTGGACGACATAATGAAAGGAGCAGACCCAGAACAGGTTGTCGCTGCAAAGAGAATGATTGAATACATGGCAGGGGACCCTAATAAAGCTCCTGTTATTGTTGCAGGAACTGGCGATAAGTGGACTTATTCAAAAGGAACTATTCAAGCAGCAACACCCGAAGCCGGGCTGTTTAAAAAAGGCGTTCGAAGAAACAGTCCAGACAGAGATTTTTTTCGTTCTGTGTCCCAATGGGCATATGACAATATCCTTACTCCCGAAGACAGGATGGTTTTTTGGCGTTCAATTAAAGACGACATTGTCCAGACAGAAGGCAAGATACTCGAAGGCTTGGAGACATACGATTTGTCTGAGCAAGGCATACCTCGAAAAATGTTTGGGGATCAGTTTACGAACTGGATGTATGAGAACAGGGCTGTTGGAATTTTTGGCACGGAAAATAAAAGTTACTGGCAGAAAATCTCCAAGACAATAAAGAATATTTTGACACGATACTTCTCAGGAAAACAAATTGACTCAAATCTTGAAGGTCTTTTCTCCAAGGTACTACCAGAAGAAAGGCGTCACTGGCATAAAGTCACGAACATAAGCGACGACCCTTACACAGGGCCCGGTAAACTCATAGCTGGTTTTCAAAAGAAACTCGATGATGCAAAAGAGCAGATGCACGAAGCCATTATGAATTACCATAATAAAAATGATGCAAATGGACTTCTTTATGCAGCTCACGAATTTACCAGGGTTTTGGGTTATGCTGCTTCTGGAAGGACTTTTGGTAAAAAGACAGGTGGTAGTGGGACAACCCTCCACTGGTTACTACCTATGGAATCCATGATTAGAGACAGGATGGCTGACATACACTTTATCTTGCGTGGAGAAAAGCCAGAAGACGGTATCAGGATAAAGGACAAAAAAGAAGAAAGACAATACTACGAAGAAGGCATGAGAGTTATTGATGGTCTTGGTGAAGAAGACATAGATAAAAAAGCTGAGTTAATAGATATTCTTTTTGACCTTGGGTATGCGACAGAAGATTACAAAGGAAATAACAGACGGCTTTATGGTGGGACAGCGACGGAATACACCACGGTCAACAAACTTATTGAAATGATGGAAAGTAAAAGTGAAGTTGCCTTCCTTGCTGCTGAAGGAAAGAAACGTACTTATGTTTTAAAGAATTTAAAAACAGGCGAAGACATAAAATCGAGTACGATAGAAGCAAGAAAAAAACGAGATGCAATAAAGAAAAGAGAACAGGATAAAATTGCACGAGAAGTTGTAGAAACAGTAAAGGAGAAGCCAAAGCCTGTTCAAGTAAAGAAAGAAAAACTACGCCATATACCTAAAGAGTTTAAAGAATCACGCAAAGAAATGTCGTATGAAACTCTTTTAGAAGAATTTAAAGGAGCAAAGAGCAAGGTTACAAAAAGACATCTGGCTAATCTTATTTTTGAACGCAAACAATCTGAACCAGAAATTAACTACATCAATCAGTTATTTGATCCTGATTGGAAAAGCCCAGCACTTAAAGACATCACAAAATCGGTGCGACAGCTAGGCGATACTACACTCATGGATGCCTGGACGAATGGTCTATCAACAGGAGCTTTTAGATTAAAAGACGACGCCCTTCAAAGACCCGTACCATTTCGTGTTCTTGAACGTGAGGTTCTCAGAAGAGGATTAAAGAAGAAGTATTCCAAAGAAGACGCTCCTGTCTGGTTAAAGACAAGAATTGCTAATGAAATACGGCACGGCGCAGGAGAATCGACAGAGAACGGCATACCCGCTTCGGCTCCTATTGGATTAAAGACACGTCTATCTTACATGACGCACAGGGACCCTCAAGTTGAATACACAATGCGTACTCTTCTTTATCGAGCAGAGAATATGCTTGGTCTTAACACCCCAGACAAGCTCGGTAATACATTAACAATGGACGCACAAACTCTTGCTCGTCTAGCAAAGCAAGATCACGTTACAGCTAAAAGCGTTGCTGTAGATTTTCGAGGGGAAACATTTAATTACCTTAGAAGAGATTTAAGAAAGCAAGCTATTGGTTTAACAAAAGGAACTTCAAATCCTTTCGATGTTATTCATGAACTTGGACACACAATTATACATAGTGGAATGGTTCCAGAGGAAGAGATGTCTGCACTTGTTCAGCTTTGGAAAAATGCAGACGATCCCATTCGAAAAAGAATTGATAAAGATTACGGCCCAAAATTTAAAGGAACAAAAGATGCCCCAATTTCATCTGAACAAAGGGAGCGTCTTCTTGCTGAAGAATGGTTCTCGGAAAGTCTCGCTGCCTTCTTGGGCGATAAAATCGTTCGTGGCGACATCATTGCCTCCCTCGGTTCTGGCAACATGTCAAACATACAACTCAGAAATTCCTTCGAGCGTCTCATTGATAGAGTTATCGAAAGGCTCCAATATCTTATAAATGGTTTGGTTGGTCGTGACGACCTTCATCAAAAATTCAGACGTCTCATTTATACTGGAAGCATGACAAAGAAGCATTCAACTAATCCTTTTGCTCAAGGAGCTAGTCGGTCACGAGCTGTGCATCCTTCTTACGCTTCTGCATACGCCTCAGATATTATAAGAGAAAGTAAGTCTCCAAGGTTGGGTGCGATTAAACGCTTTAATGGTGGAGGTAGATTTTCAGTTCACCCAGATGGTACGCCTGTTATTTTTTATCATGGTTCCCCTCACGGAAAAGCTCTGAAGGATTCTCAGGTTGTTATGCGAGACGGTCGTGGCTTGTACGGTTCTGGTATTTACATGACAACAAATCCCAAGGTTGCCGAAATGGTTTATGCAGACAGACCAACAAGCAGATCAATAGACCTAATGATTGATAACATGGATGCCCCAGATCAAACAAAAGAAATGCTTAGAGATGAGATCACGGAGCTTAACCACACAAGAAATCGTTTATCGCAATTACGCAGAGACTATGCTGAGGTGGAAGAAACCGTTAGTTCTCACAATGACTATGTCGATACTCTCAGGGGTAATAACCAGCTTGACGACGAGTCAATATCCTATTTAGACATGGAAAAGAAAAATTCAATCAGAGAACAAGAAAGAATTGGGGCAGAAATTTCCTTTCATATTGAAAGAGAAAAAGATGCTATGCAGTACCTGTCTGAAATGGGTATTGATTCTGAGCCAACTGTTCTCCCTCTCGTCACTAGAATGCTAAACACTTTTGATTTTGGCGCAGGACCTATCCATGCAAGAAATAGCGCGGGAACAAAAGCAATCGAAGCGTCGTTATTAAATGTCTTTGAAAGGTATAATCCAGACAAAGAGCTAGACGTATCAGCCCAAGAGATTAGTAACTCCTTAACATCTGGCTTTAGCAGTTACCCGAAAGGTGTCGATCTCTACAAAATGTATGTCAGGGTTGTTAGCGAAAACCTTGGTATAGGTAGAGAGCAAGCTCAAGAAGTCTTTAGAGAAGTTCTTGAAGACGCTGGCTATGACTCGATGAGAGCGCCTCATTCAAATCGAATAGCAGCATCAACTACAAACCAGCTGTCAACAGACTATACAGAATACGATGCCTTTATTGTATTTAAGCCAGACAATGTGAAGCACGTAGATGCGGAGTTTTTTGACTACGAAGACCCTAGATTATACTACCGACACGTCAATAACACACCCGAAGGTCTGAATGGTACGGCGGTCATGTCTATGATGAATGGTGAAATAAACGGTCTTAACTCTTCGAACGCTACCAACATGCTTGAACGCATTGAAGATGAAGGGAACTCTCCAGACCTTGTCTCGGCAATGAGTTCAATGATTAGAGCGAGAGAGTTTACGCCGGTCGAAGAACAGGCTGTCCGAAAAGTTGGACCAATGGCTTTTATAACATCTCAATCCGACAGATTTAACAAGATGGGAATGAATTGGATGGGCAACTGGTACAAAGACCACTTCCCTAACCAACATCAAACTTTCGCCAGAAAGTATATGCCCCTTCACAATATGCTTCGTGATCTACCAGACGCTGATGGCAAGGTAAGAGCATGGGCAAGAAGTTCAACTGGTGGTATTAAACAAAAACAACCTAAGTCTTATTCTAAAATTGTCTCAGCAATGAGACATGGTGAAGGTTCTCGCCAACACAAAAGTCTTTCTGCTAAAGAAAGAGAGGTCTTTACAGCGATACAAGAAAAGTTTGCTACAGAACATAGAGACATGAAAAATGTGGGTATGGAGGTTGGATGGCTACCAAACTATTTTCCCCAGATTTACAATCGTAACAGTATTGAAAAAAATAGAGACGAGTTTATCGAAGGTATGAAAGGATACTATCGAGAAGAGCAGACAGACCTTGGTAATACAGAGTTTACAGATGCAGACGCCCAGACGTTTGCAGAAAAAATATTTCAAAGTCTTACTCGTGAAAGCGTAGACGGTGTGCAACTTCCAGAAAGCCCTCGATCTCCAATCCGAGGTAGCACAAAGAACGCTCAAGCTGAAAGTTTAGATTTCAATAGGTTAATCCGTTTGGAATCTTACCCTAATTCTATGAAAAACTTAGAGAAATTTCTTGAAGATGACTTAGAGTTTATGCTTGTAAAATACTTTGAAGGGTCAACCAGACGTACACTACACACACAACAGTTTGGTTTAAACACTCATGGTGTTGACGATTACTTGCTTGTAATGGAAAAAGGTTCAAGAGGTATCGCCAAGCTACTGTCTACAAATAAAACTTATCAGAAAGATTTCAGATCAGTTAGCTCAGACGGATTAACAGAACTGTCTATCAAGACAGATACTATAATGCCTTTTGCAAACAGAGAAAGAGAAGCACAAGAATTTGCAGACAATCTTTTAGACACTTTTCAAACAAGCGGGTCAACAGCTGCAAGAGAAATGCTGAACTCGGTTGCTCCGTCTACAAGAACTGTTACTTATGACAGGCGAGTAGACGCAATCATTGGTGCTCTTGAAGATCATGGCGGAACAAGAAATATATTAGAAAACGACCAGGCTAAGTTTGTAGAAAACGCTATGCGAGTAGCAAGGAAAGACAGCCTTAATGATTTTGGTGGCAAAGCGGGGCTAAGAATTTCTCGAAACCTCAGAAGTTTTAACAACATTACACTTCTTGGTTTTACAACTCTGACTTCACTTGGCGATCTTGCGCTACCGATTATTCGGTCTGGCTCCATGAAGTCATGGGTAAAGGCAGTACACCAACTGGCAACAGACAAAGATTACAGGAAAGCCCTAACAGAAGTCGGCGTAGCAATGGAAAACATCACCCATGAGCGTATGCTCAACATGTACGGTGCGGCAGACGGTAAGCTATCAAACGCTTTCTTCAATGCAACAATGCTTACACCCTGGACAGACATGAATAGAAAAATAGCAGCGACTGTTGGTCTACAAAGTTTTATTATAAACCAAAAGAAAGCAATGAACTCCTTTAAAAAGGGGTTGCCTCTTGACCAACAACCTCGTGAATACAAAATTGCTTATCGTTATATGAAAAGTTTTGGTCTGGAAAACTACCTTAAAGGGCAACGATCTGAGGGAATATCTTTATCAGACAGGTCATTATTAGAGAGTGACGAGAACCTTCGTAAGGCTATGATTAAGTTTTCAAACGAAAGCATCTTTCAGCCAGACGCAAATGATACACCAATATTTGCCCAGACACCTCTCGGAGCATTGGCATTCCAACTTAAATCATTCCCACTGATGATGACACGTCTCGGTGGTCATGTGCTTAGAGAAGCAAAGATAGATAAACTAGTAAAGGGGCAGTTCTCAGAGATGAGCGATGCTAATATAACACCTCTCCTCTATTTCCTTTCACTTGGGCCTGCCTTTGGTATGGGCGCATTGGCTGTTAAAGACGTTGTTCAGATGCGAGGAGGTGACGACGAACAATCTCCTGCGGTACGTGTTCGAAACGCTTTAAAGGCAGCAGGCTATGATGAAAAAATACACGGTAATGAACAAGATTTTCTCGGTTGGTATATGGAAGGTATGTTGCAAATGGGTGGTCTTGGATTGCTCGGAGATATCTTTCACTCAGCCGTAACGCAGGCAGACAATGGGTCTTATGGTCAGGTCAGGTTCTTACAAACCTTGGGTGGGCCGTCTCTTGGTCTTGTTACGTCTGGCTTGAGTATCGGAGGAGGATTGCTAGACGCCGGGTTAGGTTCGACTGAGTCAAATGCCAAAGAACGAACAGCTTGGCGAGAAGGAGCTTCACGTATCCCGGTTGTTGGTGGCATTAGACGAGCACGAGAGGGAATCGTAGACAGATTTGCAGGTGAAGCAGACAGAGGTAGCGGTAGCAGCGGAATGAAAAGCGGGTTTTCATCTGCAATGAAGTCGGCATGGAGTAGCTAATGGCTAAGAAACTACAACCAGACAGCAAGTTTGCCCAGGCTGACATTAATAACGACGGTGTCTGTACAGACGAAGAGCTAAACGCACAGCTTGATCGAGAGGAACGACGTATTCGTATGGAGAATAATGACAAGAAGGATGACATGATCCGTCAGCTTATATGGTTCCAATCTATTTGCACAACACTTGTTGTCGCCGCACTTATATTTCCAGAGTTAATTCCAGAGTCCAGACTTTCAGATTTATCGGGAATCGCTTCGACTTTTATATTGAGTCAGTTAGGCATCATCGGTGGATTCGTTGGGGCAAATGCTTGGAGCAAATCTAAGGAGAACAAATGATAGGTCAAATCATAGGAGCCGTAAGTGGTATAGCGTCTACCTACCTTGAAGGCAGACAAGAGGTTGCCAAAAACAAAGCCGTCGTTGCCAAGGCAAAGGCTGAAGCTGAAGCAAAGGTCATGGTTTCGGCGGCAACGTCTACGGCTGAGTGGGAAAAGATTATGGCTCAGAACTCTGGAGGCTCATGGAAAGACGAATTTTTTAGCATCATCTTGGCAATCCCTTTGGTGATGTCTTTTATTCCAGGGTTAGAAGGAGTGGTCGCTCATGGCTTTGAGCAACTAGACAAAGCTCCTGACTGGTATCATTGGATATTGTTGACCGCAATTAGTGCCTCGTTCGGGGCAAGATATGGACCTAAACTATTAAAAGGAAATAGGAAATGAGAAAATATTTTAAAAGAATTTACTGTGCAATCTTAAACTTAAAGTGCTCAGACAAATGTAACTGCAACGCATGAGGCAGACATGAACATCGACAAGCTAAGAGAAGAGATTACTAGTGACGAAGGATGCAGGCTTGAAGTCTATCTGGATCATATGGGTTATGCTACCGTAGCTGTGGGGCATTTAATCACCGAGCATGATCCAGAGTTCGGCGCTCCTGTGTCTACGCCCATTACGCAAGAGAGATGTGACGAACTCTTCGACCAAGACATTGCTATAGTAGTTAAAGAAGTGAAGACGTTAGTCAATGACTTTGACTCATTAGATGAAACCGTTCAACACGTATTGTGCAACCTCCTTTTCAATATGGGCAAACCTCGTCTTAGCAAATTCAAAAAATTTTTAGCTGCCATCAATCGAAGCGATTGGGTAGATGCAGGTAAAGAACTTAAAGATTCGAGGTACTACACGCAGGTAACAAATCGGGCTGACCGACTGATAGCACGGTTGAATAGTGTGGGAAAAACTTAGCACACTCGACAAGCTAACAATACTTGTAACAATATGCGCCTATCTTTCAACGCCAGAAGGGTTCTATTTCGTCTGGGAGAACGCACCTGCTTTTCTCAGCTACCTGGCAGACAGGTACTTACCCTTCCCCTTCAACTGATCGTTGCGAAAATTCTCCACCGATAGCACCATATCCACAGATATCTACGAACGAGTCTGCTTTGTCTGCGTGAATAAGTCGAGCTACTTTCATGGCTATCATGCAAAGAACAACGTCTTTAACTGTCACCTTTTTTTCCAATATGACCGTCCACAAATCAGCAATACGTTGATGATTAATATAGGCGTCACCATAGTCCTCGGCTCTGTCATTATTAATTAGCTCTTGAGCCTGCTTTAAAAAATCATCTCTCTTCATGTCTTGTCCTTTGGCTTATAAACGTCGTAATCATCACACGCATGGATCGCCTCACGGTCATGCTTATCGCACTGCCACCCACCATCCTCTCGTGGGTAAGCGAACTTACATGTTGAGCAACGTACTGGAACTTCCAGACCTTCCCAACACACAGCTTTTTTAAAACAAAATCGACAGGCGAATGTGTCTGGGTTGTCGCTGATCTTTTCAGCCTCACCGCCCATCACTCGCTCTACCTTTGATAGCAAATAGTTGTATTCGATGTCGTCATAATCGACGATCTCGCAATGATATTCTGATGTATT
>MDTB01139225.1_pt1 | contig 16167 bp, 8 predicted proteins | sample 811161 | NCBI WGS metagenome assembly MDTB01 (sample SAMN05326650, study PRJNA326480) | marine metagenome | isolation source: seawater | place: Mediterranean Sea | collected 2009 | reverse complement strand
TCACAGGTGGTTTTAAGATGAGAGAGATCGTTCAATGGCCCAATGGCTTCGAGCTCGACAAATATGTGGCGACTCCTGTCACGGTCCGGTTTGAACTCGAAGGCAACGCAGAGCTCTATGCGATGAGGTTCGACAAGTTATTTTGGGAGTAGTATTCATCTGAGGCCTTTAAGTCGCCTTCGGACCAGCGTGGAATCCCTTAAGATGATAAAAACTGTCCTAGTTGTATCGAAGATGTCCCCTGTGCGCGATAACTGCCCAGAACGCCGGTAATGATCACTACTTCACAGGTTTTGGGTAATCCTGATTCTTTTCTAGCTCGGTCTCGGTAGGTTTTTCGGATGGGACTCCGTTTTCTGGCACCTCTGCCTTGGCACACCAGGTTATTGCGTTCAGAACAAGCGTGCGAAAATCATCGTGCCCCCAGTTGCGGTGGAAATGACCCCCGGTAAATCCAAATCCACGCCCGCCATTTGGTCGCTCATAAGCCCACGCCACATGTTGAACTTCTCCTCGTTCCATCGATGCTCGAACATGAGGGTTGCCCGAGTGACGACCGTCGCCACGATCCATAGTCTTCGAGGGCGGAAGAGCTGAGAGAATCGGGGTGACCCTTTGCATGTTCTCGGCGAAGCGCATGTGGAAATACCATTCATCATAAATTTTGAAGGGCTTCACACCACGTGTGATTGGATGTTCGGGCAGTTTCTTGAAGTCGGCAGTCCAGTGTGGGTTTACCGAGTAGTGGGTTTCAAAATATCCACCAAGCCAGTTAAGGAAGAGCTTACGACCCTTCTCGTCATCCCCCGGTTCCACCGCATAGTGAAGGCAGGCTATGCCAGCGCCATCCTTCAATTTCGCGTCGAGTCCGTCGAGATGCTGGTAGGCCATGTGTTGCCCACTGCCACCATTGCAATAGAAGATGACCGCATCGGCATTCTTGAGGATCTCGGCATTTCCGGGCCAGTCTTTCTGGAAGTGAACTGATGCCTCTACGGTATCTCCCATATGTTTGTTGAGTTGTTTTGCGAGGAGAAGACAGCCTGCGCGGTGCTCATGCGCCGCATAGCCATGACTTTTTTTTCCCGCCAGAAACACAATCTTTTTTTTCCCCTCTGCGCTCGATATCTTAGGCTTCGATTTATCTCCTAGGACTGAAGGTCCGCAGAGGGCGAGGAAGAGAACGGTGAAAAGCGCACCAAGGGCTGTTTTCATCGGTGAGATCAAGATCTTATGCATCATTTTCTTTATGGTAGATTTTGCTCCTTCGCTCAAGCGCAAGGTTAGATCTAACAAATCTTATTCTTTTTAGAACATAAGGTGATAAGAGTCTCTATTTTTCTTAGCGCTATTTTTGAGATCCTGCAACTTAACGCAAAGTCACTAGTAGTAATTTTTTGGGTGGTATTGCCTTAGGAGAGAAATCTTTTACGGAAACCAAGAGCTTCAAATCAGGATTATCCGGAGGAAATCCTCGAGATTTTTTCGAGTAGATTGATTTGTGTTATTAATAAATGGCGAGATCTTTCAATTATAAACGAGGAGCTTCATTTCTAGAGGATGTCGTTGCAAGGCTCTACTCATCATTGCCTATGCCGATCAGGACACGGAAAAAAGCAGTTGGTTGATTTGGCATTTCGAGCTCGATTCGTAAGACCTTAGCGCTGATTTGTTCGGTATCCTCAAGGAGGGCTGGCTTCCATGAATTAGGTTTAAGGCTCGTGCTCATCTCGACGATGTGAGTTAGTGATGAATCTGGGGTTTCTACCATCAAATTAAGTAGTGAGTCATCACGCTCGATACTGAGAACGCGCAATCCAACTGGAAAGATGCTCGATGGCAGGAATGCTGGGATCGAATCTTCATTTGGAGCATTGATTAAGTGGCGTCTACTATCAGGAGCCACTTCCAACCATTCGAGGCTGCCAGAGCTTCCCGGGTTTGGGTAGACGACTTTGAAAGGGTAAAGGCCGCGCTCTTCTATCACAACGCCGGTGAACCACGGACCGTCCTCCCCTCCACAGTTAGTACACTCAGCATAAGTTCGCGGTAGTTTTATCTTGTCACTGCCAAACCCGATGAAGCACTCAAAATCTCCCGGCACAGTGAAATTGAACAAGTGGAACCCGGGATCCAGCAGGAGCAATGTATCGATCTCTAGGCCAAAGGGAACTCCTGGCTCAAAGCTGCTTTGAATACCTGGAAAGCTGGATTCACCAGCCTTGTTGCCACGGGGCTCAAGATCGGTTTGATAGTTGATCGTACCAGTTTCAATGAAATAACCGAGAGTATTAGCTTCCGTGAGATCAGCGAGATTCTCGAAGGTTTCGGCCCATATTGCTTCTACGTCTTCGGGAGTTTCGAGGAAAACATTATCATCCAAGCTGGGTGCAGCAACACGAACAGCCATACCCCGCTGTCTAGCGCCGCCGATGGGCATCGCCCAAGATGTCGGAATTGTAGCATACAGGTTCTGGTCAATATAATCAGTCACTTGAAATGACCACTCACGGGCATAGTCGATTGCTGGTTCAGAGTTATCGCTGAACTTGAGAGCAACGTTGGTGGTTGAGTTGGAGGTCGGCATTGTTGGAGGGGTAAAACGAATGATCGTTTCGTCTCCACTGATAATTACCTCCGGAGCTACGTTGACCTCATTCAAGGAAAGTAAGATCGTTGAAGGATCTACCGCCGCAGAACGATGCTCTAAGATGATTTCGACAGGCGCATTTGGATGTACATTTTGCAAATCTGGAGCTGGAGCAAGTCGGGAAACACCGATTGAATCAGCTGGGACAATAGATGCTCCTGACTGCTCGCCTAACATAAAAACACCGCCGCCATAGCCTTTGTAGGCGTGGGCTCCGGGCAGGCCTCCATTGGCCTCACCGACACCATGACTAGTGCGAATGGTGATCTTTCCGTCATCGCCTGGCTGAATATCCGTCCAGCGTGCCACATATCCAGCCCCATTCTCCCCCGTGCTGAATTCAACCGAGGTATCATTGACTTTGTGAGCCCCAGTTGAACTGGCATAGACGGACGCTTTGGCATCACGAAGACTCCAGTTGGTAACGCGGTCGGCATAGGATGCTCCTCCCGCTCGATTCACAGTGCCCACAAAAGAGTAGGTTTTCTCTGGATCAAGGTTACTGATAATGAGGTCTAGATACCACCCTGGCGCGTCGTTGTAGCTCAAGTTTCCAGATGCTTCGACGTGGTCCCCGAATATCATGGCGGCATCAGTTTCAGGATTAAATTCAGAAAAATCGCGTGCGGTATTGATCGTATTACCCGCAGAGAAATTTTCCACAAACTCCACGGTTACCCCCGTGGTATTCCCCGAATCAATCTCGAGTAATTCACCACCTTCACTGGTTCCATCAAATCCCCGCCCAAGTCCGAAGTTTGTAGCGTTCTCTGACACAAGACCAACATCAGTGATGACGCTGTCATTAAATGCGCGCCAGACAAATCCGCGTGTTGAAGGTTCTTCGCGAACAATAAACGCCCCCCCAGCGTAGCCCTTGTAGGCATGAGCACCTGGCATTCCGCCGGCTTCCTCTCCAACGCCATGCGTAGTTCGGATTATAACCTTCCCGTCTTGTCCTGGTTGAATTCCCGTCCAGCGTGCCACGTATCCTACCGTGTTTTCGCCTGTGCTGAACTCGACTGAGACGTCACTCACTTTGTGGGCACCCAGGGTGCTTGCATAAACTGCGCTATCAGCCTCAAGAATACTCCAGTTAGTTACCCGGTCCGCATAGGAGGCGCCTCCACCACGATTAGCGGTTCCTTCGAAGGTGTAGGATCGTTCAGGGTTTAGCCCGGTAATTATTAGATCGACATGCCAACCTGGTGCATCGTTGTAGCTCATATTTCCAGTAAGGTCGACCTTCTCGCTGAAAGTGATTGCGGCATCAGAAGCTTCATCGACAGATGAGAAATCCCCGGCCCAGTTGACGGTGTTACCTGTTGAAAATGTTTCCACAAATTCAATTTCTACATCGGTGGGTGCGCCCGTCTCAAAGTCCAGTAACTCACCGGCTCCACCATCACCCTGATATCCCCGTCCAAGTCCATACGATGTTATATTTTCAGCCGTCAAACCTGGGTCAATATCTGCGCAATCATTGTAAGCGGTCCACTGAGCTGCGGCGTTTCCGTTGGTAAGAAAAAATATTAAAGCGATAGTAAAAACGAGGGGGAGATTGGGGAGGTTCATAGTGGGACGACTAAATTTTGACCCTTGCCTTATACAATTACTTCTCGGAACACTAGGAAATTGGCTGTTAGGATTTTGCTCTTGGCGAAAGGAACATAAAGCTGACTTTGGACCGGAGAGGAAAGGGGGACAATAAATCTTCATAGATCGTTATCTTTTGACGGTCGGAAAGAGTTTAAAACGATTTTTGATGCAACTAATTTGTCACGATTTTCAAACGCTTATTCTATGAGAGATTTCCCGTTGTTGTGGGGGATGAAGGGCAACCTAAATGGGTCTTGATTGTGACCTTTGCGTTGCCAAGCGCAGAGCGATGATTTACTTGAAGGGATGACGAGTCGGAGCCTCGATTTTCTTTCGCGGAAAGTTCGTGAGCAGATGATGAAAAGAATCCAAAATGGAGACCTCGCCACGGTATCAGGGTTGGCAGTCCAGCCTCAAAATGCGGCCTATGGGTTTTCAGCTCAATCGAAGGGGTCCAAAATAACGATTTGGGCGGAACGCAGGAGGTGGTGATGATAGTATTTGAACCAGATTTGACAGGGTAAAAAAAGGTGATGATTAGATTCTTTCTACAGTTCTTCTTGGTGTTTGCACTCAACCTTGGCCTTTCTTCGGCAGGGCGAACCGCTGAGATTACGGGGTTTCGAGTTGTTTCCCCGGGGCAGGTAGAAATCACCTTTGCCAGTAACGCTGGCGTTCACTACGACGTTCTCGGAAGTGAGGACCTGAGGACCTTTACCCTTCTCACTCGGGTGCCCGGGAGCCGGGAACAGACTCGGGTTGTTGTGAAGGCGCAAGTGGGGCAGGTCGACCGCCGATTTTTTCGGATCCGCACTCCGCAGCTCCCTCCAACCCCAGAATGGTTTCATGCACACGGGGGGTCAGGTGAAGAGTCGCATGGGCATTACATTCTTGCCTGTGAAGATGGAGGGGTTCTCCAGGTGGGAGAGACAGGTTTTCTACCCAATAGCCGGATTCTGGCCATCAAACTAGATCAGGAGGGTAATCTTGAGTGGCGACAGGAGTATTCTAATCGGTCCACCGGAGCGTCTAGCCACGGAACGTATAACCTCGGTAATTCTGTGCTCGAAGTTGACGATGGCTATTGGATTGCGGGGGCGATTAATCGCAATAGTGCTGCGATTAAGGTTAATAAGGACACCGGGGAAGCGAAGTTCGTAAGAACCCATAGCAATGGCGGCTACGATGCCTATGAGCACATGGTAGAGACCGATGGGGGACTTGTTGCCGTTGGCTATACGAATGCAGAGGATCGGGAGAATACCTTTTTTGCCGAGGGACGTGGCTACCTGGCATTTCTTGACCCCGAGGGAAGCAAAATCGGAGGGAGAAGTCTTCGCGATGAACTCGCACAGGCCTACCGGATTGCGAAGCACGGACAAGCTTTGATCATATCGGGCCTAGTCTGGAATGAGGATGACAATCTTGATTTCGGATTGCTCAAGCTCAATGCCGATGGAAGCCGGGTATGGGGTCGCCTTTTTGGGGGAACCCGAGACGATCATTGTTTCGGAATGGATCTGGGAGCAGATGGGTCAATATTTCTTACCGGACACACCCTCTCCGGAACCGTTAACTGGCAGACCTATACCATGAAACTGGATCATGATGGGATTCTGCAATGGGAGCGAAAGAGAGGAAATCCTCGCGGATTTGACCCCCGCTATATTCATGATGAGGCCTGGGGTGTCCGTGCCACCCCTGACGGAGGCTGCATTCTCACCGCCGGGACGGGAGATGAGTATAGAAGCTATTCAGAAACTATCGGTTCAGATGTATCTGATCAGTGGGAAGTGTATGTGATCAAGTATGGCCCGGGCGGAGCCCTTGAATGGGAGGCCACATACGAGGCTGAGGAAGGAGACTGGGCGGGGGAGGATTTGGCGCTGACTCTAGACGGAGGGGTGATTATTGCTGTGGATAGTTCACAGTTCGGATTTCTAAAGTTACCCTCTTTTTAGGTGCTAAATTGTTGGCTGCCAGGCATGTGCTTTTGGAGCTAGGATTGATATGATCCCGCCTTTGGAGCCAAGCCAAAAAAGCAAGGTGTTCACCCACATCAAGAAACCATGATTCTTTTAGCCTACCATCAATTCCTGAAGGGGTCCCTTAAGTTCGAGATCCTTAAGGTTTGAGTCCAGCTGACCAAATGAATCTGATGTTTTCATTCCCGCGGCCTGCATCAAGGAAAGGTAAAAGTTGCCAACCGTTCGGTGCCCTTTGCTTCCATATTTGGGATACTCGAGGTAGCGTCCCGCTTTAAGCTTCTCTCCCATTCCGCCCAAAAGAATGACCGGCCAGTCATGACCGGCACAATGATGGTCGCCCGATGAGCACGACATGTAGACGATCATCGTGTTGTCGAGCATCGAACCATTCCCCTCCGGGATATCGGCGAACTTCTTTGCCATTTTTGCGATCTGTTGTAAGTGCAGCTTTTCGATTTCCATACGGGCTTGATGACCAGTCCAACCATTTGAAGCCTTATTGTCTTGGAGGTGACCTAAGGCATGAACGGAATTCGTAAGTCCTAGTTCGGAATACTTTACACCCAAGGTGTCCGGCCGAAGGGTGATTACGTTCGTCAAGCCAGCGATCAAAGCGGCGGATGCAATTTCAAAATGCGATTCGATTCGCCCCGAAGGAGCGGTGGAATCAAAGCGCCCCGTCTGTTCTGGAGCGTACTTTTTAATGCGGTCTGTGAGGGCGGCTTTCTTTTCTTCGATCTTTCTTAGGGAATCGAACGAATCCATATACTGAGCAAACCGTTCTTTGTCGTCCCCGGATAGTTGCTTCTCAACCCGGCGGGCATCCTCGGTCAGGAAATCCATCAGGTTTCCGTTCAGCGCAACTTTCTTTTCTAGTTCTTTAGGGCTTGCGATAGCAGCTCCAAAGAGTTCGAGGAAGGCTTTCCTTGGTGAACCTTGATAAGCAACGGGCTTGGCTGTTCCGTATGCAGAGAGATTCGGGTAGCAATAGGAGTCTTCGGGTTTCCATCCTGCCGATTCAAGCAGTTGACCGCTCATTGCCATCCCATACATCGGGTATGGACCTGTGGAGAGATGTTGACCGAGTATGCAGTCCAAAGTGGGCGCAACGGCTACCTTTTCTGAATCGTGAAGCGAAAGAGTTCCGAAGCCCTTGGTATGGTTTCCTCGGAAGCCCACTCCGGACAAACTTTGAATGATCGTCAGGCGGTCCTTTAAAGTTTCCAAAGAGGCTAGTTTTTCCGGTAGCTTATAATCTGCCAGGGCGACATCTACGAGAGGTCCTTCTCGCCGCCCCCGATTTCCTAGTTTCTTATGGTCATCCGGATTGACGAAGTGATTTTCGAGGCCCTTGGGTACCAGGTTGAACTTGTCGATTCCGGATGATTTGACGACGAAGACGAAGCGCTTAGGCAAGGCTTCCTCGGTTCCTGCTCCATGAACGCGAAGGGTTTGGAAGAAAGGCGTTAGAGCTAGCGCGCTTCCACCACGAGAGAGTTTCTGGAAAAATTGACGTCTTTTGTAAATCATAAGAAGGGGGTTATCGTCTGTAGAGAAAGGAATCGGAACTTAGTAATGATACGACGAGCGCTTTAAAACTCCCGCCATTATTTACATAGGCTTCTTCGGCTTCGATCAAGGTTTTTGAATCACTCAGGACCTCGTTACGACCCATGAAATACCGGAACAAATGCCGAATGAAGGACTGGCGGGCTCGGTCCGAACGTCCCAAGCGCTGCATCATTTCGACTGCGTTCTTTACTTTTCCATCGACCTTGTGATCACCTGAAAAGACAATTTCCCCGGAGGCGTCGACCTTGCGGGTCGTGAGTTTTCCCTCTTTGAGCTTACGATCGAACTGGTTGTCACGTCGCATGTAGATTTCACCGTTCTCGTCAAAGTAGTGATGAGTTCGATAGCGGCCCCAGTCATCAAAGATCTCGAATGCTTCACCGAGTGGATTCATCTTGCGATGACACTTCCAGCACTTTTCGCTGCGCAGCGGCTCCATCCGTTCCCTTAGAGTCTTGTGGGGATCGGTTGGCACAGCCGCATCGACATCTGGCGGAACATCTCCCAGTATCCCGGCCAATAATCGTTCGTATACCCAGATCCCACGATGGATAGGGTCATTGTCCTCATTGAGTGAATAGGCTGTCAACCACGCCGGATGCGTCAATAGACCCGCCCGTTCTTCCTCGGGCATACTCAAGGGTTGCTCTAAGGGCCAGTCCCACTTTTGTTCATCGTGCCGTCCGCTGCTCGGTAAATTGTAGGACTCGATATAAAGAAGGTCCGCAATGCCTCGCCTCTTTCCGGAAAAAGGAAAATTAGGATGACGATGCATGCCCTTGTCTAGGGTTTCCTTATACATCGCAACGGTTCTCTCCGCATCTTTTCGGGCAGCAACCAAAGCCTCCTCGGCCTTTTCCGGCATATCTTCAAAATTGAAATCCCGCTTGATCTGATTTCTCTTTAATTCAACACGATCTTCGACAAATCCCGGATCCATGATTTCGGCTATTTTCTTCTCGTAATGCTCGCGGGCATAATTGTTGTCACCTGGATGTGCGATGAAGTATTTATTAGTGGTCAACAGCTCGGCGATAACATCCTTGTCCTTCTTTAAAACATGCTCAATGAGCATCCGTGCATCGTGGATGAGCATGTCTGTGTTCCACTGGTTAATCTTTTCAGCTCTCCGACGATCGTTGTCTTTGAAGACCGTTCCGGCTCGATGGAAGCCAAAGAACTCGTCAAAAAACCGCATGATTCGAGGTAAATCTTTCCGATTCCAATGTCCCGTCAAGAGTTGTTCGTTCAGAATTTTCTGAGTGAGAAGGTCCACGTCTCCCTTAGTTTTGAGCTGCCCGTTTTGTAGAGCTTCCCGAATGAGCTGATGGTTGTCCGGTCTGTGATCTGTTAAGGCATAGGCGATCGCGTGGGCTATCTCTTCCGGAGATAAATGCCGGCGTCCGTGTTCATCCACCTCACCCATGCCAAACTCCATTCGGTAGATTGATTCAGGACTCAGGAACATTGCTTTGATCGTTGTTTTGAATCCTTCCAACTTGCCACCCATCTTGATGTTCCGTTTGAGAAAGCTTAAATACTTTTCTTGCTCTTCGTTGTTTGGGTAGCGTCCGAGCACCCTGCTATGCTCGCGCCGGATTACTTCGATAAGGGCCTGTTCTTCAAGGTCTGGCTTGTCAGCTGAAAAATCCGAAAAATCACCCCGTTTTTCGCGGTCTGTAAGAAAGGAATCGGCCACGATCATCATCATTTGAACCGTGCTTTGATCTGCGATCGATAGCGGCGCGTAATCGCGTATCCCACGCTCTGAGGTGACGTAACTGAAGGGGCTCTTAGCCTTGCCAAATCCTTTGTGGGCAAAAATCTCAGTATTGAACCGCCAAAGCCGCGAAGGTGAAAAAGGGAGAGTTTTTATTTCACCCGAAAAAAGTTTTTCGTGGTTTACCCAGTTGCCGTATTGGGGTGCGAGCAGCTTTTTACGATAAGTTTTCCCGGAGCCAGCGATGAGCAACTGCCGATCGATCCACTCAATAACCGCATTGCGTTCGGAAGCAGTCGGCTGGGTTTTCTCGTCTGACGGGGGCATGTCTCTGGCCGTCAACTGAGCAAGAATCTCAAGCCAAAATTCGGAGGTTTTGGGATTTTCGAAATCAACCTGAGCGTCGTGGAGAGCCAGTTTGCCCTTCTGTTTCTCCTTCCCGTGACAACGAATGCAGTTCTCTTTTAAGAAAGGTTTGATCAGTTCGTCGAAACCGGATGGGGTGACGGCGCTTGCTGAAAAGGTCGACGGAAGCAGGATCGCAATGGCCAGAATCCATGTGGATACTTTTCGTATGCCGTTCGTTTTGGTCGCCATGTTAAAGCTGTGGTGAGAAAAGAGCATTGTTTCTTGGTTTCATCCTTTAAGTGGGACTGGTCACCATTGCCATCTATCCTAAGAGGTGTTGCCGTATTCATGACAAGGTTCCTGTAAATTTTCCAGCACATAGTTTTTATCAAAGGGCTGCTAGGAATTTACTTTTGGGGTGGGGCGCTTTGGGGCGCCTTTGGGGAGAGAGGGAAGGGGTGAAAGGGGGGCGAGAAGATGTCATCGTGAAAGCAGTCGGGGAGAGGCTTTTTCAACCCAGCCGGCTTTGCGCTGTCCCTTTCCGGGTCGGCCTACGTCGCCAAGATCTTCCCGGGCATTTTCCGCATGAGCGAGGAGCTGCTTCACGATTCCCGGGTTTGCGGCAGCCAGGTTGTTGTCCTCATGGATATCTTTGGCGAGGTTATAGAGAGCGAGCGCTTTTTTGCCCTCGGGGTTTCCCCAATTGCGCTTCTTGGAGTCCATAGCCACGAAGAGTTTCCAATCGCCTGAGCGTATGGCCTGTAACTGATCCATTTGGTAATAGAAGAATGCTTCGCGAGGGTGATCCTTGGACTTTCCGCTGAGGATCGGCCAGATGTTTTTGCCATCAATGAGAGGGGTCTTGGAGACTTTACCGCCGGAGATCGCGGCTACCGTGGGTAGCAGATCCATGGTGCAGGTGAGGGCTCTACTGGAGCTTCCAGCTGGAACTCTTCCAGGCCAGCGGACAATGCAGGGAACTCGCATCCCTCCCTCATCGGTACGTCCCTTCCGGCCTCGTAGGGGCAGGTTGCTGCCCTGTTTTTCCCTCGCAGAGCCGTTATCCGAAGTAAAGAGAACCAGGGTATGTTCATCGATACCTTCTGCCTTAATTGCTTTGAAGAGCTCTCCCATCGACCAGTCAATCTCCTGAACCCAGTCCCCGTAGGCGCCCCCTTTACTGCTACCTTTGAAGTTCTTTCCGGGCACGAGGGGGAGGTGTACCGCAGTATGAGGAAGGTAGAGGAAGAATGGTGTGCTGCTGTTAGATTTAATGAACTTTACGGCTTCTGAAGTATACTGTGCGGTGATCGTCGTCTCCTTTTGCACGCTGTCCCTGATCACGGTCAGATCCCGCACGAGGGGCAATGGGACTTCCTTGCGGTTCATGTCATTACTGTAGGGAATGCCGAAGTAATGGTCGAAGCCATGGTTGGTAGGCATGAAGTCAGGGTGATCCCCGAGATGCCATTTCCCGATACACATGGTGGAGTAATTCTGTTTCTTCAGGACTTCGGCAATGGTGACTTCTTCTGGATTGAGACCCTTACGCGCCGCAGGAAAGAGCACACAAAGATTCTTTTCATCGACATGCATGCTGACTCGGCGCGGATAACAGCCGGTCATGAGGCTGGAGCGAGACGGGGTGCATACCGAGCAGGTAGAATAAAAGTCAGTGAGCCGCATGCCTTCCCGGGCCATTTGGTCAAGGACCGGCGTTGCGTGCTTCTTGGCTCCGAAGGGTCCGATGTCGGCATAGCCAAGGTCATCGCAGAAGACGATAATGATGTTAGGTTTCCGTTCGGTGGCCTGAATAAGAGGAGCAGAAATCAGGAGGGAAAGGAGAGGGAAAAAATAAACGGTTTTCATAAATGCTGGAAGGGCAGGTCATTTTAGCATGGAGCTTGGAGAGCGTGGGTCGCAGATAGCACTTTGGCGCCACTAGGCATGGTTTTCCTAGAGATTTTCCTTCCCCGTTTTTGGTGTCTCTGGGCTGAAATGCCATGAGACAACCCAAACCCCCACGCAGGCTAGGATCAGGGAGGTAGCAATCAGGGCGGTCATCACGCCAGGAGCGCGCAACCACCACTCGCTGTCACTGGCCCACGCCTCCCAAAAAAGGCCGGTGAATAACAGCATGAAAAGCGGAGCAAGTAGAAAAATGAAGGCCAAGCAAAAAATAAAGGAAGTCAGCATTCCATATACAAACGTTCTAGCGACGGGGGGCAGGTCTTCGAGCCGGTCGCCACGCTCTTTCAGCTGGGTGTTATGCTTATCAACTTTCTTCGAATACTCCCTGGCCTCACTCCCACGACCAGCTGCGCCTGCTTCATCCCTTAGTTTATGGAGCTCCTCAATTTTGCCTTCCAGTTCGAGTCCCTCGAGCTGGGATAACACATCCTCGCGACCCTCCTCAAGCTTCTCGATCATTCCCTTCGTCCCTTTCTGCCGGGCTTCACTCAGCTCCTCTTCGATCTCTGCAAGGTGGACCTCCAGCTCCTCCCTGCCTTCACCCCAGTTGTCCTCATCCGCGGGCTTGCCTGCGGCGGCTCTCAGCTTTCTCCTCTTGAATTCCCGATCGCAAAACCAGCAAAAACCAAAGAGGCTGACCGCCACGAGGATCGCCCATTCCCAAGCCGGTCGGCCCAGCTGCCCATAAAGGAAAAGACTCCCAGCAAGCCAGAACAGGCTGATCATCCCCCCAAGAACCACCGCGAGGTGAACAAGGAATTCGTAAATTTTTCCAACCGTGTGGAAATAACCATGGGGGGCGCTCATGCTCGAGCTCCCTCGTGAAGGTTAAAGTCAGCCAATGCCCTACGAGAGGGCGAGGAGAGCGCGAGTTTGCTCGTTGTCTTGGAATGAAGCTTGGTGCGACTCATAAGTAAAACGGATAGTGGTTTCTACTCATCGGCCGTGGACGCAGTGTCGTCATGGCGATTAGACCTTAATCGCATAAGTAGTGAAACTCGCATACAGTAGGAATGCTCGAAATGGTAGGGAATTCTTTACTGCTGCAGTAGATGTTCCGTGTATCCTAGCTCGACAAGTTTTTCGTAGGCATCGAAAATCTCAGTTGGAATCTCCTGCGTGGTTTGAAATTCTCGCTTGGGATATTCTATAATGCGCTGTAGGTCTCCCACAATTTCGTGGATGATATCTTCTGGTGAGTGTCCGTCAGCAGGACTGTGGAGGAAATGCGTCCTAGGATGACTGCAAATGACGCGTGCTTCCGGCCAAAATTTTTGCATCGTTGCCCATCCACGGCGGTTCATGTTGGGCTTCGAGACAAGAATGACGGATGAAACTTCAATTTGCTTAGTATCGAGTAACTTCCGCGCGAAGCGGACATTTTCACCGGTGTTGGTAGCTTCCGGTTCGATGAGAATGCAACCTAGTGAAGCTCCTGCCTCGCTCGCTCGCTCGGCAAACATCTCAGCTTCAGATTTTGGCCATTTGCCACGGGTGAAATTTCCCTGAGAACCACTAAAAAGAATACGCGGCGCAAAGCCTTCAAGAGCAAGTTTTGCGCAGTGGTCTGCGACACGAAGATCATAACTTCCCAAGCCTAAAATTAAGTCTGCCTTTTTAATAGGCTGATCAATTTTATGAAAATCCCACAGGATTTGAGCGAGTTTAATTTCTTCTTTGGAGAGCACTACGTCATTAATCGGGATTTTTATTTGCCGGAAGGGCCATGAGGGCGCATTTGGATCAAATGCAGAGAAAGCGGGCGTTTTTCCTTTTCACAATAATCCTTAAAATATAGGGTAAAAAGCTCGCATCGATCAAATTAAATTAAAATGTTAAAATCTCTAAATACCCTTAGACGGGCCGGCTTTGCAATTTGCACTTTGTTGCTGTTGCAAGTTACGGCCTACGCTCAAGGCGACGTTACCCAGCCCGGTGACTCGATTATCGCCAGTTCTGCTAACAGCCCAGGATCTGAAGCCGCGCCCAACGCGCTCGACGATCAGCCAACAAAATATTTAAATTTTGACACTGTTGGGATTGATGGTCTTCCATCTGGGTTTGTGGTGACTCCGGGAGTTGGTAAAACAGTTCTCTCTGGGCTTGCAATGCAATCTGCCAATGATGCTCCGGAACGCGATCCGAAATGGGTTCGTTTGGAAGGCTCGAATGACGAGACTCCCAATTGGCTCGAGGGGGACTGGACCGTTATTTACGAAAATCAAAACGTGCCACCTTGGTCGACCGAATTCCCCGTAGACGATCGATTCCAGACTCAGACTTTTGAATTTGGCGTTCAGATTCCTTACCTGCATTATCGCTGGACGGTTGTCGAGGTGCAGGGAGAAACCGCAAATAGTATGCAGATTGCTGAAGTGGAACTTCTCGGCAAGGCCTATTCTCAAAAAGATGTCACCCAGCCTGGTGACCCCATCATCGCCAGTTCTGCTAACAGCCCAGGATCTGAAGCCGCTCCCAACGCGCTCGATAACCAGCCAACAAAATATTTGAATTTCGATACAGTCGGGATTGATGGGCTTCCTTCCGGATTTGTGGTGACTCCAGGAGTCGGTAAAACGGTTCTCTCCGGGCTTGCAATGCAATCGGCAAATGATGCTCCGGACCGCGACCCGAAGTGGGTCCGTTTGGAAGGCTCCAATGATGAAGCTCCTAATTGGCTCGAGGGAAACTGGACCGTTATTTATGAAAATGAAAACGTGCCAGCTTGGTCGACCGAGTTCCCAACAGGCGATCGATTCCAGACTCAGACTTTTGAATTCGGCGATCAGAATCCTTACCTGCATTATCGCTGGACGGTTCTCGAGGTGCAGGGAGAAGGCGCAAATAGTATGCAGATTGCCGAAGTGGAATTTCTCGGCCAATCAGTGCCGGTCGACGTGACGCAACCTGGCGATTCCTTGATTGCGAGCTCTGGGAACAGCCCGGGTTCCGAGGCAGCTCCGAATGCGCTCGATAATCAGCCTACGAAATATCTGAACTTTGATACCGTTGGTATCGATGGTCTTCCCTCAGGCTTCGTCGTTACTCCGGCGGTGGGTGAGACTAATGTTGTTGGTTTGACCATGCAGTCGGCGAATGATGCTCCCGAACGTGATCCGCTTTCGATCCGACTGGAGGGATCAAATGATACCGAGCCTAGCTGGGAGAGCGGAAATTGGGAGGTGATTTACGAGAATGAGGAGATCACGCCATGGTCCACACTTTTTCCTACGGGAGATCGCTTTCAAACGCAGGAATTCTACTTTTTCGATAACGCCAAATCTTACCTTCATTACCGCTGGACGGTCCTCCAAGTTCAAGGCGAAGCCGCGAATAGTATGCAGATCGCTGAAGTCGAATTGCTGGCCTTCAGCACCTCTGCAGACTGTGATTTAGCCGACTTCTTGATCAAGCCGGTCGAGACTCCCGTGCTGCTTGGGGAATCCGCCGAGTTTTTCACGAAAGTCAATGGTCCCTGGCCACTTCAGTGGCATAAAAATGGCGAGCCAATTCCTGGAGCCATTCAAGCATCTTACAAAACTGATCCGATTACCGCTGAAAATGCTGGTGATGAATACGCCGTGGAAATCGTGGGATGCGAAATGAGTGAACCGGTCAAGGCCGTGATTTTTCAACCAAATTCGCAACCAGTTAGTATCGGGATCAACTTCGTTGGTGGTGGTGCCAATGGTGCGCCTACGAGTGTGGAGGCCGCTGACGTTGGTGGTGTCTCGCTTCAGGCCTATTGGAACAACTTGCCGCCCGACGGTGCTGGTGTAGCTAGCGGACTCCAAGACAACCTTTTGAATAGCAGAAACGAAGACTCGGGAGTCACGGTAGAATGGATCTCCGGGAACACTTGGGGTTCCGGAACAGGAACGAGTAACACAGATGCTAAATTGCTAAACGGTTTGATTGAAGGGGGAGATAGTGAGGGCACTCCTTCGACGATTACCTTCACTAACGTGCCCGATGGAACTTACTCCATGCTCGTTTATTCCGTTGCACGGCCACTTGAATTTCCTAGCGTAGATTTTGAACAAGTCGAATCTAGCCAGAAAATTTTCATGACCGAGGAAAATGCCGACGCCTATAATTCGGAACCGGGTTACCGGCAGGTTACAAGTATTGATAGCGAGAATCGTGGCACTGGCAACTACGTCCGCTTCGATGATATTATCCCTGCGGAAGGCACTGTTACCCTAAATTTTTGGGATCTTGGTGATGGGGCAGCCAATTCCACAGTTAACGCTTTGCAATTGATCGAGGGAGTCAGTCAAGAACTTGAGATTACTAGTATCGATATTGATCCAGGCAGT
>MDTB01106074.1_pt1 | contig 16167 bp, 14 predicted proteins | sample 811161 | NCBI WGS metagenome assembly MDTB01 (sample SAMN05326650, study PRJNA326480) | marine metagenome | isolation source: seawater | place: Mediterranean Sea | collected 2009 | reverse complement strand
TTTTTCATCTGGTTTTTTAAACTATCCTTGGTTGAAGTTATCCACAAGGATACAAAATGTAGTTTTGATGTTCACGTTTTGATTCACTTTTGATTCATTTACAGACTCAAAATACAACCCATTGACTGTATTGTATAATTGTAATAATAATAGGAACAAAACAAGAACATATTTCACATGAAACTAACTATACCATTTTATCTACATAAAGCAGGTGCTGGCTTTCCATCTCCTGCAACAGATTATATAGAAGAAGATGTAGATCTAAATATTCATCTAATCAAAAATGTTCCAGCAACTTTTATTATAAGAGTTCAAGGAAAATCGATGACTGATGTTGGTATTTATGATGGCGACTTATTAGTTGTGGATAGAAGTTTGAAGCCTAAAAATTTTTCAACAGTTATTGCAAATGTTCATGATGAATTAGTTGTTAAAAACTTTGTTAAATCTACAGAAGGTCAATTTTTAACATCAGGTTCAAAAAATATTGAAGACAAAATAATTATTAATGATGAATCTGAAGTATTCATATGGGGAGTCGTGACTTATGTCATCCATTCGACGTACTAAAAAAATAGCTCTGGTAGATTGCAACTCTTTTTATGTTTCTTGTGAAAGATTATTCAATCCTAAAATTAGAAATAAACCTGTGGTTGTTTTATCTAATAATGATGGCTGCATAATTTCAAGATCAACCCAAGCAAAAGCTCTTGGTATCAAGATGGGAGAACCTTATTTTAAAGCTAAGGATATAATGCTTAAAAATAAAGTTTATGTTTTTTCTTCAAACTATTCTTTGTATGGGGATTTATCTAGAAGAGTAATGAGAACTTTAAAAAGATTTAACCCTGAATTAGAAATATATTCTATTGATGAAGCTTTTTTAGATTTAAGTAACTATCCTGATGATGAAATTGAAGATGTTGGAAAAGAAATTAGAAGTATTGTTTTACAATGGACAGGGATACCTACAAGCATTGGTATTGCAAAAACAAAAACTCTAAGCAAGATTGCAAATCATATAGCAAAGAAAAAAAAATCTGGTGTAACAAACTTAATAGGAATTGAAAATATAGACTCTTTATTAGAAAAAATAGATATCAATGATGTATGGGGAGTTGGTAAACAACTTACTAAATTTTATCATCAAAATAGAATTTATAATGCCAAACAATTAAAGAACATGTCTAATACTTGGATTAAAAAAAATTCTAATGTTTTAAGTTCTCGAACTGCACTAGAACTTAGAGGTATTTCTTGTATTCCTTTAGACATAAAGGGTTCAAAAAGAAAAAGTTGTGTAGTATCAAGATCATTTGGTAAAAGAGTTGAAAAATTTCAAGAGTTGCAAGAAGCTGTAGCAAATTATTGTTTAAATGCTTCAGAAAAAATTAGATCAGAATCTTTAATTGCAAAATCAATAACTGTTTCTGTAAGAACAAGTCCTTTTCAAAATAAAGGAGTTTATTACTCAAATACTAAAACTATAGATTTTCCAATTGCTACTAATAATAGTATTGAAATAGTTAAAACTGCTTTGATTGCATTAAATGAAATTTTTATAAATGGATATAGATATCAAAAGGCAGGTATAACATTAACAGGATTAACTAATTCAGATGATAATAAGAGTCTATTCTCATCTGAAAAAGATGAAAAAATTAAAGGCTTAATGAAATCTATTGATAGTACAAATTATAGGTATGGCCGATCAACACTAAGTTTGGCAAGTGCTGGGGTTAATAAAAAGTGGAATATGAGGAGAGATCACTCATCAAAAATAGATACTGCTGACTTTCATTCACTGCCAGTAATAAAAGCTATTTAATTTTATCCACACTTTCAATATTTTCCAAAGATCTCTTAAATTCTGACATATTTTCTCTTCTAGACAACACTATAACTGAAAGCATCATAGCAATGACTCCAATAACTGGTATTAATGTAACAACAGATATTTTTCCTATCATTAAAAATAAGTAGATAATTAAGAATAATATAGATCTAATTATTAAAGTTGTTTTAAAAACTGCAATAATTGAAAGAGAGTGTTTTAATAAATTAACAAAGCTCATTTTTGAGGGGCCAAAATATCTAGTTCCTCTTACTGATGGAATAGAGGCTTTATTTGTTGATATTTTTGCTAATGAACCTGAAAAACTACTCCATGTAGCAGACTCATTGACCAGAGCATTAACAGCAAACTTAGGAAGACTTGAGAAATTGCCAAATTTAATATTTTGTCCCGCAAATACAAATGTTAAGTATTTATGCATCAAATAACAAAACTGAAAAATAAAACCCTCAGATCTTTTTATTCTATTAGCTGTGATTACTTTGTTAGGAAAGTCTTTTATCTTTTTTATTAATAAATTTAATTCTTCTGGTCTATCTTCTCCATCAGCATCCATAGGAATAACATAGTCGAAATCCTCTTTTTCATTAATATATTTTAAACCTGCAGCATTACATCTTGCATGACCCCTATTTTCTTTCATATTAATTACCTTAACAAAGCCAATATTATTTAATTTTAAATCTATATTTGGAATTTTTTGGGTAGATGCATCATTAATTATCAAAATAGATATATAATGATTTAAATTAGAAATTTGAACATCAATATTTTCTAAAAGTTTAAATACTGATTGCCAGTCGTTATAAACTGGAATTAAAATTTTTATTTTACTCATCTGCTACCTATACAAATATTATCAATGCATGTAAATTTTGATAATGAATCAAGCTTATCTTTTGTAACAAAACCTTCCCAAACTGGCCTAGATTTTAAATGGTAAGATAAATTTCCAGCATGCCATTCATCTCCCAAAACAACTTCTATTTGATCATCATGATCTTGACTCCAAGCATATTGAGTTTTTTTTGCAATTTCTTTTCCTGGATAGTCAGTTCTTTTATCCACTTGAGTTAAAGATACAACAGAATAAATAATGGGTGACAATAAAAAAAAGAAAATAAAGGTAAGGTAAAATTTTCTCAATTTCTTTAAATTAATATTTCTTTGAAATAAATAAATAAAAAAAACACCAAAACTTAAATAAAAAGGTGTTAACCACATCGTCTTTATTCTTGATCCTGTTAAAAATGATGTTATTGCGAGCAAGATTAAAGGTAATAAATTTATAAAAATTAAAAATAAAAATTTTTGATCTTTAAAATTTAATTTTAGTTTGTATCTATTTACAAGAACTAACATCATTATCCAAAAAGGAATTAATATTCCGAATTGCTTTAATAGAAAAGAAACTGGGTAAATAATATGGTCAATCAAATTTTTATCTGTCAATCCTGCTCTATCTAAAGCATATGTAATAGTAACATAATTATTCTCTACCAGCCAAATTAAATGCGGCATGATCATTAGTAAAAAAATTCCTATGGAAATTAGAAATTTAGGATCAAATTTTTTTTTGTTATAGATTGTGTAAATTTGAAAAATTATAATACTTAATATTAAATATAAAAATAAGTAATGAGATAAAAAACCAAATGAAGCAAAAAAACCAAGCATTATCCAATCTTTCAATTGATTACTAAAAATTGCTTTATATGAAAAATAAATTGTTAAAGTCCAAAATGGTAATTCTGATATATAAACATTGTACTCAGGTGTTGTATAATTATAAAAATAAATACCCTCTAATATCAATACTGAAATAAAGCTTAGAATTTTGTCTTTATAAATTTCTTGTGAAAATTTAAAAATAATAAAAAAAGATATTATTAAAAAAATTTGACTTAAAAAATAATAAGCCCAATCTTGTGAACCAAAAATTTGATAAAAAACTTCTGCAAAAAAGGCACTTGCAGGCGGATGCTTATTAAATCCCCAATCTAAATTACTACCCCACGCTAAAGCTTCAATTGTATCAAGAGGTAAATTATTATTTGTTATTGTTGGAACTAGAGTCCAGATAATTAAATGAGTTACTATAAAAATATAAAATAAATTATCTATATTTTTTTTATTAAGTTGCATTTATTGTTTTTTATATGAATTAAGCTTGCTTGACACGCATTAATTGCTGAATATACTCCTGCAATTCAATTTTAAAAAAATGCCAAAAATCTCAAAATCATCAAGCAAAAAAACAGTTTCCCCTAAAAAAAAACCTGCGTTAATTGATAAAAAATTAAAAAATCCAACTAAAAAAATTTCTAGAACTTATATCCCAAAAGAAACTGAAAAATATATGTGTGAAAAACACAAAATATTTTTTAAATCAAAACTACAAGAGTGGAAAAAAGAAATTGTAAAAGCTAATAACGAAGCTCTTTATAATGGCTCAATGGATGATAATAGTGTTTCAGCAGATATTGTTGATCAAGCAAGTTCATATACTGATAAAACGGTAGAAATGAAAGCTATAAACAGACAGATTAAATTAATTTCTAAAATAGACCAAGCTTTACAACGAATAAAAGATGGTACTTATGGATTTTGTGCAGAAACAGCTGAACCTATAGGATTAAAAAGATTAATAGCAAGACCTGTTGCTGAACTTTGCATTTCCGCTCAGGAAAAACATGAAAAAGAAGAAAAAGTGTATGCAGATGATTAAGGTTTAGGAATACGTTCACCTTTTTTCATAAAATCATAACCTTTTATAACTTTATCTCTTTTAGCTATATTCATATACCACCTTGTTAAGTTTTTATAATTTTTTAAACCTATATCATGCCACTCATGTCTTGCTATCCAGGGCCAAGTAGCTATATCTGCTATACTATATTTTGTTCCTGCAAGAAATTCTGAAGTCTTCAATCTATTATCTAATACTTGATAAAGTTTTTTTGTTATTTCAAAGTACCTTTCTTCTCCAAATTTACTTTTGCCAGGATTATAATGATGAAATTGATGATGTTGACCTATCATGGGACCTATAAGACCCATTTGAGCCATAAGCCATTGATTTATTTTAAGTCTATCACTATTGTCATAAAATTTACCAACCTTTTCTGCTAAATAAATCAAAATAGCTCCAGACTCAAAAATAGTTTCTTTATTATTATCGTGATCTATTATCACTGGAATTTTACTAAAAGGACTAATATTTATAAATTCTGTTTTAAATTGTTCTTTTTTATCTAAATCTACTTTTGTAACTTTGTAATTAAGACCAATTTCTTCGAGCATGATAGCAATTTTTTTACCATTTGGAGTATCAGAACTAAATAACTCTATCACTCTTTAACACCTAGTCTCTCTTTTACCGTTTTAGATGTAGTGGTGAATTCAAATCTATATTTTTCATTTGGTTTTGCGTATTTAAAACATCCCCTTGCAGCTAGAGCACCCTCATGAAAACCAGATAGAATTAGTTTTAGTTTTCCTGGATATGAACATATATCTCCAATGGCAAAAATTCCCTTTTTGTTAGTTTCAAAATTTTCAGTATTCACTGGTATAGTTTTTTTATTCAAATTCAAACCCCACTCGGCTATTGGTCCTAGTTGCATTATTAATCCAAAAAAACCCATAACATAGTCAGTTTTAATTTCTTTAGTACTTTCATCATCACATTTTATAGTAATACTATCAATTTTTTTATCTCCTTTGACTGCATCCAGTTGATATTTAGTATATATTTCTATTTTACCTAAATCTTTTAGTTGTTTAACTTTATCAATACTTGCCTGCATACCTCTAAAATCATCCCTTCTATGCACTAAAATTACTTTAGAACTATCTGATAGTTCGATTGCCCAATCTAAAGCTGAATCACCTCCACCAAAAATAGTAACAGTTTTATTTTTAAAAATTGTTTTATCTTTAATGGAATAAAAAGCTTGTTTGCCCTCAAATTTTTGAATGTCTTTTATTGGAAATTTTCTTGGTTCAAAAGAACCAACACCACCTGCTATAATTATGCTTGAAACCTCAAATTTAGTTCCCTTGTTAGTTTTAACAAACCATTTTTTTTTATCTTTTTTAATTTCTTCTACTCTTTCATTTAAGTGAAAATTTATATTAAAATTTTTTATTTGTTTAATTAGATTGTTAGTTAATTCTTCACCGGTGCACTCAGGTATACCTGGAATATCATAAATTGGTTTATCAGGATAAAGTTCAATACATTGACCTCCAATTTTGTCTAGATTATCTACAACTTCACACTCTACTCCTATTATTCTTAATTGATGAACACAAAATAAACCAACTGGTCCTGCTCCTATTATTAAAGTATCTGTTTTAATCATTTAAATTTGCTTTGTTGGTATATTAACAACCAATCCGTCTAATTCATCTGAAACTATTAATTGGCAACTTAATCTACTTAATTTATTCGGCATGTATGCCATATCTAACATATCTTCTTCTCCGTCTTCTTTTTTTGGAAGTTTATTAAACCACTCTTCTTTGACATAAACGTGGCAAGTAGCACAAGCCATTCCACCTCCACAATCAGCATCAATGCCTGGAATATTATTTTGTACTGCCCCTTCCATAACACTTAAGCCATTATCAACATCTACAGTGTGTGTTTTTTGATTGCTTTCTATATAAGTAATTTTTGTCATAATTCATTTATAAAACTAAAAAAAAAATAGGGCAAGCATGTGTACATGCTCGCCCTATTTAAATTACTTTTGTATTACTTACTTCGTGATCCGCTAGAACTCATTGCAGCAGCCCAGATAACTAGACCAAATGCAATTTTGTTTAAGAAGTCAGCTAAGTTGTAAATCACGTTTAGTGAATTTGCATCTACACCACCAGTTAAGTAACCAAATACATAACCTAATGGATAAATTGCCCAACCTACAGTAACTATCATTCTTAATGCACCAAAAGCAGTAACAAGTGCTTTGTTTCCACTTTTAGCAGCTGCTTTTCCAGCTTCACCTGAGAAGATTTCATATAATACATAAATCCAACCAGCCATACCAATGATAAAGCCTAGCATTTCATTTATGTAACCTGCTTCTCCTAGGTATCCACCTATAAGCATCACTAATGAACCAATTAGCAGTCTCCAGAAAATTCCTGAAGGCATTTTCTTAACTGCAGCTAAAATTAGATAAAACTCTACCATTTGTAATGGTACAGTAATTAACCAATCTATATATCTATATACTGTTGGTGAATCACCAGTAGTTACCCATACTTCTCTCATGTACATGTAGTGTATGAATGCAATACCAGTAATAAGACCAGCAACTGTAACCGATGTTCTCCAGCCAGCTGCGACACTTCCTCTTTCTAGAAAGAAGAAAGCAGTAGCTGCTAACATTCCCATTGAAATTATCCAGAAAGAAATTCCAACAAAATCATCAGAAGCTAACATAACATCTGCGTTTGCAACACCTGTAACACCTAATAGTGCAACAAATGTAAGCGCAAACAATTTTAGTTTTTTCATAAAAAACTCCCTCTTTAGTTAGTTTTTACTTTAGTTTATATAAACTAGGTTCAAATTAGTTTTGAACCAAAGTTGGTGTTAAATATCAAATATAAATAGTTTATAGAAGACTTATTTACGTCTAATTTGGGTTGATTTTACTCGCTTTTTAAATTTTAATACCATTTTAAACGTAAAAATAACTAAAAAAAGCTAAAAAGAATCAAATTTTATGGGAAAGAAATTTAATGAAATTTACGAAGAATCAATAAAAAATCCCGAAAGCTTCTGGAGAGAAATATCGAATGATATTTTTTGGTTTAAAAAACCAACTAAAATTTTAAACAAATCAAATCCACCTTTTTATAAGTGGTTTGAAGATGGGGTAACTAACACTTGTTATAATGCACTAGATATTCATATTGATCAGGGTAAAGGAGAAAAGCTTGCTCTTATCTATGATAGTCCTATCACAGGAAATAAACAAAAGTTTTCATACATAGAGTTAAAGAAAAAAGTTTCTATATTTGCAGGAGCTTTAACAAATCAAGGTATTAAAAAAGGCGATCGAGTAATAATATATATGCCAATGATACCAGAGGCAGTGATTGCAATGCTGGCATGTGGAAGAATTGGAGCAATTCACTCAGTAGTTTTTGGTGGATTTGCTTCAAATGAATTAGCTAGTAGAATTGATGATAGTAAAGCAAAACTTTTAGTGACTGCTTCATGTGGGTTTGAGCCTGGAAGAACTATTCAGTATAAACCATTGGTTGATGAAGCTATAAAAATGGCCTCACATAAAATTAATAAACTTATTCTTTTTCAAAGATCCGGCCATGAAGCTAAACTAAATGCTCCTAAAGAAATTAGTTGGGATGAGGCTATTTCAAATGCAACTGAAGTAGATTGTGTAGAAATGAATTCTAATGAATTTGCATACATTTTATATACATCCGGCACTACGGGTATACCAAAAGGAATTGTAAGAGACATTGGGGGTCATATAGTAGCTCTTAAATGGACAATGAAAAATATTTACAACATAAATGCTGATGATGTCTGGTGGTCAGCAAGTGATATTGGTTGGATTGTTGGTCATTCTTACATTGTATATGCACCTTTATTTAAAGGATGTACAACTGTCTTGTTCGAGGGAAAACCAGTAGGCACACCTGACGCTGGAGCTTTTTGGAAAATAATTTCAGATTATAAAGTTAAATCTTTGTTTACTGCACCTACAGCTTTTAGAGCTATTAAAAAAGAAGACCCAGAAGGTAAGTTTTTTTCTAAATATAATTTAAGTAAATTTGAGTCATTGTTCTTAGCAGGAGAGAGAGCTGACCCAGATACAATCAAATGGGCAGAAAATTTATTAAAAGTCCCAGTTATAGATCATTGGTGGCAAACAGAAACCAGTTGGGCTATTAGTTCAAATTGTACAGGAATTGAAATGATGGAAACAAAATATGGATCAGCTTGTAAAGCAGTTCCTGGTTATGATATTCAAATTATAAAACCTGATCAAACTTTAGCAAAACCAAATGAGATGGGAGACATAGTAGTTAAACTTCCGCTACCTCCAGGAACTTTTCCAACATTATGGAATGCAGACAAAAGATATAAAGAAAATTACATGACTAACTACAAGGGTTATTACGAAACTTATGATGCAGGTCATATTGATGATGATGGTTATGTTTGGATTATGTCTAGAACTGACGATATTATAAATGTTGCAGGGCATAGATTATCAACAGGTGCTATTGAAGAAGTTTTGTCTGAACATCAATCAGTTGCTGAATGTGCCGTCTTAGGTATTGCAGATAAGCTAAAAGGTCAATTGCCCATTGGTTTAGTTGTGCTTAAAGCTGGTGTTGAAAAAAACAATGAAACTATTTCAAAAGAATGTGTAAAAATGGTAAGGGATACCATAGGGCCAGTAGCTGCTTTTAAAATAGTTATTGTTATTAAAAGACTTCCCAAAACTAGATCAGGTAAAATATTAAGAGGTACAATAAGAAAAATTGCTGATAAAGAGGAATACAAAATGCCCGCTACTATTGATGATCCTGCTATTTTAACTGAAATTAAAGATGATCTTATAAAAAACAATATATTAAAAGAGTAAAGGTTTACCTTCAGGGTCACCAAAGATTTTTCCATCTTTCATTTTAATTTCTCCATTAATAATTGTTGCAACTGGTGTGCCTTTAAATTCTAGTCCATTAAATGGCGACCATCCACATTTGCTTTCAATATTTTTATTTTGAACTAAAATTTTTTTATACATATCTACAATCGTAAAATCAGCATCATAACCTTTTTTAATAAAACCCTTGTTTTTTATTCCAAAAATTTTTACTGGGTTTTCACATACTGAATTTATAAATTGTTCAAGAGTTAATTTTCCATCATTAACATGATTCAACATAACTGGTATAAGAGTTTGAACTCCAGGCATTCCAGATGGGGAATTTGGATAAATTTTTTCTTTATTTATCTTTAAATGAGGAGCGTGATCAGAACCAATTGTATCATTAAAATTATTTTTAACTGCATACCACAATCTATCATAATGAGATTTATCTCTTATTGGAGGATTCATTTGAGCATAAGTTCCAAGTTTGTCATAGCAATCTGGAGCGTAAAGAGTTAAATGCTGAGGAGTAATCTCAAAAGTAATGTTGCCCTTATGTTGAGATAAAAAATCAATTTCTTCTTTTGTTGTAATATGAAGAACATGAGCTTTTTTGTTATACTTTTCTGCAATTCTAACGATTCTCCTAGTAGATGACATTGCACACTCTACACTTCTCCAAACTGGGTGCGTTTGAACATCTCCCTCTTTGATTAATTTTGTATTTAATTTTAAAATTGCCTCATCTTCTGAGTGAACCGCAACAACTTTTGAGCTGTTTTGAAAAACCTTATCGATATCATCTTCTTCAGCAACTAATAAATTACCAGTCGAAGAGCCTGCAAAAAGTTTGATACCACAACATCCTTCTAAACCTTTTAAGTTTGCCAAATCATCTGTATTATCTGCTGTTGCGCCAAAATAAAAAGCATAATTGCAAAACATTCTATTTTGAGCGAGATCTAATTTTCTTTGAAACTCTTTCATATTAGATGTTGGTGGATTAGTATTTGGCATTTCAAAGACGCTTGTTATTCCCCCTGCTATTGCTGCTCTACTACCTGAATGAAGGTCCTCAGTGTCAGTTGAACCAGGTTCTCTAAAATGAGTCTGAGTATCTATACAACCTGGCAAAACTGTTAAACCTTTAGCGTCAAATAATTCTTTTGATTCACTGTCAATTTTTCCGATTTGAATAATTTTACCGTCTTTAATTGCTATATCTTGATCTTTTAGATCTTTATTTATGTAACATGATCCATTTTTTATTATTAAATCTAACATTTATAAAAAAAATAAATATATTATATTATTACATCAATCAAATATGAATTTTCAAAGTGTATATATTCTAGAAGATAGGGGAATTCTTTACGTAAATGGGAATGATGCTAAAGATTTCTTACAAAATCTGATAAGTAACGATATAGAAAAAGTCAATAATAGTAATAGTTGTTTTGCATCACTATTAAGTCCTCAGGGTAAATTCCTTTTTGCATTTATAATAATTAAACATAAATCAGGTTATTTTTTAGATTGTGACAAATCTCAAGTTGAGGGTCTTTTTAAACAACTTAGTGCTTACAAACTTAGATCAAAAATTGAAATTTTGAATCTTAGTAATGAATTTGTTGTTGCTGCTATTAACCATGAAAAATTTTTATCTTTTAAAGATACTAAAGATATTCTTGGTTATACAATTAAATATAGAGAAGATCCACTTTTACTAGACCCAAGAAATAAAAACCTTGGAGGAAGACTTATTATTAATTTAGAAAAACTATATTTATCTTTAAAAAAATTAGAATTAAAAAATGATAATATTGATAATTATTACAAGTATAGTCATAAACTAGGAATTCCTCAAAAAAATTTAAATAAATTACAAAATAAATTATTTGGAATAGAGTGTAATTTTGAAGAATTAAATGGAATAGATTTTAAAAAAGGCTGTTATGTAGGTCAAGAAAATACAGCTAGAATTAAATTAAAAAACAAACTTTCAAAAAGACTATTGCCAATAGAGTTAGTTGAAGGAAAATTAAACGAGAATGACACAATTCATATTAACAAAATAGACGTAGGGAAAGTGCTAATTAATGATGAATACCCATATGCTTTAATTAAATATTTGGATGATAATTTTAATCAAGAAGATGAATTTAAAAGTGAAAATGCTACATTAAAAATTAAAATACCGAAATGGATTAATTAGTGCGTCAGAATAATGAATGACAAGGTTCTTCCAAATTGATAAGTTTTAATATGGAATTTACTCAAGAAGTTAAAAAAGCTACCGACTCTATATACAAAAAAATCTCTAAAGTATTACCTGAGATTGAGTGGTCAATTCATGCACCTTATATTCATAAAATTAATGAATTAAAGAAAAAAAAGAATGCAGTTATACTTGCACATAATTACCAAACTCCTGAAATTTATCATGGGGTTGCAGATTTTTCTGCGGACTCTTTAGCTTTAGCTGTTGAAGCTTCAAAAACTTCTGCTGACATTATTGTAATGGCTGGAGTACATTTCATGGCAGAAACTGCCAAATTAATGAGTCCACAAAAAAAAGTTTTGTTGCCTGATATGAATGCTGGATGCTCTTTATCCTCTTCAATTACAGGAAAAGATGTTCGATTATTAAAAGAAAAATATCCAGGAGTCCCTGTTGTTTCCCATGTAAATACATCTGCAGAAGTAAAAGCTGAAACTGATGTATGTTGTACTTCTGCCAATGCAGTTAAAATTGTAAAATCATTAGGTACAAAAAAAGTTATATTTTTACCAGATGATTATTTAGCAAAATATGTCGCCTCTCAAACAGATATAGAAATAATTTCTTGGAAAGGAATTTGCATAGTGCATGATCAATTTAACGAAAAACAAATTAATGATATAAGAAAAAACAACCCAGGTATTAAAATAATAGCTCATCCTGAATGTCCACCAGAAGTCATCGAAGCAAGTGATTTTGCCGGCTCAACCTCAGGTATGATCAAATATGTTGAAGATAATCAACCAAAAAAAGTCATGATGGTTACAGAATGTTCTATGAGTGATAATATACAAATAGAGAATCCCAACGTAGAATTTATTAAACCCTGTAATCTTTGTCCTCATATGAAAAAAATTACACTACCTAAAATTCTAGAATGTTTAGAAAATGAATCAGGTGAAATAGTTATGGATACAGATACTATAAATAAAGCAAGAATATCTGTTGAAAGAATGACTGCAATTGGCAGATAATACAAGTGTCTAAAATCAAATTAAGTAATTACTATATTAAGAATACAGTAAAGTTGGCCTTAAATGAGGACCTTTACCCTTCTGGAGACATAACATCAGGTTTAGTTAAAGAAAATAAAATCATTAAATTAAAATTAATTTCTAATCAAAATGCTGTAATAGGTGGTTTAGAGTTTGCTAAACAAACTTTTAAACTAATAGACAAAAAAATTAGATTTGAAATAAAAAAAAAAGAAGGTTCATCAGTAAAAAAAAATGAATTAATTGCAATAATTAAGGGTAAAGCAGCAAATATTCTTATTGGAGAAAGAGTTGCTTTAAATTTCATAAGTCACATTTCTGGTATTGCAACTAAAACAAACGAATTTGTTAAATCTGTTAACAAAAAATGCAAAATTTGTTGTACTAGAAAAACAATTCCAACCCTAAGAGTAATACAAAAATATGCAGTAAAATTAGGTGGAGGTACTAACCACAGGTTTAATCTGAGTGACGAATTTTTGATTAAAGATAATCATATTGTAAGCTCAGATATTAAAACTTTAGTATCTCTTGCAATTAAAAATAAAAAAGGGAAAAAAATTACTGTAGAAGTTGATAATTTAAATCAACTAAAACAAATAATGGGTTTAAAATTCAACACAGTCTTATTTGACAATATGAAGCCTAAAATATTAAAAACTGGAGTTAAAATAGCCAAAAAATATTATGAAACTGAAGCTTCAGGAAACATAAGTCTAAAAACAATTAAAAAGATTGCTGCTACAGGTGTAGATAGAATTTCAATTGGGAGTATTACACATAGTTCATCTGCAGTTGACTTAAAACTAGAAGTATAAATTATCTAAATTATTAGTTTTTTTTAGATAGTTCGGCCTGAGCTGCGGCTAGTCTAGCAACTGGAACTCTATAAGGTGAACAAGAAACGTAATTTAAACCTGCGTTTGCACAAAAATGAATACTTTTTGGATCTCCTCCGTGCTCCCCACAAATTCCTAGCTTTATTTTTTTATTTTGTCTTTTACCTTTTTCGACTGCAATTTCTATCAAATCTCCAACACCTTCATCGATTGAAATAAATGGATCTATAGAAAATACTTTATTTTCAATATAATCATTTAAAAACTTTCCACTATCATCTCTACTGATACCAAAAACTGTTTGGGTTAAATCATTAGTTCCAAAACTAAAGAAGTCAGCATGTTTTGCTATATCTTTTGCTTTTAATGCTGCTCTTGGTAATTCAATCATAGTTCCTACTATATAATCAATTTTTGTATCTTTATTTTTTTGAACTTTATCCGCCACTCTTACAACAAGATCTTTCATAATTTTTATCTCTGCTTCTGTAGAAACCAAGGGAATCATGATTTCAGGAAAAGCTGATTTTATTTTTTTCTTTTTCAATTCTGATAATGCCTCAAAAATAGCTCTACATTGCATTTCATAAATTTCTGGAAAAGAAATTCCCAACCTACATCCTCTATGCCCTAGCATTGGGTTTTGTTCGTGTAATTCATTAATTCTTGAATTAATCTCTTTTATAGGAAGACTCAGAGCTTCAGCAACATCGTTAATCTCTTTTTCTGTTTTCGGAAGAAACTCATGAAGAGGGGGATCCAACAATCTTACAGTAACTGGTAAGCCACTCATAATCTTAAATATTTCAACAAAATCATCTTTTTGATGAGGCAAAAGTTTTGCTAAGGCTTTATTCCTATCTTCAAGAGTTTTTGATAAAATCATTTCTCTTACTGATAAAATTCTTTCTTCATCAAAAAACATATGCTCAGTCCTACAAAGACCTATACCTTCGGCGCCGAATTCTCTTGCTATTTTTGTGTCAAGAGGAGTTTCAGAATTGGTTCTTACTTTTAATTTTCTAAAATTATCAGCCCAACTCATTAATTTTGAAAAATCTCCTGAAATCTCTGGTTTAATTGTTGGGACCTCGCCAAGAATAATTCTACCCGTTGACCCATCTATTGTTATTAAATCACCTTCTTTAACTTCTACTGAAGCAGTTTTGAATATTTTTGAATCATAATTAATATCAATTTCGCTTGAGCCAGATACACAAGGTCGTCCCATTCCTCTAGCAACAACTGCGGCATGACTAGTCATTCCACCTCTAGATGTTAAAATTCCTTTTGCTGCATGCATCCCATGAATATCCTCTGGAGAAGTTTCAACTCTAACTAAAATTGTATCTTGCATCATACCATTAAGTCTTTCAGCCTCATCTGATGAAAATACTACTTTGCCACAAGCAGCTCCTGGAGATGCGGGCAATCCACTAGCAATCACATTGATTGTACTTTTTTCATCTAGAGTTGGGTGTAATAATGTGTCTAAAGAGCTTGGGTTAATTCTTAACACACCTTGTTTTTTTGAAATAAGTTTTTCTTTAACCATATCAACAGCAATTTTTACAGCAGATTTTGATGTTCTTTTTCCTGACCGTGTTTGTAACATCCACAACTTCTTATTCTCCACTGTAAATTCAACATCTTGCATATCTTTGTAATGCTTTTCTAAAATTGCCAAAATTTTATCTAATTGTTTAAATACTTTTGGCATTGTTTCTTCCATTGATAACTCTTTGACTTTTGCACTTAATCTTGCTTTCTTTGTGATATGTTGTGGAGTCCTCGTACCAGCAACTACATCCTCTCCTTGTGCATTAATCAAATACTCACCATATATTTCATTGGTTCCATCAGATGGATTTCTTGTAAACACAACTCCAGTTGCACAATCATTACCCATATTTCCAAAAACCATTGACTGAACATTTACCGCTGTTCCCCACTCAGCAGGTATTTGATTTAATTTCCTATAAACCTTAGCTCTATTGCTTTCCCATGACAAAAATACTGCGCTTATTGCGCCAAATAATTGATCAAATACGTTTTGAGGAAATTCTTTATTTGATTTGTCTTTAACAACCTTTTTAAAATCTTTGATTAAAATGTCCCAATCATTTTCATCTAATTCTGTATCTAGCAGTACGCCCTTTGTTAATTTGTAATTTTCAATCAATTCCTCAAAATGATAACTTTCTACCCCCATAACTACATTTCCGTACATTTGTATAAATCTTCTATAACTATCTTTGGCAAATCTAGTATTAAAAGTTTTTTGTGCCAAAGCATCAACTGTTTTATCGTTTAAACCAAGATTTAAAATTGTATCCATCATTCCAGGCATTGATACTCTGGCTCCGGATCTAACAGATAATAAGAGTGGATTTTTCAAATCACCAAATTTTTTTTTTACATCTTTTTCAATATTTTTAAGTTCTTTTTTTATATCTTTAACTATTTTTAAATTTAATCTTTTTTTATCTTTATAAAATATTTCACATACCTTAGTTGATATTGTAAAACCTGGAGGTACGGGAAG
>MDTB01180365.1_pt1 | contig 16169 bp, 16 predicted proteins | sample 811161 | NCBI WGS metagenome assembly MDTB01 (sample SAMN05326650, study PRJNA326480) | marine metagenome | isolation source: seawater | place: Mediterranean Sea | collected 2009 | reverse complement strand
GATATAATTGGTGTTAAATCAACAAATAAAAGCAAACCAAACGTAAATAGTTTTGTAATTTTAAAAAATAAAAAGAATATTATTAAAAGAATTGACCATCCAAAAAATTTAAAAAATTTTTCAGGAATAATTGTAGGAATCAATAAATTTTCTGCGAATTCAACGAAAAAAATATTTAAATATATGAAAAAAAAATTTAGGTATAAACAAAATAGATATCTCAATTGGGAAAATATATTAGATATGTTTATAAGAGAAACTAAGACAAAAATTTATTCTCTACCTAAGCAAACTGCAGATTGGGTAAATATAAACAAAATTTCAGATCTTAAAAGAGCGAAATTTTTTTTTTAGATGATTATAATGGAAAAATTTCAATTAGATAAAAATAAAAAAGATTCATTTGAAACAATAAAAGATCTTAAAATTTATATCGACAAATTTATAAATCAAAATTTTTTTTCATTAAACTTAAAAAAAACATCAAATCTCTTAAATATAGATTTAGAAGTTTTGAAATTAAAAACAAAAAGAATTTTAGTAACTCAATTTAATTACAGAAAAAATAATTTTAAAAAAATTTCAAGCAATTTTGAAATAATTAAGGATTTTGCCATTTTTTTTTATTTACTCTCAAAGATTATCTTTTCGTTTTCAAAAAAAAAACAAACTAAAAAAACCGGAGTTATCTTGTGCAATATAGATTCCATAGACGAAATAGAAAAATTCAAAAATGTACTCAAAAGATTTGAGCATTCAACAATAATTACAGAAAATAAAATATTTAATTTTAAAAATTTAAAAAGAGATTTGTCGCCAAGACTTAAGAAAGAAATAAAATCTAATACGGATATCCAAGATGAGTATCTAATCAAAAATTTATTAATAAAATATGAAAATAATAAACTAGAAATTAGTTTTAAAGATAGAGAGGAAAAAATTTCATTTCACACAGATATAATTTGTAGAAAAAATGTTTCATTAGATAAAAGATGTATAGATGATAAGTTTAAACTTTTTCAATTTGGATTGAATGTATTTTATAAATCTTTAAAAGAACGTATAAATTTTTTGTTTTTTTTCAACAGAATTTTATTTTCGTATGCAACTAATTTTTCAATTTTTACAAATTATAATTCTGAAAACCTTCTTCAAGACAGAATTTACACTACATGCGCAATTAGAAATTTTTTATTCAGAAAAATAAATGGTGGTAAAACTTATTGTGTTCAAAGTCATATAACAGAGGGATCAATTAATTTATTCAATGAAACGGACATGCTTTTTGCTTTTGGTGAAGAAAAAGGTTCTTTAAAAAATTTATATGATCTAGGAAGCAGAGTTAAAAAGAGTGTAGCTGTTGGTTCCCTTAGACATGAGGAGTATTGTTCTGCTGCGGGTGAAAAATTTTTTTCTGATGAAAAAATAGATATTCTAATTCTTGGAGTGAACTTAAATGATTGGTTTTATATGACTGGTCAACAACAGGATAATTATTATAAATTTATTAAAATGATAGCTAAAGTTTCTAATAAATATCCTGATTTGAATATTTGTATAAAACATCACCCTAATAACTTCGATGATGCCATAGAACAGAACATGCTAAAAAATACTAAAATAAAATATATTGATAAGCTGATAAATTCTTACAGATATTTTAAGAATACTAAATTATTTTTTTCTTTTTCCTCATCAATGATTTGTGAAGTTTATGCACATGGAAAAAAAGGTTATTTTATAAATCCATTAGATAATAATCTTTTTTTTAAAAATAATGACACTTACAAAAAAATTATATTAAGTAATTCAATCCAGATAGAAGAAATAATACAGAAAAATCTAGTAGAAAAAAGCGAAAGTATAGACAACTATAGTGATATTTGTCTAAAAAGTGGTAATGTGAGTAAGTTAATTTTTCAAAATTTAATAAATCAAAAATATGAAAAACAGAATTAAGAAAACAGTTTATTTCGCCTTTTCAGATGATATTCTACATGAAGGTCACAAAAAAATATTAAAATATGCCGCTAAATACGGAGATATTATAGTTGGTCTACTAAGTGATGCTGCAATTTTATCATACAAAAGTTTACCGCATTTAAGTTTCGAGAAAAGAGCTAGATTAATAAGTAAATTTAAATCAGTAAAAAAAATAGTTAAACAAGACACCTTAGACTACACAAATAATTTAAAAAAAATAAAACCAAATTATGTTGTCCATGGCGATGATTGGAAACAAGGAATTCAGAAAAATACTAGAAAAAAAGTGATAAACTGCCTTAAAAAATTTAACGGAAAACTTATTGAAACGAAATATGTAAAAAATATTTCCCAGTCTTACGTAAAAGAGAAAAAATTAGAAATTGGAAACGCCCCAGAAAATAGAAGACCAAAATTAAAAAGACTTATTAATGCCAAAAAAATCGTAAGAATATTAGAAGCACATAGTCCTTTGTCAGGTTTAATTGTAGAGAGTACCCAAGTTTATAAAAGTAAAAAATTAAAGGAGTTTGATGGAATGTGGTCGTCAAGTTTGACAGATTCTACCTTAAGAGGTAAACCAGATAATCAATCGGTCGATTATTCTTCAAGATTTTTAGGATTAAATGAAATTCTAGATGTAACAACAAAACCATTAATTTTTGATGGCGATAATGGTGGTAGAGTTGAGCACTTACCTTTCATGATTAAGACTTTAGATAGATTAGGGGTTTCAGCAATTATATTAGAAGATAAAATAGGACTTAAAAAAAATTCATTGTTTAAAAAACAAGAAGGAGTAAAACAAGATACAATAAAGAACTTTTGTAATAAAATTAAAGCTGCTAAAAAAGCAATAATTTCAGATGATTTTATGGTAATTACAAGAGTTGAAAGTTTTATACTTGGAAAAGATTTAAAAGATGCAATTAACAGAGCTGTTTCTTATTCTAAAGCTGGTGCAGACGCAATTATGATTCACAGTAAAGAAAATAATCCTAAAGAGATATTTGCTTTTGCAAAAAAATTTAAACTATCAAAATTTTTTAAACCATTAATCTCCGTACCATCAACCTACTCTTCAACTTACGAAAAAGAATTAATTGATAACGGCTTTAAAATTGTAATATATGCAAATCACTTATTGAGGGCTTCTCACCCAGCAATGACTGACGTTGCATCAAATATATTAAAAAATGAAAGAGCTTTTGAGTCTGAAAAAAAATTATCATCGATAAAAAATATTATTAAACTTATTTAATATGGTTGAAGCCGAAAAACTTTTATCTTTTTTTAAAAAAAAAAAAATGAATTTTTTTACCGGGGTACCTGATAGTACACTTAAAAATTTTACCAAACTAATTGAACATGATAATTCTATAGATCATTATCCAGTATACAATGAAGGAAGCGCAGTATCTTTGGGAATAGGACATCATTTAGCTACTAATAGGATAGCAATAGTCTACTTGCAAAACTCAGGACTAAGTAACGCGATCAACCCGCTAATATCAATAGCACACAAAAAAGTTTATTCAATACCATTGCTTTTGCTTATTGGCTGGAGAGGTTCACCTTATGTTGAAAAAGATGAGCCTCAACATAATGTTAAAGGAGAAATTACAGAAAAAATTTTAAAACTATTAGATATAAAATATATTATTATTAGAAAGGAGAAAGATTTAAAAAAAATTACTCAATTAATTAGTTATGGAAAAAAAAATAAGCAAGCTGTCGCTTGTTTAATAGAACGAAAAACTTTAAAAGTAAAAAAAAATATAAATATTAAAAATAAAAATTTCAAATTTAATATAACAAGAGAAAAATTTATTAAAGTTTTATTAAATAATATTAATAAAAAAACTAAAATTATTTCAACTACCGGGTATAGCTCGAGAGAAATTTACAGGGTAAGGAAAAATGATAAGTTAAAGAAAGGTAAAGACTTTTATATGATCGGTGGAATGGGTCACTCTGGGATGGTCTCATTAGGAGTCTCATTAAAAAAAAAGGATCAGGTTATATGCATTGATGGCGATGGATCGCTTTTAATGCATTTTGGATCTTTAAAAGTTCAAGGAATGTTTGGCAAATCCAATTTTAAGCATATTCTATTCAATAACGCCTCGCACGAGTCTGTTGGCGGACAAAGAACTTTTGCAGAAAATTTACCATTTACTAAAATAGCAAAATTACTTGGTTACAAATACGTTGATATAGTTAAAAACCCTATAAAAATAAAAACCCATTTAAAAAAATTTATTAAATCGAAAGGGCCTTCTTTTCTAGAAGTTAAGATTAAAGAAGGAGCAATTAAAAATTTAGGAAGACCAAAAAATTTTATAAATATCAAAAATAAATTTAAAAATTAGTAATGGACAAATATAATGACATAGAAAATTTTTTATCAGATAAAAAATTTAAAAAATGCTTTTTAATAACTGGAAAAAATTCATACTATAAATCCGGAGCTGATAAAATATTCGATAAAGTGCTTAAAAAACTTAATTGTTTAAAATATTTTAAAAAAAATTCAATACCAGAATTTTCAGAATTAATTGAAATAATTAAAGCCGTTGATAATTTCGAACCTGATTTAATACTTGCTATTGGTGGAGGAACAGTCATCGATTATGCTAAATCAGCAAATTGTTTGAGCAAAAATATTTTACCAGAACAAATTATTAGTGGAAAAATTTCTTACAAAAAAAAAACAAAATTATGTGCTATACCAACTACAGCTGGTTCTGGCGCTGAAGTGACAGAAAATGCAGTTTTATATTTGAAAGAAATAAAATATTCAGTGGAAGATAAATTAATAAAACCAGACTTTTTCTTTTTAATACCTGAATTAATTGTTAATTCTGGCTTTCAATTAAAAGCTTCTTCAGGATTTGATGCAATAGCACAAGGTGTAGAGTCAATTTTATCTATAAAATCTAATGAACAAAGTCTTAAATATTCCGAAAAGTCTTTGACATTTTCATTTAAAAACTATGAAAATTATTTAAAAAAACCAAATATCGAAAATACAAATGGCATGTGTATGGCCGCAAACCTATCAGGAAAGGCAATATCGATCGCAAGGACAACAGCTCCACACGCTATATCTTATCCATTTACAAGTATTTTCAATGTTAGCCATGGTCACGCAGTTTCATTAACTTTTAATGAATTTATTAAGTTTAATTATTTAAATATGAATAGAGTAAGAAATAATTTTGATTTGAAAAAAAGATACGAAATACTTTTTAAAATTTCAAAGACAAGTTCAATTAATGAATTTTGTGATTATTTAAATTTTTTAAAGAAGACAGCTAACTTAGAAGGAAATTTAAAAAAACTTAATATTTATCTAAATAATGATTACGAACAAATATTAACAGGAGTAAATATATTAAGACTTAAAAATAACCCTGTTGAAATAACTCATGATGATATTAAAAAAATTTTAGGTAAAATAAATAATTAAACTAATAAAATTTGAATGGTAAAATATTTTAAGATACTTAAGAATATTTCAAAAAATAATAAAAAATTATATAACCTTAAAACTGAGTCAATACTTCAAGTTTTATTTTCTAAAATTTCTTATCTTTTTTCTCCATTTTTAATAATTTTAAATATCACTCCAAATACAATAACTTTTCTAAATTTTATAATCTCTCTTTTCTCAATAATTTTTATTTTTTATGGAAGTGAATACTTTTTTGAACTAGGAATAATACTTTATATTTTTTACCGAGTTTTTGACTTTTGCGATGGAGCAGTGGCAAGATATCTAAATACATCAACTTTCTACGGCAGATTTATTGATGGACTCGCTGATATTTTTTTAAACACTTTTTTGATATTATCTGTATCCTTTTATAGTTTTAAAATTTTAAATTCAGTTCCTTTACTATTATTTGGATGTATTTCTTCGGTTTTGACAGCATTTGATACGTTTATTTATGACAGATATTCTGCTTTAGCCAGATGGTCAAACTTCGAAAACAGAACAAAAATTACTCCATTTATAAAAACAAAATTTATGCAAAAATCTAAAAAGTTTTATATTGATATCATCACAGTCTTATTGATAATAATGCCTTTCATTGAAGCTAGAGACGAGGCTTTTTATATAAATATTTTTTTATTTTTCTTAATTTTTACAGTCTCCGCGGTACAGAATATCTTATTGCATATAAGTTTCGCTAGTGTGCATTTTAAACTTAAAGCTAAAGTTAAAACTAAGCAAAAAACCCCGAAATAACGATAATTTAAACATTATTTAAAAAATAACTTTACAAACAGGCAATTTTTCAATTAGATGTTCAAATATTGAACACAATAAATTTATGGATGATAAACAAGATCATTTAAACGTTTTATTAAAAATTAAAAAAAAATCTTTTAATTCTCAACGGGAATTAGCAAAAGAGCTTAATTTTAGTCTTGGAAAACTTAACTATGTTCTAAAATCTTTAAGAGATAAAGGATATATTAAAATTGAAAACTTTAAGAAAAACCCTAATAAATTAAATTACGCTTACGTTCTCACACCCAAAGGCATTGCTGAAAAAACGAAACTGACTATCTCTTTTATGAAGAGAAAAATGAAAGAGTATGACGAATTAAAAAAAGAGATGGAAAATCAAGAATAAAAATACTCACAATGCATAAAATATTATTAATTGGTGGTGGTGGCTATGTTGGAAATACAATCGCACATAATTTCCTTAAACAAAAATTTGAAGTATCTATTTTAGATAATTTTATTTACGACCATAAAACTACTTTAAATAATCTTTCAACTTTCTCCAAATTAAATGTAATTGAGGAGGACATCGGTAACAGAGAAGCATTAAAAAAAATAATTAGAGGTTTCGATATTGTGATTATCCTTGCTGGTTTAGTTGGAGACCCAATTACAAAAAAATATCCTGACCTTGCTGCTAAAACAAATGATATCGGTATTAAGAATGTAATAGACATGACTTTTGAAAATAATATCGAAAAGATGATTTTTGTATCAACTTGCTCAAACTATGGCTTGATACCTGATAATAAATTAGCTGACGAAGAATTTAAATTAAATCCAATATCTTTATATTCAAAATCAAAAGTAAAAGCCGAAAATTATATAATGTCTTTTAAAAACAAAATTACAAAAACCTCAACAACAATATTAAGATTCGCAACTGCTTTTGGAGTGTCTAATAGAATGAGATTTGATTTAACAGTAAATCATTTCGTTAAAGACGCTGAGATAAGCAAGAAGCTAAATATATACGATGCAGAGACTTGGAGACCTTATTGTCATCTTAAAGATTTTAGCAGTATTATCGAAAAGGTAATCTTGACGAAAAAAGAAAAAGTAAATTTTCAAATCTTTAATGCTGGATCTGCTGAAAATAATTACACGAAAAAAATGATAGTAGATGAAATTTCTAAAAAATTTAATAATTTAGAAATCAAGATAATAAAAGGTGGCGACGACAAAAGAAATTATAGAGTAGATTTTACAAAGTTAAACGAAACATTGAACTTCAAACCGATCTTCTCGATTAATGACGGCATAGAAGAAGTTCTTGAATATATAAAAAATTCAAAAAAAAACTTAAACTTTTCGAAACTCGGGAATTACCAAATTAAATTATGAAAAAAATAATAATAATTGGAAGCGGTGGACATGCAAAATCGTGCTGTGATGTTATTGAGCTAGAAAAAAAATTTCAAATATTGGGTTTTATCTCTAATGAAAAATATATTGATAAAGATCTTAAAAAATATCCAATATTAGGCCCCGACGAAGTTCTTCAAAAAGTTAGGAAAAATTGTGAAAATGCGTTTGTAGCCATAGGCCATATAAAAGATAACTTAGTTAGAAAAAAAATATTTAAAAGATTACTAAAACTTAATTTTAGAACACCTAAGATTATCTCTCCAAAATCCTATGTATCCAAATCATCAAAAATTTTAGACGGTACAATAGTTATGCATGGTGCAGTTGTGAACGCTGGTTCTATTGTAAAAAAAAATTGTATAATTAACACTAACACAACAATTGAACACGATTGTATTATAGAAAATAATTGTCACTTAGCCCCAGGAGCTACAATTAATGGGAACACCTTTTTAGGTGAAAATACTTTTATTGGAAGCAACACAGTAATAAGACAATCAATAAAAATTGGAAAAAATTGTTTTATCAATGCAAACAAATTTATAAAATTAAACTTAAAAGATAATACTAAAAAAATATAAAGAATTATGAGCATATTTATAATTGCAGAGATAGGAGTAAACCATAATGGGAACATTAAGCTTGCTAAAAAGATGATAGAAAAAGCTAAATCAGCTGGCGCCAACGCAGTTAAATTTCAAAGTTTTATTGCTGAAGATTTGGTAACAAAATCAACGAAATTAGCTAAATATCAAACAAAAGGTACAAATAAAAAAACAATGTTAGCTCTTTTAAAAAATTATGAGCTTTCAAAAAAAGATCAAATTAATCTTTTTAAATTTTGCAAGAAGAAAAAAATAGAATTTATGTCCTCAGCTTTTGATAAACAAAGTTTAAATTTTTTATTAACTAAATTAAAAATAAAAAAAATTAAAATTCCTTCTGGAGAACTTACAAATCTACCTCTGTTAATAGATATTGCAAAAAAAAATAGAACAACTCTATTATCTACCGGGATGTCAAATCTTGATGAAATTTATCAAGCAATTCAAGTCCTTAAAAAAAATGGTTTAAGTAAAAAAAACATAATACTACTTCATTGTAATTCTGCTTATCCAACGCCTTATAATGACACAAATTTAAGATCAATTAATTTTTTAAGAGATAAATTTAAATTAAAAACTGGCTTTTCAGATCATACAATAGGCATTGAAGCTTCAATTGCAGCTTCAGCGATGGGAGCATCAGTCATTGAAAAACATTTTACTTTAAATAAAAAATTAAAAGGTCCTGATCACTCTTCAAGTTTAACACCTAAAGAATTTAAAAATATGGTTGAGTCTATAAACTGTGTTGAAAAAAGTTTAGGTGTTTATGGAAAAAAAGTTACTAAAAGTGAAAAGACTAATTTAAAGTTTGCAAGAAAATCTATAGTTGCAAAGATAAAAATAAAAAAAGGTGAAAAATTTAAACAATCAAATATAACCACGAAAAGACCTGGGAACGGGCTTTCTCCTTTAAACTGGTTTAAAGTTTTGAATCGTAAAGCTTATAAAAATTTTGAAAAAGATGATCTTATAAAAATATGAAAAAAAAGGTTTGTATCATAACTGGATCACGAGCGGAATATGACTTACTTAAGCCAATTATTCAAAAAATAAGTAAAGAAAAAAATTTTAATCTTACTGTCATCGCTACTGGTTCACATTTATTAAAAAAATTTGGACATACATATAAAGAAATAATTAAGGATAAAATCCTGATACAAAAAAAAATTCATATTTTAAATAACAGAGATGATGAGAAATCAATTTGTAATTCAATTAGTTTAGGAATTAAAAGATTTTCATCAATTTTAAGCAAAGAAAAATATGACTATATTATTGTTTTAGGAGATAGATACGAAATTCTTTCATTTGTAATAGCCGCATCTTTCTTTAATATTCCAATAATACACTTCTCCGGTGGAGAAGTTACCTCTGGCACAATTGATGATAATATACGACATGCGATAACAAAATTTTCTAAATTTCATTTTGTCTCTAATGAAGTTTACAGAAAAAGAGTTATTCAACTTGGCGAAAACCCTAAAAATGTTTTTAATGTCGGTAGTACGAGTCCTGAAAATATTCAAAAAGAAAAAACGTTAAGAAAAAGTGAACTTGAAAAAGTAATAGATTTCAAATTTAAAGAAAGAAATTTCTTGATAACATATCATCCTTCCTCATACGAGAAAGATTTTGGTTTAAATAATTTGAGAATACTCTTAAAAGTTTTATCTAAATTTAATAATTTTGGGATAATTTTCACTATGCCAAACTCCGACATAAAAAATAATGATTTTTTCTCTTTAATTAAAAAATTTGTGAAAAAAAATAAAAATTCAAAATATTTTTCTTCACTAGGAAGAAGAAAATATTTTTCATGCATTGCACACTCAAATGTAATTATCGGTAATTCTTCAAGCGGAATTATTGAAGTTCCAAACTTTAAAAAACCAACACTAAATTTAGGAAAAAGGCAAAAAGGAAGACTGTTGAGTAAATCAATAATTAATTGTGAAAAAGTAACAAAAAAGAAACTTTTAAAATTAATAAAAAGATCAATAAGCTCAAACTTTCAAAAAAAATTAAAAAAAATAAATAACCCTTACTATAAAAAAAACACTACTAACAATATTATCAAAATATTAAAAAATATAACTAAACAAAAAAATAAAGAAAAAATTTTTTTTGATAAAAAATAAAATTTTATGAAAAAAGTAATTAGGTGCAAAAATTGTGTAACATTATCAACTAGACCAAGAATTACGTTTGATAATAAAGGTTTTTGTTCTGCCTGTCAGTGGACTGAAGAAAAGAAAAAAATTAATTGGAAAAAAAGAACGTCGTTATTAAATAAATTACTTAAAAAGTTTAGAACAAAAAAAAAGCAATATGATTGTATTACAACAGTTAGTGGAGGCAAGGATGGATCATATGTTAGTTATAACATTAAACATAAACATAAAATGAGTCCATTAACAGTTACTTTTAGGCCAAGTCTTGAAACTCAAATTGGTATTGATAATTTAAACTCATTCGTAAATTCAGGATATGATCATATTCATGTAACACCAAATAAGGAAGCTTTAAGAGTTCTTAATAAAATCGGATTAATAGATATGGGTTTTCCTTACTACGGATGGTTAATTGGAATCCATACTGCAGTCATAAGAGTAGCTTTAGCATATAAAATACCTCTTATATTTTATTCAGAAGATGGCGAAGTTGAATACGGCGGAGATTCAAAATTGAAACATAATGGTATTTACGGAATAGACTATCAAATATCCAATTATCTCGAGGCCGGCTATGATAAAGTTATATCAAAAGCCAAAAAAGAAGGTTTAAGTGAAAGCCAATTATTTTGGTTTAAATTTCCATCTAAACAAGAGTATAAAAAATTGAATATGACAATTACTCATTATGGTTTTTATGAAAACTGGGATCCATATAGAAACTATATGGTAGCAAAAGAACATTGCGGATTGAAAGAAAGAGAAAGTCTGAACAAAGGTACCTATACTAACTTTGCACAAAATGATTCTGATTTGTTCCCTCTGCATATGTATTTTATGTATTTAAAATTTGGTTTTGGTCGAACTACTAGTGATGCAGCAATTGATGTGAGACGAGGAGCTATGTCTAGAAACCAAGCTTTGGAACTAATAAAGCTTTACGACCACTATTGTCCCGAACAACTTTTTGATAAATATTGCGAATATTACAAAATGAAAAAAAACGATTTTTTAAAAAACATTGATAAATGGGCAAATAAAAAACTTTTCGAAAAAAAAAGGGGAAAATGGACTCCTATTTTTAAAGTGATCTAAAATATATGAAAAAAATAAAAATAGGAATAATTGAATCTAACTTTGGAAATATTGCATCTGTTATTAATGCAATAAAATATTTTAAATATGATTATAAAGTATTGAAAAAACCAATTAATTTAAATTCATTTACTCAATTAATTTTACCTGGAGTTGGCTCATTTAATAAGGCGGCTAAAAGATTAAAAAGGGATGGATGGTTTGTGGCGATAAAAGACTTTACTCAAAAAGGTAAACCATTTTTAGGTATTTGTTTAGGAATGCAATTAATGTTTGAAGAGGGAACAGAAGACGGGAAAACTAAGGGACTTGGACTTTTTAAAGGTAAATGTGAAAAGTTTAAAAAGAGTAAAAAATTTCCAATCCCCCATATTGGTTATAATATTGTTAAACACAATAATTCAAAAATTTGGAGAGGAATACCTAACTTTTCTCCTTTTTACTTCATTCATTCTTATAAAATAACCCCAAACAAAAATTTCAATTACGCTTTAACTTCTTACGGTGAAAAATTTGTATCCTTTGTTGAAAACAAAAATATATTTGGTGCTCAGTTTCACCCAGAAAAAAGTCATAAAATAGGACTTAAATTGATTAAAAATTTTATTGAGGAAATTAGATGAACTTTAAAAGAATTATTTTCGCACTTTTGTACAGTAAAGGAGAATTTCATTTGAGCAGAAATTTTAGATTACAGCGCGTTGGAGATGTAAATTGGCTTAAAAATAATTTTGGATTTGGAGAAACTTGTAATTTTATCGATGAACTAATGGTTATAAATGTTACACCTAAGCCCTCCAAAGATGATTTCAAAAAATATTTTTATGATGTTAAAAATCTAAGAGAAAAAATATTTGTCCCTATTACTTTAGGCGGCGGAATAAGAAATCTTGATATTGCTAAAAAATGTTTTGAAAATGGAGCAGATAAAATTTTGATCAATTTTCTTGCACATAAAGACAAAAAAATTTGCGAAAAAATTTCTAATATATTTGGAGAACAATCTATTTCAATAATGGTTGATTACAAAAAAGATCACAAAAAACTTAATTTTACATTTATTGAGTCTGGAAAACTTAAATCTAAATTACTTAATAAGTTTTTACGTTCAATTAAAACTCTTAAATTTGGAGAATTAATTTTAAATTCAATATCCAATGACGGAACCGGGTCCGGGCTCGATCTTGATTGCATAAAAAATATTCCATCAAGTTTTAACAAATCAGTATTACTGATGGGAGGCGCAGGTAAGCCAGAACATTTTGTAGATGTTTTAAAAAATAAAAGAATTTCAGGAATAATTACTGCAAATTTATTTAATTTTTTGGGAAGTGGACTTCAAAACGTAAGGGATTTTTCAATTAAAAATAATATTCAACTAGTAAAATTTAGTAGGATTAGCGAAAATGTATAACATAAAAAAATACATAATTACTCAAAACAAAACAGTCAAAGATGCTTTAAGTCTTATTGAAAAAAATGGAGAAAAAACTTGTTTTGTAGTAGATGAAAAAAAAAGATTAATAGGATCAGTAACTGATGGAGATATAAGAAGAAATATTTTAAAAAAAAGAAAAAATTTAAACGAAAAAATTCACAAACTTTGTAACAAAAAAACTAAATATATTTTACAAAATAAAATTAATTATAAAAAAATAAAACAAATTTTGTTAAAAAAAAGAATCGAAATACTTCCAGTAATAGATAAAAATAAAAAAATAGTAAAATTAAAATTTAAATCAAAAATTTTTGATAAAAGAAAGAAATTAACTAACTTTGCAAAAAACTTTCTATCAAAAATAAATATTGTAGTTATGGCTGGAGGCAAAGGTGAAAGACTTGATCCAATTACAAGGATTTTTCCTAAACCTTTAGTTCCTATTAAAAATAAAACAGCACTAGAAAATATTTTAGATAGTTTTATTAAATATGGTGCAAAAAAATTTTTTTTCACCCTTAATTTTAAGTCTGACTTAATTAAAGCATACTTCAATAACAAAATGAAAATTAAAAATAAAATAACTTATATCAATGAACGTAAACCTCTAGGAACTGTAGGTGGATTACATAAACTAAAGGGCAAAATATCAAAAAATTTTATTTTATCTAACTGTGATGTGATATTTGACATTAACTATGAACAATTAATAAAAACACACATTAAGTCTAATAATGATTTAACATTAGTTATTTCAAAGCAAAGGACTGAAATTCCTTACGGAGTCTGTGAAGTAAATAAAAATAATGAGTTAAAAAATATCAAAGAAAAACCAAAATACAATTATTTAATAACTACTGGTTTGTATGTATTAAATTCAAAAATATTAAAAATAATTCCAAAAAACAAATATTTAGACATGAATAATTTTATAAACATTTTAAGAAAAAATAAATTTAAGATTGGTACTTTCAGAATTAATCAAAAAGACTGGTATGACATAGGTCAGCTTCATGAATACAAAAAAAAATTGGAGCTTTTAAGTGTTTAAAAAAATTTTAATTATTGGAAAAGGATCAAGCAGTAAAAAACATTATTCTGCTTTGAAATCGATTAAAAAAAAATTTATAATTAAGAATATTTCGTCAAGGTCTTTTAAAAATTCTCTTTCAAATAAAATTGTATCATATGATCCAGATTATATAGTGATATGCTCACCATCATCATATCATTATGATCATTTAAAAATTTTAGAGAGATCTTTAATCGGCAAACTAGTTTTAGTAGAAAAACCTCTTTTTAATTCAAATTATAATGTAAGAAAAAATCTTAAAAACACATATTTTGTTGGTTACAATTTAAGATATCATTCAGTAATTCAATTTATAAAAAAATATTTAAGAGGAAAAAAAGTTTTTTCAGTAAGCTCAAGCTGTTTAACTTTTTTACCTAATTGGAGGAATACGAATTATAAAAATACCGTTAGCGCACAAAAAAAATTAGGTGGAGGTGTAAAATTTGAACTAAGTCATGAAATTGATTACCTAAGATGGATTTTTGGAGACGTAAAACTATTATTTAGTTTAAACAAGAAAATTTCTAATTTGAAAATTGATTGTGATGATATTTTATTATTCAATGGTATTTCAAAACAGAGAACTATAATTAATTTGAGTCTAAATTTTTTTTCTAGAATAGAGAAAAGAGAAGTTATAATTAATGGAAATAATTTCTCAATAAAAGGAGATTTGATAAAAAATAGTTTGATTTTGGTTGAGAAAAATAAAATAAAAAAAATAAAATTTAAAAAATTTGATATTACTAAGAGTTTTAAAAACGAACATATTGATATTATGAACAAAAACTATAAGACATGTTGTAATTTAGCCCAGGCTTTAAAAGTACAAAAAATATTAAATCAAATACGGACTACTCTATGAGAATTATATGTAGTATTTGCGCGAGAGGTGGGTCTACTTCCCTTAAAAATAAAAATATAAAAAAACTTTTTGGAAAACCTCTAATTCTTTATACTTTATTAACTGCTAGAAAAGCAAAAATTTTTGATAAAATAATAGTGTCCTCAGATTCAAAAAAAATTTTGAGCATATCAAAAAAATACGCAGATTTAGTTATTAAAAGACCAAAAAGTCTTTCCCATGATTATGCTCCAAAAATTCCAGCAATTAAACATGCACTTAAATCAGCCGAAATATTTTACAAAAAAAAATTTGATATAATTGTAGATTTAGACGCAACAGCTCCATTAAGAAATATGTCTGATATTAAGGGAGCTATTAAAAGTTTTATAAAAGAAAAAAATTCTAATTTATTTTCTGTTTCAAAATCAAATAAAAATCCATACTATAATATGGTAGAGAAAAGAGGCAAAATCGTTAAAATTATAAAAAATTCTAAAATTAATTTTTACAGAAGACAACAAGCTCCTGAAATATATGACATTAATGCTTCAATCTACATTTGGAAAAGAAGTTTTATATTAAAATCAAATAACTTAATTAATAAAAAAACAGGTATATTTGTAATGCCTAAATCTAGATCTATTGATATCGACGATCGATACGATTTCGATATTGTAAAATTTTTTTTTAAAAAAAAAAGGAAAAATGAATTATTTAAATAAATTTAAATTAAAAAAAAAAATAGCTTTTGTTCTAGGAGGCTCAGGAACAATTGGAAGTGAAACTTGCATTGCTTTATCACAAGCTGGCGCGAAGGTGTTAAATATTGATATTGTAGAAAATAAGATACTTAAAAACGATTCAAACATAAAATTTTTATTTTTCAACCTTAAAAACTTAAAGAAATTTGAAAAATTTTTAAAAAAGACTATTTTAAAATATGGTCCTCCAAACATATTTATTAATTGTTCTTATCCACGAGATAAAAAATGGTCAAAAAATTCTTTTAAAAACGTTTCTTTACCTTCATTAATTGAAAATACAAATTTGCATCTAACTTCTTACATCTGGAGCGCCAGATTAATTGCAGAAATTATGATAAATAAAAAAATAGAAGGTTCAATAATTCAATTAGCATCGACTTACGGCATAGTTGGCCAAGATAGTGAATTATATAAAGGCACTAATTTAAAAGAAAATTCAATTTATTCAGCATTAAAAGGGGGCATTATAACCCAAACAAAACAAATGGCTTCTTACTATGGAAAATTTGGAATCAGGATT
>MDTB01156739.1_pt1 | contig 16171 bp, 15 predicted proteins | sample 811161 | NCBI WGS metagenome assembly MDTB01 (sample SAMN05326650, study PRJNA326480) | marine metagenome | isolation source: seawater | place: Mediterranean Sea | collected 2009 | reverse complement strand
TTCAAATTCCGGACGACCAAGCTGAAAATATAGCCACTGTTGGCCAAGCTATCAAATTTATTGAACAAGTCGAATAAATAAGTATCATGAAACCAAGACGTGTAGTTGTTACCGGATTAGGGGCCCTTACGCCAATTGGAAATACCCTCCCATCTTATTGGGAGGGTCTATTATCTGGAACAAGTGGAGCGGCCCCAATTACTTACTTTGACCCTTCCTTATTTAAAACACAATTTGCTTGTGAACTTAAAAACTATGATCCACTAAATTATTTTGATCGAAAAGACGCTAGAAAATATGATCGTTTTGCTCAATATGCTTTAATATCTGTTGCAGAAGCTTTAGAAGATTCTCAGCTCTCATTAAAAACAATTGATAAAGATCGTATTGGTGTAATTTGGGGTGCTGGAATTGGTGGATTAGAAACTTTTCAAAATGAAGTTCTCAATTTTGCTGCAGGTAATGAAAACCCAAGATTCAACCCTTTTTTTATACCCAAAATGATTGCTGATATCGCTCCGGGTCTTATCTCGATGAAATATGGTTTTAGAGGTCCTAACTTTGCAACTGTTTCAGCATGTGCTTCAGCTTCAAATGCAATGATTGATGCTCTAAATTATATTCGGTTAGGATATGTTGACATTATGGTAACGGGAGGCTCGGAAGCTGCTGTAACTAAAGCTGGGATAGGTGGTTTTAATGCAATGCATGCTTTATCTAAGAGAAATGATGATCCTACTTCAGCCTCACGCCCTTTTGATAAAGATCGAGACGGATTTGTACTTGGTGAAGGTGCAGGTTCCCTAATTTTAGAATCTTATGAACATGCTGTAGGTCGAGGTGCAATAATCTATGCTGAATTAGCAGGAGGTGGATTATCAGCAGATGCTCATCACATGACAGCTCCACATCCCGAGGGGCTTGGAGCAATTAAAGTGATGGAAAACTGTCTTAAAGATGCAAAAATTAATATTTCTGAGGTGGATACAATTAATATGCATGGCACTTCAACTCCCCTTGGTGATATTGCTGAGTCAAATGCAATTATAAAAGTATTTGGTGATCATGCTTATAAAATGAATATAAATTCAACTAAATCGATGACTGGTCATCTTTTAGGAGCAGCAGGTGCAGTTGAAGCAATTGCTTCCGTTATGTCAATCAAAAATAGTATCATCCCTCCAACAATTAACCATAAGACTCCAGATGAAAATATTGATCAAAAAATCAATTTCACATTTGGAAAAGCTCAAGAAAGGATAGTAAATGTTGCTATATCGAATACATTCGGTTTTGGGGGTCATAATGCATGCGTGTTGTTTAAAAAAATAGACTAAAATTAAATGCTTGAAAATCTTTAACTACTTTCGAAATGCCCGAGTAGAAATATCTGGGAACTTTTTAAATAAAATCCAAAAAAAATTAGGATTAAAAATATCTAACAAGCAAATTTATAAAGAAGCAATTACCCATAGTTCTATGAATTTGAAAGACTCAAATGGAAAGTCAATCAACTTTGAACGATTGGAATTTCTTGGAGATGCTCTATTAACAACAATTGTTGCGGAATATTTATATGATTACTTTCCTGAAGCGAAGGAAGGAAAATTAACTAAGTATCGTGCCAAAATTGTAAGCAGAACTAAATTAAATCAAATTGGTAAAAATATGAATCTTATCGCTTTACTAGAAGTTTCCAATAACCAAAATTACTTTGGTGATGATATTCATGGTAACATATTAGAATCCTTGATTGGAGCAATATTTATAGATTTGGGATATACAAAAACCAAGAATTATATCATAAAAAAAATAATTAACCCTCATATCGATATAAATGATTTAGAATCTTTAGTATTGAGCTTTAAAGCAATTTTAATTGAATGGGGGCAAAAAGAGAAAAAAAATATCGAGTTTGTTACTCAAGAAGCTGAAAGAATTGACCAAAAAGTTAACTACTGTTCTCAAATATTTTTAAATAAAAAATTATTAGCTAATTCAAAAGCTAAGTCAAAGAAAAAGGCAGAGGAAAAAGCTGCAAAAATTGCTACCCGTGTCTTAAAATTAAACACTAGATCTATCCATTATTAATATGGCTAAAAAGATATATCATCTAGAAGTTGAAGAAGATTCGGTAAAAGAATATTACCTGGCAATTCACACATTATTGGAAGCTCATAAACTTGCCTTTTATATAAATCAAAAAAGCCCAGTATTACTTAGTCGTTCAAAAAAAGATATTAAAAATGAAAAACAAGAAGGATTTTTTCTATTATTTGAATGGCATGATTTATTTGGTGTCAAAAGGTGCCAATTAATATCAAATAAATTCAGTAAGGAAAGCCAAGTTGATTTTTTAAATATCGATACTTTGTTTGAACTTCCAGAAAGAAAAAAAGTATATTTATTTCATGAATTTAAACAAGTCGATTTTTTCATAAAATCAACTTGTCCCGAAATACTAAATATCGTTAAGGTTGAACTGAATAAATCTTCAATGGTCTCTATGACATATTGTATTTCTTCAAATGAAATAAAAAGCCAAATGAACTTAATATTTGATTAATGGATCTAATTAAAAAGACAAAAATTGTAGCAACATTGGGCCCTGCAACTTCCTCTGAAGATGTAATTGAAAAAATGATTATTGCAGGTGTAAATGTTTTTCGTATAAACTTTTCCCATTCAGATTATTCCAATGTAACGGAACAGATAAAAATGATTAGAACTGTAGATGAAAAACTTAACACTAATACAGCTATTTTAGGAGACCTACAAGGTCCAAAACTAAGGGTAGGCAAAATCAAAGAGGGTTCATTTGTAAATCCTGGGGATCAATTACTATTCTCTACAAATGAGAACTTTTTAGGCGATTCAAAAAGGGCTTACATGAATTACAAAAACTTTCCTAAAGATGTTTCTAAAGGAGAAAGAATTTTATTAGATGACGGGAAATTAATTTTTGAGGTTCTTTCTACTAATAATTTAAACCAGGTTAAGACAAAAGTAATTCAGGGAGGTCCACTTAAATCAAATAAAGGAGTAAATCTTCCAAATACAAATATTTCTCTTCCTGCCTTAACTGAAAAAGACGTTAAAGATGCTGAGTTTATTTTTACTCAAGATATTGATTGGATTGCACTTTCATTTGTTCGTTTTAGCCAAGACATTATTGATTTACAAAAATTAATGGCAAAACATATCGATCGAAAAATTCCCATTATAGCTAAAATTGAAAAACCAGAAGCAATTGAGAACATAGAAAAAATAATTGCTTACTCAGACGGATTGATGGTTGCACGTGGTGACCTAGGAGTGGAAATTCCTGCTCAAGAAGTCCCTTTAATTCAGAAACGCTTAGTGCATTTAGCAAAAAAATCTCGAATTCCAATTATAATTGCTACTCAGATGATGGAAAGTATGATTGAAAGCCTAACCCCTTCACGTGCAGAAGTAAATGATGTTGCTAATTCTGTTATGGACGGAGCCGATGCCGTTATGCTTTCTGGTGAAACTTCTGTTGGAAATTATCCAGTGGAGGTAATTAATACAGTTGCTGATATTTTAATTTCTGTTGAAAACTCTGAATTAATTAATGTTTCTAAAAATTCCCCAAAAATTCGAACAAAAAGATTTATTACTAAATCCATCTGCTATCACGCAGCTCATTTGGCTAATGATATTTCTGCAAAAGCTATAAGTACATTAACTAATAGCGGCTACACTGCATTTCAAATCTCGGCTTGGCGGCCTCAATCACATGTTTTAGTATTCACATCTAATAAAAAAATTCTGAATCAATTAAGTTTATTATGGGGGGTTAAAACATTTTACTATAATAATTTGAATAGTACGGATAAAACGGTTGAAGAAATTAATGATCTTGCTTTAGAAAAAGGGTACGTAGAGAAAGAGGACTTTGTGATCAGCTTGACCGCAATGCCCATCAAATCAAGAGGAATGGTTAATACCCTGCGTGTTTCTATTATTTAAAAAGGGAGGCTTAACTGAGCAACAAACTTTAGTCTTTTGACTTTATTTTCTCTTTTCAAAGTGTTTAAGTTAGAGACAGATATTCCTATTAATCTAACGGAATTAGATAGCTTCTCTTGGTAAAGTAACTTCTTTACTTTTTTGAATATTAAATCTTTATTGGACAAATACAAGCTACCAGTTTTACTTCTTGTTTGTTGATTAAAGTCACTGTATTTAATCTTTAACGTAATCGTCTTCCCGGCTAATTTTTTTTTTGATAGTCTTATTTCCAAATTTTCTGCTAAACTTCTTAGTTTATCCTCCAAAAACAATTCGCTACTCAAGTTTTTCTCGAAAGTTCTTTCTACGCCTACAGATTTTGGGACTCTCTCTGGTTTTACAGGACTATCATGAATCCCTCTTACAACTTTAAAATAATATTTTCCTGCTTTCCCAAAATATTTTGTCAAATAAGCTTCTGTTTGTTCTTTAAGATCTCTACCTGTATAAATGCCAAGTTGGTACATTTTTAGTTTAGTTTTTTTTCCAATCCCATGAAACTTTTTAACATCTAAAGATTCTAAAAACTCCAGAACTTCTTCTGGTGGAAGGGTTTTTTGCCCATTAGGTTTATTCCAATCACTAGCAATTTTTGATAAAAATTTATTTATTGATATCCCAGCTGAAGCAGTCAATCCAGTCTTATCTTTTATTTTTGCTCTAATTTCTTCAGCAACAAGCGTAGCTGAGGGATAGTCAGAAACATCTAGGAAAGCCTCATCTAAAGAAAGGGGTTCCACCATTGATGTATATTCCAGAAAGATCGCCTGAATTTGGTCTGAGATTTCTTTATATCTTTCAAACCTTGGTTTAGCAAAAATTAAATGTGGACATAACTTTTTTGCAAGAATTCCGCTCATGGCACTTCGAACTCCAAAGCTTCTCGCTTCATAACTTGCTGCAGTAACAACTCCTCGATAACTACTACCTCCAACTGCAAGAGCTAGCCCTCGCAGATGAGGATAATCTAATTGTTCCACAGAGGCATAAAAAGCATCCATGTCGATATGAATGATTTTTCTTTGCGATTTAGTATTTAGATTTTCCAATATCATCAAGATAATTAGGGAAAATTAATATTTAAAATTTTGAATTCATTCGCCCTGATAGATTTTAACTTGTAGTTTTCCAGATGCATCCATTTGTGCACGATACATTCCTGGAGTATTCATCTCCATCATAATATTTCCATTGAGGTCAATTCCAACTACCCCTCCATCTCCACCAAGTTTAGCAACTTTATTGTGTATTACCTCATATGCAGCCTCTTGAATAGAAAGACCTTTATACTCCATAAGAGCAGAAATATCATGAGCAACCACTGACCGGATAAAAAATTCACCCCATCCTGTTGCAGAAATTGCACAAGTTGCATTATTAGCATATGTTCCTGCACCAATAATTGGAGCATCTCCAATTCGATTCCATTTTTTGTTTGTCATACCACCCGTAGATGTTCCTGCAGCTAGGTTCCCATGTAAATCTAGGGCAGCACACCCCACAGTTCCGTATCGTTGATTATGAAAAAATTTAATCTCGTCAGTTGACATAGCAATCTCTTTTAAAGCTGCTGCTTCTTTAACACGCTTTAGTCCATTAATTCTTCTTTCAGTAAAAAAATATTCAGGGTTTACAATCTCTAATCCACGTTCGTTTGCAAAGGCTTCAGCACCTAAACCTGACAACATTACATGAGGAGAAGCCTCCATAACTTTTATTGCTGCGGAAATAGGATTTTTTATTGTTCTAACTCCAGAAATTGCTCCTGCATCTAAGGACTCACCATCCATAAAGGATGCGTCTAATTCTATAGAAGCATTGGAATTTAATACAGCTCCTTTTCCAGCATTAAATAATGGAGAATCTTCCATAACATTGATAGTTTTTTCTACAGCCTCTTGGCTTGTCCCTCCTGATTTTAAGATATTATATCCAACCGTGATAGCTTTAGTTAAGACAACTCGATACTCCTGTTCTTTTTCGAAAGTCATATTTTTTTTTAAAATAGTCCCAGCGCCTCCATGAATAACAATACCAAAGTTGGGAGTTTCAACTTCTGTTTTAAATATTTCGTTGCAACCGAGAAAAATAAAAAGTGACAAAAAGATTAATTTATTCATATAACCAAATTATTATTATCTAAAATAAGCTTTTATGTTGATTAAAGATAAAGTTTAAGTGGTTGTCCCTCTTAATCTTGTACCTTAGAATATAATTAAAGGAAAATTAGGTGTTTTTTACAAAAAATTAATATATGTACGCTATAATTAAAACCGTCCATTCATATTGGGCCATCTTTGTTTTAATAATGATTATAGTCGTAATTTTAAATTCTATTCGTGGAAAAGTCTTAGGGAAAGATTTTGAAGTAAATGATCTTAGATTAAGTCTATTTGGCCTCATTTTCGCTCATATTCAACTCTTAATTGGTTTACTTTTATATTTTATTTCTCCTTGGTTTAACCAACGGGTTTCTATTGGAAAGGAAATAATGAAAAATTCAGATAGTCGTTTTTATTTAGTTGAACACCCATTAACTAACATCCTAGCAATTTTAATAATTTCAATGGGATGGTCAATGCACAAAAGACAAACTATATCTTCTAAAAAGTTTTATCGGATTGCACTTTTTTATGGATTAGGGTTAATCCTTTTATTAAGCAGAATTCCATGGAATACTTGGCTTTAAAATTGTCTGGTAGTATAAAATTAAGATATTAATAAAAAAATTGAGATGTAGAGGTTCCAAAAAAGATTAAGTGTATCTAATAAACTATCGAATTAGATTATTGATTTAAACTGATTTAAAAAACGAATATCATTTTCAAAAAATAAGCGAATATCACTTACCTGATACAGTAACATTGCAATCCTTTCAATTCCCATTCCAAATGCAAAACCTGAATATTCGTCTGAGTTAATTTCACAATTTTTAAGAACATTAGGGTCTACCATTCCACATCCCATAATTTCTAACCAGCCTGTGCCCTTGGTTATTCTATAATCTGTCTCTGTTTCTAGACCCCAGAAAATGTCTACTTCAGCACTTGGCTCAGTAAATGGAAAATAAGAAGGTCTTAAACGAATTTGTGAATTCCCAAATAATGATTCCGTAAAATATTTTAAAGTTTGTTTGAGATCAGCAAAAGAAACATCTTTAGCAATGTACAGACCCTCGACTTGGTGAAAAATACAGTGAGCCCGTGAAGAGATTGCTTCGTTTCTGTAGACCCGTCCAGGTGAAATAGTTCTTATAGGTGGTTGATTTTTTTCCATATGACGGACTTGCACAGATGAGGTGTGAGTTCGTAAAAGAATATCTGGATCAGTTTGAATAAAAAAAGTATCCTGCATGTCTCTTGCTGGGTGGTGTAAAGGGAGATTTAATGCAGAAAAGTTGTGCCAATCATCTTCAATTTCAGGGCCTTCAGAAATACTAAATCCAATTTGAGAAAATATTTCGATAATTTTATTTTTAACTATAGATATAGGGTGACGATTACCTGTTTGAATAGGGAAAGCCGTTCTACTAGTGTCATTAATTTTTATTTTGCCAGAATGTGTTTTGGATTTAGAATTAAGAGCCTTAATTTTTTTATTGACTGCTTGCTTTAATTCATTAAGCTCCTTCCCAAAAGTCTTCTTCTCTTCTAAGGGAACATCTTTGAAGGCTGCAAAAAGATCATTTAGGATTCCTTTTTTTCCAGCAAAGCTTAATCTAAATTCTTCAATCTTTTTTATATCTGAACTTGAAAAGTTTTCAACTTCATTTAAATATTTTTTTACGCGATCAATCATTTTACAAAAATAAAGTAGTTTTAGCGAATTAATACTACCATTTCAAGTATTCTTAAAATTCAATAATAATTGATTAATTCTTCTAACTTAATTTTACAAATTATTCAAATTAAAAACTATTATTAATTTTTTACATTAATAGCATAAAAAATACATTATTTCACTCTAAAACCCTTACATTGAAGGCATGAACATCATTGATATTGCTGTTTTCATTATTCTTTTGTTCGGTCTTATAAACGGATTTATAAAAGGCTTGATTAATGAAGTCGCAGGAGTAATTTCACTTATTTTAGGAATTATTGGTACTATTAAGTTTGCTGAAATTTTAGAGGTTAATTTAGGTTTATACTTCGAATGGGATCCTAGAATCACTCAAACTTTAAGTTTCATAATACTTTTTATAATTATTGTTTATTCTATTTCTCTTTTGGCTAAAATGATTACGAAGACATTAAAAATAATTGCTCTAGGAATGTTAAATAGGATTTTAGGTGGATTTTTTGGATTCATAAAATGGAGTATAATTTTGAGTGCCTTAGTTATAATAAGTCATGGAATTAATGATGTAATTACAATTTTACCTGATAAAATATTAAATGAATCTCTTAGTTATAATTTATTAGATAGGTTTGGTAATTTTTTATTTAGTTGGGTTATAAAATCAAAGGCTATTCAAGAACAACAATTTATTTACTGATTTTTATTATTAAGTCTTTTTAGATAAGCGTTTTTTAACCATCCTTCAGAACCATTAGCAATTCTAATTTTTTTCCATTCAGCTAATTCGTCAATAAGTTGAACTTTCGTGCCTTCATGAAGTGTAAATAATAAATCTCCCTTTTGATTAGGTTCAGACCAAATGTCAATCTTTTTAGAAAATAAAATAGCGTAATCTAAGTTTTTCTCTCTTTGATCAATAGAAAAGGATATCATAAAGCTTCCAATAAAAAAAAGAAAAGCAATTAAAGAACAAAAAAAGAAAACGCGCTTATATTGAGTTGATTTTGAAAAAATATATCCTAAAAATAAAGCTATACTAATCCAAACTAAGATAATAGTGAGCTTTACCCATGTTGAGAAATTAAATATATTAAATATCCTATTTTTTAATTGTTCCAATTGAGACTCTGGGAGTAATTCAATAGCGTCAATAGTCATGTTCTTAGCAAAGGTGCTGTTGATATTTATATCTTCATCGCTTGGTGACAATTGTTTTGCTTTTTCAAAATAATAAATACTTTCAGCAACTTCGTTTAATCTATAATAGCAATTCCCTAGATTAAAATATAAGGCAGCACTATGTTGATCTAGATTTAATATTTTCTCATATAGGATAATTGCTTTCTGGTAATTACCTTCATTGTAAGCAGAATTACCCTGTTCGAATAACTTATCATTAGATTGAGCTATAATATTCAAAGAATTAAAAAGAAAAACAAAAGTGATTACCTTGATAAAAATATATTTATTAAAACTTACTCTCTTTTTCATAGTTGTCTATCAATTATAGCAATGAGTTTACTTGCTTTTTCAAAATCTCCTGAAATATTAACAGAAGAGACTGGTGCATATCTTGCCAATTCACAGTTTTCTATTACTTCAACATAATCCAATGCTGTTTGTTTTTTTACCTTTCTTTCTAATAACAAGCTTTCAATCTTTAGTTTACTAAGTTCTGTAGTCTCTATTTTAAGTTTAGCTTTTAAATAATTATGTAGTGCGCGTTCAAGAGCTTCATAAAATAGTGGCTGATTATCAAATACCTGTTTTGCAGAACTCAAATATTTTCTAGCTAATTGTTGTGCTTTTCGTTGTTTAGTAGTTAAGCTATCTTCAATTTTCTCAAGAACAAAAAGTTTGACTAAATAAGTTATAATCAGAATAAAAATTGGTATAAATAATAATATCCAAAATCGATTACTTAGCCAAAATACCTTTTGATTAATGTCTTCGAGCTTAGTATTTAATTTTATAAATTTAAATGTATTTTCATTAATTTCAATTTTTTGTTTGGATTCCAAAGCAATTGGATTTTCTTTTGAATTTTTCGATTTAGGCCCATCAAAAACGTCAACTATAAGATCTTGAGATCTCAGAGTTTCGTAAAAGCCTGTTTTTGGATCAAAATAGGAAAACTGTAAAGCTGGTATAGGATATTTCCCTTGATATGGTGTTACTATAGTATAATTATCCTCAATTGAACCCTGCATGCCGGAGACTGTGATTTTTACATTTTCATTATGCTCAGGCTCATAAACTTCTAATGTATTTGGAACATTTATTGATGGTAGATTAAAAAGTTTTAAATTACCATTTCCCTTAACTTTTATTTTAGCTTGAAAAGACTCTGTTGCCTTTAATGCGTCTTTATTTAAAATTACATCAAAATCAAATTGTCCTACAGCTCCCGAAAAATTGTCAGGCTTGTTACTTAAAGGAAGTTCTTTCACTCGAATTGTATTAACACCAGTAGTTATTGTTTTTTGAGCTTGGGTCAAAATACGTCTTCCAAATAAATCCTTTCGATTACTGGGTACATTCAAACTTAGACTTAAGGTTAATGGTTCCAAGTTTAAATTTCCTGTTTTTTGAGGGTAAAGTATTGCTTTTCTCCAGATTACCTCATTATAGGGTTCCCCTTTATATGAACCTCTCATATTGATTTCTGCACGTCCAATTTTAATGAGATGACTCCAAAAATCACCATAGGAAGGAGACTCTAATTCTTGTACATCAGAAATAGAAATTGGATTTCTAAAGTATAACTTATAAATGACTGTAATACCCTCATTTATATAGGGTTTAGTTTTTGAAATTTCAGCTACCAAATGAATATTCCCATCTATAATATTATCAATATTGTTAGGGTCATTTGGTTTTTCTACAGCAGAGGTTACCTCAATTTCAATAGGTGATGTTTTATATACTTCTCCATTAATTAAAACTTCAGCTTGATCAATAGTAATTTTTCCTTTTATTTTTGGTATTAAAAAGTACGTGTAAGTTTTTGAAAAACTCTGAACTCCATTAACCCACGACCTACTTACAGATTGTTGAGGACCACTTATAACCTGGAAATCTATGAAAGATGGAGGATTAAAATCATCCCCATTTTTATTCATTTCAAAATCAATACGTAAACGCTCATTCAGTCCCAGACGCTTTTTGCTAACTTTGGCGTCAAAGGTTACTTGACCTTGAAGAAAAAATAATCCCAATGCGAAAAAAAAATAAAAAAATTTAATTGAAGAATTTTGTGTCATACTACCAATCTTTCCTGCCCCTTACGGGAGTCCCCTTTAATTTTTTAGCATTAACTTTATCTTGAACTTCTTTTTCTTGGTTATTCATTGCCTCCAATAAACTTTGAACTTGTTCAGGAGAAAGTTGTCCTTGTTTTGGAACTTGTTTTTGATCTTGAGGCTTTTCTTTCTTCTGATTTTCTTTTTTATCATTATTCTTGTTTCCCTCATTTTTTGGTTCTCCTTCGTCTTTATCTTGATCTCCATAGTCTCCCTCCTTTTCAGGGTCATTTTCGTCTTTATTTTCCTGATCACCTTCTTGATTATCTTGATCTTTTTTCTGTTGATCTTTTTGATCTTTATTGTCTTTTTGATCATTTTGTTCCTGCTCCTGTGGGGGCTTCTCATTTTCTAAAAGCTCTTTGGCAAGTGCATAATTATATCTTGTTTCCTCATCTGCAGGATTATTTCTTAGAGCATTTTTATAAGCTTCAACAGCCTTTTGATATTCTTTCTTCTGCATAAAAACGTTACCCATATTGTGAAATGCTTGATGCTTTACTTCTTTAGTGGTTGCAAATTTTTGTGTTTGAAAAAAACGCTGAGAAGCCTCATCATATTGTTCTTCTAAGAAATGTGTATTCCCTAAATTGTAATGAGCTTCTCCTTTTTCAGGAGATAAAGAAAGAGCTTTTCTGTAAGACTTTTCTGCTTCTATAAAAGCTTCATTCTCAGTATTTTTATTTCCTTCATATATATAGTTTGTTATTTTCTCTTTTTGAGAAAACCCGAAATAAATGTAGAGTGTTGTTAAAAAATAAAATAGTTTAACTTTCATTTTCATTGAATAGATTCAGTTTTTGAACCCATTTTGTTTTTGTTTCGAACAAAAATAGGTCGATTAAAAGAAAAAATAAAGCCCCGATTAAAAAAGCTTGAAAACGGTCTTTATAACTTACAAATTTTTTAGCCTCAAACTCCTTTTTATCCATTGCTTTTAATTGTTCAGACACAAACTCTAAAACTAATTTTGTGTCATTTCCATCTTGATAAAACCCTTCAGTTGCATTAGCTATAGATTCTAAAACTTCTTGGTTTCTTTTAGTTATGACGACTTCACCTTCAAAATCTTTTTTATATGATTCTATAACTCCATTGCGCTTTAGTGGAATAGGTGCTCCATTATCCGTCCCCACACCAAAAGTAAAAATCTTTATCCCCAGATTTGCAGCTCTTGAGGCAGCATTTGCTGCATCTTGAGAATGATCTTCTCCATCAGATATTAAAAAAATTACACGATTTGTTTGATCTTTATCATCAAAAAATGTTCCAGATAAATCGATTGCACTATCAAGTGATGTTCCCTGAGAAGACAACATATCGGTATTTAGAGCTTGAAGAAACATTTTTGCTGCCCCATAATCAGTGGTAATAGGTAATTGAGGAATAGCTTGGGCAGCATATGCTATAATCCCAACACGGTCACTTGCTAATTGATTTAAAATGGCTGATACAAGACGTTTTGATTTTTCAATACGATTCGGTGCGATATCTTCAGCCAACATACTTTTTGAAACATCTATTGCAAATACAATGTCAACTCCTTCTCTTTTAACTGTTTCCAATTGTGTTCCAATTTTAGGATTCATCAGTCCCAAAATTAGTAGCAGAATTACAAAGCTCAATAAAATGACTTTTAGAGTAGGTTTGAATCTAGAGCGATTAGGACTCAACAGATTAAGTAATTCAGGAGGCGCAAAGGATGCCTGCGTCTTTCTTTTCCAACGAAGGAACAATCCATAGAAAAGCCATAATATCGGTAATATCCCCAATAAATATATATACTCATATGCGTCTATCTGATACATTAAATAAAACTTTTAAATAAAGTATTTCTCCCAATCCATTCTAGTGCAATTAAGCCTATGGCTATTATTACTAAAATTCTATATTTTTCTTCGTAATTATAGTATTTAAATTCTTCAATTTCTGTTTTTTCTAACTTATTAATTTCTGCATATATTTCTTCAAGCTTTTTATTATCGGTTGCACGAAAGTATATGCCTCCGGTTTGATTTGCTATTTCCTTTAAAAGTTCCTCATCAATTTCCACTTTAGTTAGGCCATATTTAAATTTTCCGTCAGGTAGAACTGCAACCGGAGCTAATGCAGTCCCATTACTTCCAAGACCTATTGTGTATGTTTTAATTCCAAATTCAACTGCTAATTCTGTTGCAATTTTAGGATCAATAAATCCTGAATTATTTACACCATCAGTAAGCAGGATAATGATTTTACTTTTTGCTCTACTGTCTTTTAATCGGTTAACCGAAGTAGCTAATCCCATTCCAATAGCAGTTCCATCCTCAATTAAGCCTTGATAAGAAACTTTTCTAAGTGAAGCCTTAACGATACTTTTATCACTTGTAATAGGAGTTTTTGTATAACTTTCTCCAGCATAAACTACCAGCCCTATCCTATCTGAAGCCCTATCTTCCACAAAGGCTTCTGCAACACGTTTAAGAGCTGTAAGACGATCAGGCTTCAAATCCTGAGACAACATACTAGAAGACACATCAATAGCCATTACGATATCAATCCCTTTATTAGTCTTAGTTCGTGTGGAGATATCAACTGTTTGAGGCCTTGATATGGCGAGAATTATTAAACCCATTGCCATTAATCTCATTATAAATAAAAAAGGGTAAACCTTTGACCACACAGATGAGGCTCCCTGAAATCCAGAAAGACTAGGCATTTTTAAAATTGCCTGTTTCTTTCTCCAAGTAAAAATATGCCAAACCAACGCTGCAGGAAGAAGTGATAACAACCAGAGATAATTTGGATTAGCAAAATAAATACCTTCAAACATAGATTAAAGTTCTTTTATCAATTCTATACTTTTTATAATGCGCTGTTCCATCTGTGGTGCATACCGATCCTCCTTTTCATACATCATTGTCAATATTATATTTCCTTGCTCAAAAGTGAATAATAAACAATTAAATGAACAGCGAACGCGCTTGCTAGAGCCCATTTTCAGATAATCCAATGTGCCAAATACTTTAGCTACATTGTTTCCACTAGGTAGTTCTATCTCATCGTTTTTAATTAGAATATTTACTGCACCCTTAGATTCAAAATTAGAAATAATAGAATTAACTAATGATTGTCCTTTTTCTAAATCATTATTTTTAGAATTGGAAATTGGTGCGTCGGCTTGTTTGGATCTATTAATTGGAAAATCAAATAATAAGTCAATATAAAATGGGCTATCAAAAGTTCCTAAAGTAAATTGTTGAATACTCTTTTCTTCTTTTTTAACACGAGTTAACACATCTGGAGTTTCAATTTTTAGTGGAGGGGTCCCATACTGACTTGTAATCCATACGCCACTAAAAAGGCTTCTTGTTGGATAGGCAAATAAAGTGTCCCTTACAGGATAATAACCATAAACCAGCATGCTTATCACCAAGGCCAATAAACCAAAAATCCCAGCGCCAGAAAGTCCCCAGATCCACTGTTCTTTTCTTCGCTTTTTTGCTATGTATTCTTGATAAGCTGCTCTCTTAAGAAGTTCTTCTTCTGTTGGTTCAGGCAAGGCTTCCTTGGTTTGAATAACTACGTTTTCAACTACTTTTCTGTCTTCATTAGCAATACTATACTCTGGCATTGACTTAGCAAATTTTACTAAATCAGCATTTTGAAGAACTTCCCGAAGGCTCATCAAAGTCTTACGGTCTAAATCTAAAGTCCCTGAATCTTTTCTCATTTCCAGCTTAATTAATAACTCTTCTGATGTGCTCTCCAGGGCATCAATTTTTGCTTCTTCCTCAAAATACCGCCGAACAACATCTGTTAATCTAGAATAGTAGATTTTAAATTCTTCTTGTTCACTTAATCTTTCGTTTTCTAGGGCTTTTAGCTCTTCAATTGCTCGATCAAAAGGAAGAAGCTCATTTTCTTTTAATTCTTTTCTCCTCTTTTGAAATAAATAATAATATAAAATACCCGATAATACAATGGTGAAAAATAACCCCCAAAGAATATTAGCAATTAGTATATCATAGTTTTTTTCAACTTCTTGTAGTGGTTTAATATCGAATAACTTCTGTTTAGTTGTATCGACATCAACTGAATTAACACGTATGGGAATTAACTTTGCAATTTTTGAAAAACCATTTATTAAAACTTGTTGTTGAGGTAAAAAATAATTGCCAGAATCAAATTGAATCAAAGCATATTTCTTAGTGTATAAATAATGAGATTTAGAACGAATAGTATCTACAGGAAAAACTTCTAGAAGTTCAAAAGGAGCAAATATAGGTTTCTCCGGAAAAAGCACTTGAGATGAACTATCCGCCTTCACTTGTAGGATATAATTCAGCTGTTCTCCAATTTTAATCGATGTTGAGTCGATTGCAACCGTTAATATTGCTTTCTCTTGTCCCCATGAATAGAATGCAATTAAGGGAATTAAAAATGAAAATGCCTTTTTAATCATTTATATACGTGCTTTAAAATATCCCAAGAGTTTTTTTACATAACTCTCCTCGACACTGCAACTGATATGACCAGCACCATTTTTACTGAATAACTCTTCATATGATGCTACATGTTCGCTGTATCGGTTCGCATAATTATTTCTAACCTTTTTTGAAAAGGTACTTATCCATTTAATAGCTCCTGTTTCAGAATCTCTAATAGGTAAAATACCTAAGTTAGGGAGTTTAGTTTCCAAAGTATCATATACCCGGATTCCAGTTAAGTCATGTTTTTTAGCTGCTATTCTTAAGGTTTTTTCATATCCTTTGTCAATAAAATCCGATAGCATAAAGACTATTGCTTTCTTTTTTAAGATCCCAGACAAAAATTCTAAAGCGTTTCCAATATCAGTCTTGAAACTCTGTGGCTTAAATTCTAATAATTCCCTTATAATTCTCAGCACATGTGATCTTCCTTTTTTAGGTGGAATAAAAAGTTCTACTTGATCTGAAAACAGTAATAGTCCAACTTTATCATTGTTTTGTAAGGCAGAAAAAGCAAGAGTTGCAGCAATTTCTGTTAAAATCTCTCTTTTAAATTGAGTTTGA
>MDTB01106664.1_pt1 | contig 16171 bp, 12 predicted proteins | sample 811161 | NCBI WGS metagenome assembly MDTB01 (sample SAMN05326650, study PRJNA326480) | marine metagenome | isolation source: seawater | place: Mediterranean Sea | collected 2009 | reverse complement strand
TGGTCTTTAGCGTTGTTGGCAGGTGTTAGTGAAGTATATATGTCAGAATTACAAGATGAAAATGGTGTATCAATGGTTTTTTTACAAGCAAGATATATTAATGTGTGGGAGATAGTTGATAATTATGAGCCTCTTAATGATTGTGGTGATATGCTTGATGAAATGCCTAATTATTGGACAGTTCCCCCCTTTAATGAGTTTTATGCTCAAACAGACCTAGTACATTTATTTAGCAGAAAAAATGCAAATGGGGGTATTGCTTGGGTAAGTGCCTTATGTCAAGGATCATTTAGTGGTGCTAATGGATTTGGAGTTACTTCTGGTCTCAATACAAACTTGACATATAGTTATCCTAGTAATACACCTTACAGTTATAATTTATCTTATTTAGGTCATGAAATTGGACACAATTTTGGTTCATCACATACCCATAATTGTAATTGGAATGCAGATGTGTCACTGAATTTTCCTGGTGGTGCAATTGATGGTTGTGCAGACGTTGAAGGTAACTGTAATTCTCCATTAAACCCTCCCAATGAAGTTTGGCAACAATCTGTAGGGACAATTATGAGTTATTGTGATTTCAATATAGGAATTTCTTTAGAATTCCATCCTATTGTTGAGAGTCAAGCTCTTATTCCTGGTATTTTAAATGCTAATTGTTTTACTAGTGGTTGTGATCCTTTAGAAACTAGTTGTGAGAGTTCAGTTTATGGTTGCACCGATGAAATTGCCGAAAATTTCAATCCACAAGCTAATATAGATGATAGTTCTTGTGAATATATTTTTGGTTGTACAAGTTTAAATGCTGATAATTTTAATCCAAATGCAACTCAAGATGATGGCTCTTGCATTTGTTCCGGTGAAATTGATTTATTTCTTGAAACAGATTATTATAGTAATGAAATTAATTGGGAATTATTAAATGGTGAGGATCAGGTTCTTTACGGTGGAGGTGATTATACTCAAGGAGGTGAAATTATATCAGAAACCTACTGTTTAGCAGAAGGTTGTTATGATTTTAATATTTATGATTCTTGGGGTGATGGTATTAGTTCTGATACAAATGCAGGGGACTTCGAGCCAAATTTCTACATCTTTTTTGATAATAATTATTTAGTTCAAATGACTGACCTAGATTTTGGTTCAGAGTCTTTAAATGAATTTTGTTTAGTTATTTGTAATGCTGATTTAGATAATGATGGAGTTTGTGATGAAGATGAAATTTTTGGATGTACGGATAATCTATATTTGGAGTTTAATATTAATGCTACTGAAGATGATGGTTCATGTTTAACTTTAATTATTGAAGGTTGTACAGATGTTAATGCTTGTAATTATGACGAAAATGCAAATATTGATAATGATAATTGTGAATACCCTTCTGAAGGTTTGGATTGCAACAATAATTGTTTAAGCGATATTAATAATGATAATATTTGTGACATATTTGGTTGTCTAAATAGCGACGCATGTAATTATAATTCTCTAGCAAATATAGAAGATGACAGCTGTGAATTTTCAGAATTAAATTATGATTGCAATGGAAATTGTATTGTTGAAACTGATTGTAATGGCAATTGTGGGGGTAATGCTGAATTAGATGATTGCGGAATTTGTAATGGTGATAATACTGTTTGTTTAGGTTGTATAGATATATTTGCTTGTAATTATGATTTAGAAGCTATAATTAATGACGATAGTTGTGAATATCCAATTACAAATTTTGATTGTGAAGGCAACTGTATTTTGGCTATTGATTGTTTCGGTGTTTGTGGTGGGATTAGTCTTTTAGATGAATGTGGTGAGTGTGGAGGAAGTGGGCCATTAGAATTCTATGATTGTGATGGCGTGTGTATTTCGGATATTGATAATGATGGAATTTGTGATCAAATTGATAATTGTTTTGAAGATTACAACCCAAATCAAATAGATATTGATAATGACGGATATGGTGATGAGTGTTCTTGTCAAAATGTTAATATTATTGGTGAATCTAATGCAGAATCTGTTGGATATGAAGTTTACACATTATCTAATAGTATTGATAATATGATTGCTTGGGAAGTTATTGGGGGTGATATAGTTTGGAATTCTGCTACTGAAACAAGTATTGGAGTACAATGGTTAGAAATTGGACAAGGTTCAATTATTATAACACAATTTTATGGAATAAATGAAACATGTGAAGTGACATTAGACATCAATGTCTTACCTTCTTCTACTAATTTATTAGAAAACTCTTATTCTGAAAAAAAACTCATTTTAATCACAGATCTTTTGGGACGTTCTATAAATACGAGTGACGAAAAAAAATATATTATCAGAGTATATAACGATGGTAGTGTGGAAAAAATATATAAATTCAATTACTAAAATTTAAAATACTATTTTATGAAAAACATTTTAATTATAACATTTTTATCTCTTGGCTTTATTAATGCTCAAGTACAGGTTGGTTCTACAGTTTTACAAGAGCGTGAAGTTGTTAATGGTCTTGATGTTCCTTGGGAAATTAAATGGGGTCCTGATTCAGGCAACGGAGAAAATTTCTTGTGGGTGACAGAAAGAAATGGAATTGTAAGCAGAATTAATGTTGACACTGGAGAAAAGCATATTATTTTAGATATTCAGGATGTTATTTATGATTCAAATGAAGCCGGACTTTTAGGAATGGAAATTCATCCAGAATTTAATAATGGATATCCCTATGTTTTTTTAGCATATACATATGTTTCACAAGGAGCACGTGAGAAGATTGTTTGTTACGAATATGATGTTAATATCGATCAATTAATTAATGAGATTGTTTTGGTTGATGGGATTGATGGAAATAGTACTCATGTTGGATGTAGAATGTTAGCTATGGATGACTTAACTATGCTTATAACGACAGGTGATGCTCAAGAATGGATGTTGTCAGAGGATGTAAATGAATTAACAGGTAAAACATTAAGAATGAGTATTGATATCGGAGGCGGTACTTTGGGTGATGCTCCTGAAGATAATCCAATTCCAGGAAGTTTAGTGTGGAGTTGGGGACATAGAAATGCCCAAGGCTTAACTATGGGGCCTAATGGAATTATTTATAGTTCCGAACATGGGCCTAGTAATGATGATGAGCTTAATGTTCTTATTTCCGGACAAAATTTTGGTTGGCCTAATGTTCAGGGTTATTGTGATGATTTATGGGTTGATTATGGTTATGCCGAAAGTCTTAGTTCTTCTTATTCAGAAACAGACTATTGTAATGATAATAATATTATTGATGCTATATGGAGTAGTGGTTCAACAACTATTGCTCCCTCAGATATTACCTGGTATGATCATCCTTCTATACCTGAATTTGAAAATACCTTGCTAATGACCGTTTTAAAAAATAAAATGCTAGTTCGATTTGAAATGTCGGAAGATGGTCAAGAAATTACTTCTTATACAGAATTTTTTAATAATGAGTGGGGTAGATTAAGAGATATTTGCGTTAGTCCTGATGGAAAAATTTATCTTGCTACAAATGGATATTCTTGGCCTAGTCAAGGTCCTAATGAAATAATAGAATTATATAATGCAGATTATAATAATACAAATATTTTAGAATTTGATTCGGAATCTTTAATTAAGTATTCATTTGATTTATTTGGAAGAACAGTCAATGATGATGCAAAAGGCATTAGAATTGAATTTGATCAAAATGGAGTGTCTCAAAAATATTTAAAAATCAATTAATAGTTTATTTTAATTGTGGAGATGCAGGGAATCGAACCCTGGTCCAAACAAGAAATAAAATAAATTTCTACATGTTTAGTGTTATTTGATTTTCGTGTACATTCTGCTATAACACAACCAAAATGCACCTTATCCTGTAATTTTTACTTTAAAGTCCAGGTTACTTTAAGGCTAGTTCAACTTTATGATGTTCGTTTTTTAGGTGTTGAACATACCTAAAAAGGAACAAAAGCTATTTAATATATTATTAAGCAGCTAAAGCGTAATTATTTTCGCCATTTAAAAATTTTATATACTTTATTTCGAGCAAGTATATGAAATCTCGACATGCTTAGTATTTTATTGGACTTGCTGTCAAATCCGGTCATCCCCATTTATTCAAAGAACATAAAGTACAAATTTACACACAATACTTCATAATTTTATAATTTTGTATAGATAAAAAAATAAAATGAATATAGGAATTATTAAAGAAGGAAAGAATCCCCCCGATAAGAGAGTGCCTTTATCACCTGAGCAGTGTAAATATATTTCACATAAGTATTCATCTGTTTCTCTTTATGTTCAATCAAGTGAAATAAGATGTTTTTCTGATGAAGAGTATATTAAAAATGGAATTAAAATTGTTAGTGATTTATCATTTTGTGACATTATTTTAGGTGTTAAAGAGGTACCTATTGAAATGTTATTAGACAATAAAGTTTTTTTCTTTTTCTCCCACACAATTAAAAAACAACCATATAATCAGGAGTTGTTAAAGCAAATCATAGCAAAAAATATTCAGCTAATTGATTATGAAACACTAGTGTATAATAATCTTAAGCGAGTAATAGGATTTGGAAGATATGCGGGTATAGTTGGAGCTTATAATACTTTTTTAACTCATGGACGAAAAACAAAAAAATATACATTACCCTATGCACATACATTAGATAGTAAAATTCAATTAGATGCTCAGTTACTTAATGTTAAATTACCATCTAATTTTAAAATTTTATTAACGGGTGACGGTCGTGTCTCACAAGGTGTACAAGAAATTTTAGAAATTTTGAATATTAAAAAAGTCTCTAAAAATGATTTCATTAATATGGACTTCAATTGTCCAGTATATACTCAGTTGTTGCCATCTGACTATTATAAAAAAAAGGGTCAAATGGTATTTGAAAAGAGTAATTTTTATAAATATCCTGATAAATATAAATCCTGTCTTAATGATTTTGCTATTCATTCTAATATGTTAATTACAGGTCATTATCATGCACCTAACAATCCTTTTTTGTTATCTAAAAAAGAATTAGAAGAAAATAAAAAGCTTAGGATAATTGGAGATATTAGTTGTGATATTAGTGGTCCAATTGCTTCTACAATTCGTCCATCTACAATAAATCAACCTGTGTATGGATATAATAGTATTACAGGTCTGGAGGATGATATATATAATAATGATGTAATTGCTGTTATGGCTGTTGATAATTTACCATGTTCTTTGCCGAAAGATGCATCTATTGATTTCGGATCTGTCTTTGTGGAAAAGGTTCTGCCTGATTTACTTTCAAATGGAGAAATAATTTCACGAGGGACGATTGCAAAAGATGGTAATTTATCTGAAAGATTTAATTATTTATCAGATTACATAGTTTGATTTTTCATTAATTGTATTGTATGTTTAGGGTCTTTAGACTTAAAGATACTACTTCCTGCAACTAAAACATCTGCTCCATATTGAGTCAGCTTTTTTGAATTTTCATTGTTTACGCCTCCGTCTATTTCAATTAAAAAATTTGCCTTTTCAGATTGTTTAATATTTACTAGTTGACGAAGTTTTTTGTATGTTCCTTCAATGAATTTTTGCCCGCCAAATCCAGGATTGACACTCATTATACATATTAAATCTACTTCATGAATGATATTTGTTAAAAGGTTAACTGGTGTGTGAGGGTTGATAGCTACTCCAGCTTTCATGTTGTTAGATTTAATTTCTTGTATAGTCCTATGTAAATGATTACATGCTTCATAATGGACTGTCAAAATATTTGCTCCTGCCTTTTGAAAGTCATCTATGTATTTTTCAGGATTTATAATCATGAGGTGAACATCTAGCGGTTTTTGAGCATGTTTAGCAATAGATTTGATTATTGGCAGCCCAAATGATATATTAGGAACAAATACTCCATCCATTACATCAAGATGGAACCAATCAGCAGAACTTTGGTTTACCATCATTACATCTGATTTTAAATTTCCAAAATCAGAGGCAAGCATTGATGGTGCAATCAAATGATTCATAATCTTAGCCAAGATATGTTTTTAAAATTTTACTTCTAGATGTATGTTTTAATCTTCGTATTCCTTTTTCTTTTATTTGTCTAACACGTTCTCTAGTTAAATCAAATTTTTCTCCAATTTCTTCTAGTGTCATTGCGTGTTTACTTCCTAGTCCAAAATAAAGTCTAATAACATCAGCTTCTCTGTCTGTAAGAGTAGTTAGTGATCTTTCAATTTCTGTGCGTAATGAATCATTAATCAGACTGTCATCAGGATTTGGACTTTCTCCGCTCATTATTACGTCATATAAGTTACTATCCTCTCCATCAACTAACGGAGCATCCATAGAGATATGTCTACCTGAGTTTCTTTGTGATTCTCTAACATCGTTAGCACTAATTTCTAAAACACTAGCAATTTCATCTGCGGAGGGTTCTCTCTCGTATCTTTGTTCTAGTGATGCATATGTTTTATTTATTTTATTAATAGACCCAATTTTATTTAATGGAAGTCTGACAATTCTTGATTGTTCTGCTAGTGCTTGTAAGATTGATTGTCTTATCCACCAAACAGCATATGAAATGAATTTAAAACCACGTGTTTCATCAAACCTTTTTGCTGCTTTAATTAGACCTAAATTACCTTCATTAATTAAGTCTGGTAATGATAGTCCTTGATTTTGATATTGTTTAGCAACAGATACAACAAATCTTAAATTAGCTTTTGTTAGTTTTTCAAGGGCTATTTCATCACCCTCTTTTATTTTTTTTGCCAATGTAACTTCTTCATCAGCTGAAATTAAATCTACTTTACCAATTTCTTGTAAATATTTATCCAGTGATGCAGTTTCTCTGTTTGTTACCTGTTTTGTTATTTTTAATTGTCTCATATTTCAAAAAATTATTAAAGTAAGATTTATTCTGGCTTTTCTAATAATACTTTTCTCGATAATTTCATTTTTCCGTTTTTAGGATCGATACTGACCAATTTAACGTCTATCGCATCTCCTTCTTTTAACACCTCTTCAACTTTTTCAAGTCTTTTCCAGGCAATTTCAGATATATGTAATAGACCATCTGTACCCTTTTTAATTTCAACGAATGCGCCATATGGTTGAATAGACTTTACAATTCCTTTATACACAGTACCAACTTCAGGAATAAAACAAATTTCTTTAATTTTTTCTTGTGCATTTTTTATCCCTTCAGAATTAACTCCAAGTATTTCTACGATACCAACATTATCTTCCTCATTTATTGTGATTGTTGTCTCTGTAGTTTCTTGCATCTTTTGTATAACTTTTCCGCCAGGCCCAATTACACCTCCAATCATATCTTTTGGTATTGTCATTGTAACCATTTTTGGAGAATGTTCTTTAGGAGTTTCTCTACTAGTTGAAAGTGTTTTTAACATTTCTTCTAATATATGTAATCTTCCTGCTTTTGATTGATTAAGTGCTTCCTCTAAAATATTATATGGCAGACCTTTTACTTTCATGTCCATTTGACAGGCTGTGATTCCCTCAGTTGTACCCGTAACTTTAAAGTCCATGTCTCCTAAAAAATCTTCATCACCCAATATATCAGAAAGTATTGCATATTTTGAGTTATCCTCATTGGTAATAAGTCCCATCGCAATACCCGAAACCGGTCTAGTAATATTGACACCTGCATCCATTAAAGCCAATGTTCCAGCACAAACAGTTGCCATTGATGAAGATCCGTTAGACTCAAGTATTTCAGAGACGACTCTAATTGTATAAGGGTTTGAATCATTAATCATATCTTTTAATGCTCTTTGTGCTAAATTTCCATGGCCAATCTCTCTTCTACTGACATTGAATTTCATTCTTGCCTCTCCTGTAGAAAATGGTGGAAAATTATAATGTAAATAAAATTTTTCAGCACCTTGCCGGGTAACCGTATCAAGTCTGTTCTCGTCAAGCGATGTTCCTAATGTGACAGTTGTCAGTGATTGTGTCTCTCCTCTTGTAAAAACTGCTGACCCATGAGTTTTTGGTAAATAGTCCACTTCACACCAGATGGGTCTAATTTCATCAGTTTTTCTTCCATCTAACCTGTTGTGTGTATCAAGAATAAAATTTCTTATAGCATCTTTTTGAGTTGTGTAAAATTCTTTTGAAATATCTGAACTGTGTTCTTCAAGTTCTTCTTCAGAAAAATTTGACATTAATTTTTCTTTTAGTTGTTCAATTAAATTTGAACGTTCTTTTTTTGTGGTTTTTTTGCTAGCAATCCCATAGATTTCTTCATAACATAAGTCGCTTACTTTTTTAGCAATTGGAGTTGATTCTACTGTTTCGACTGCTCTTTTTTCATTTGTTCCCAAAAGATTAGAAAGTTCAAGTTGCGAATTACACTGAATTTTGATTGCTTCATGTCCAAATTTTATAGCTTCAATCATTTCATTTTCTGAAATCTCTTTCATTTCTCCTTCTACCATAACAACAGAGTCTACCGATGCTCCTATCATTAAGTCAATATCCGACTCTTCAAGTTGCTCAGGTGATGGGTTGGCAATAAAGTTTCCGTTAATTCTTCCAACACGTGTTTCAGATATAGGCCCTTCAAACGGGATATCCGATAATGTCAATGCAGTTGATGCAGCTAAACCTAATAAGGCATATGGGTCAACATTTTTATCATGAGACATAAGTTGAATCATGATTTGAGTTTCAAAGTGGTAATTTTTAGGAAACAATGGGCGTAGAACTCTATCTACCAATCTCATGCCTAAAATTTCTTGATCTGACGGTCTTGCTTCTCTTTTTAGAAATCCACCGGGAAATCTACCGTCAGCAGCAAATTTTTCTCTATAATCAACACTTAGCGGAAGAAAATCTACATCTTTTTCTTTTTTATCAGATACTACTGTTGCAAGTATCATTGTATCACCCATTCTAACTACACATGATCCATGTGCTTGTTTTGCTAATAAGCCTGTTTCGATAGTAATATCTCGATCATTATCTAGTGAGATAGTTACTTTTTTAAGTTCTGGTTTCATTAATTTTTCAGTATTTATTTATAAGTAGTATATAGCTGAATTATTTTCTTAATTTCAGCATTTTAACGATTGATCGATATCTTTCGATATCTTTTTTCTTTAAATATTCTAGCATTCGTCGTCTTTTTCCTACTAATAATACTAAAGATCTTTTAGTGTTGTTATCTTTTTTGTTGTCTTTTAAATAATCAGTTAGATGATTGATACGTTCAGTAAAAATGGCAATTTGACTCTCAGATTTGCCAGTGTCCTTTTCGGATGAACCATGTTTTTTAAAAATAGCTTGTTTCTTTTTAGAATCTAAATACATATTTATGTTTTCTTTTTTGAAGTGCAAATATAGTATTTATTTTTCTTGAATAAATGGTTTTCATCAATAATATACTAGATTAATAAAGTTTGAGATTTTATTCTTTAATTCTTTTCGATGAACAATAAAGTCTAAAAATCCTTTTTCTAGTAAAAATTCAGACTTTTGAAAACCATTTGGGAGGTCTTTTCCAATTGTTTCTTTAATTACTCTTGGACCAGCAAAACCAATTAGTGCATTAGGTTCTGCAATATTAATGTCACCTAGCATGGAAAATGATGCAGTTGCTCCTCCAAAAGTAGGATCAGTAAGCAATGATATATAAGGAATTTTTTCTTGACTTAATAAACTTAAATGTCCTGATGTTTTAGCTAATTGCATGAGAGAGAAGGCAGCTTCCATCATTCTTGCTCCACCAGATTTAGAGATGATTAAAAGTGGCATTTTTTTCTTAATAGCTAATTGTATAAGACGACATATTTTTTCCCCAACAGCTGAACTAATAGAGCCTCCAATAAATTCAAAATTCATTGATGCAATTGCAATATTCTTGCCCTCTATTTTTCCATATGCAGTACTGATTGCTTCTTTAAAGTTTGTTGTTTCGTATGCTTTATCTAACCTGTCAGTATAGCTTTTAGTATCTTTGAATGCAAGAGGGTCGAGAGCAGTTAGGTTTGTATTGATTTCTTTATATTTTTGATTATCAAAAAGTATTCCGAAATATTGATAACTATTTATTCTCGAGTGATAATCACAATTAGTACATACCCAGTAATTCTTTTTATGCTCTTCTTTTGGAGTAAGTTTTTTACACTGGGGACATTTATACCATAGACCTTTTGGAATGTCCTTTTTATCTTTACTTTCTGTAAAAATTCCTTGATTTTTTCTTTTAAACCAACCCATATTATTTAATTAAATAATTGCCCTATTGAAGCAAGATGATTCATTTTAGCTCGTTTTAAAAGTGCTTTTTGCAGGCCTAAAACATCACCTTTTGAAAAGCAAAATAATGCATCTTGTTGTAAGGCTCTTCCGTAAGAAAATGTTAAATTCCAGTCTTTATTGGGGTACAGTTGATTTAGTAAATTTAATCTTTCTGCAGCTTTATCACTGTTTTGGCCTCCAGATAGAAAAGCAATACCAGGTACTTCTTTAGGAACATTTTTTTTAAGTGCATCAAATGTCATTTTTACAATTTGACTATCTTCTATCCTTTCATTCGATGAATTACCAGGAAGCACCATGTTTGGTTTAAGTACAATTGCTTCCAAGTCAACATTTAGCAGTTTTAATGCATTAAAAACCTCTTTTAAAGCTTTTTCAGTTGTATGAAAGCATTTTTCTATTCCATGTGCTCCATCCATTAATACTTCAGGTTCAACTATTGGTACAATATCATTTTCTTGGCAAAGCGAAGCATATCTAGCAAGTGCATGAGCATTTGAATGTAGGCATGCTTCAGACGGAATATTTTCACCAATTGTTATTACTGCTCTCCACTTTGCAAAATCAGCACCATTTAACTTATAGTTTGTTAATCTATCTCTTAGGTCATCTAATCCCTCAGTTATTTTTTCAGGGTTATGATTAGATAGTGTTTTTGCACCAGTATCAACTTTTATACCAGTTAAAATATTTTTTTGTTTTAGATACTTAGGAATTGGTGTGTTAGTACCTTGGATATTTTGATGAAATGTTTCATCAAATAGTATTACACCACTTATATAGTTTTCGATGTTTTCCGAAAGTAGTAGTTTACTTCTATATTCATTTCTTGTTAAATCAGTGCTCTCAATGCCTAATGCCTCAAATCTTTTTGAGCATGTTGGTGTACTTTCATCTGCAGCAAGAATACCTTTGCCTCTAGCTGTCATTTGTTGTGCAATTAATTTTAAATCTTTCATAGTTTTCAAATTTAAATTAAAATGGATAACCAATGGCTAAATTATATCTAAAATTTCCATTTAATGGATTTTCTATCCATCTATCATTTATCATTAACATGGGGTCTCTAACAGGTGTTGCAACGTCTAGGCGTATAACAAAAAAATCAAAATCATATCTAAAACCTACACCTATTCCAATTGCAATTTGATTTGGAAATGAATTAAAATAAAATCTACTTCCTTCTCTGGGGTCATTTTTTATTGACCAAATATTTCCACCATCAATAAATACAGCTGATTTTAATGAATTATATAGAGGGAAACGATATTCAATATTAAATTCTAATTTAATATCACCAGTAGAGTAGTTATTTAAATCTGTACTGGAACCCGGTCCAAGGCCAAATGCTTCCCATGCCCTTATACTATTTACTCCGCCTGAAAAAAACTGTTTTTGAATAGGAAGTTCTTCGGAATTTCCATAAGAGTACCCTAGCCCATAGAAACCTCTTAAAACAAGTACATTTTCCTTATTTAGTATAATATATCTTCTAATATCCAGATCCATTCTTGCATACTGAGAAAAAGAGTTGTTAAAAATAATATATTGATTTTTTTCATTTTTTTTAAAATTTACGATTGGTGCAATTGCAGTCAGTAAATTACCACTTAGTTCAGCTTTAGCTTTAATATATGTATGGTTAATAGGTTTGTATATTTTTTGATTATTAAAAGAAAAAATATAGTTTGTAGCTGGAATAAACTTATCTTCAAATTGTTCACTTAAATAAGGGTTTTCTATTAATTCATTTTCAATAAAAGAATTAATTTCACCAATATCAGAAAAACTTAATTCAATTAAATTTAATTGATGTTCAATATTTTTAGAGCTTTTCCAATTGTATCCCAATTTTTGAGTAATTATTTCACTTGAAAAATCTGGGCGTTGTCTTTGTGCTAATGAAAAAACAAAGTTTGTGTTCATTTGGTAGCTAGAAGTTAATTTATCTACTATCATTTTGGGTAAAATTAACTTTGGAACACGTAAACTCATTTCGTAAAATATCTCTCTAGTATTAAATAGTTTTTCGTTTTTATTAATTGTTGATTGACGATTTTCTAGAGATAGTTTTATTTTACCGTTTAAATTTTCAGCCCCTTTTAATAGATTTCTATTCCCAAATTGAAGATAACCTGAAACTCCTAGGTTACCCTCATCAGCAGATCGTTTTGTTTCAGCTTCAACTGAGTAATACATTTTAACAGGGCTTTTGAGTTGAATATTACAATGAAGTTTGTTGTTTTGTTTTTCATTAAATTCGATAACAATTTTCTTAAAAAATAAAAGATTAGATAAGTTGCTATATGTTTTTTCAATTTCCTCTTTGGAGTATTTTTTATTTTTCTTAATATCTATTAATTCACAAATAGTATTTAGTTTTATTTCTGATTTAGTATTTTTTGGTATAATGAAAAAATAATCATCTTTAATTATGGTGTCATTATTTGTGTTTGCACTATTTAGATGAATAAAGATGTTGTCAATATAAAATTTTTCATATGAAGATGAATCTATGTTAATTTCTTTGAGACGAAAATTTAAATTAATTTTTTTATTATCTGTGCTGTCTGCTTCTACATAGATTAGTTCTTTTGAAAACTTATAATAACCGTTATTTTGTAGTAATTTTTCTATTTCAATACGTTCATGGTTAACTTTATTATAAGTGAAAATGTCACCTTTTTGGATAATATATTTTTGGTGTTTTTTTTGAATTAAGCTATATATTTCACTGTCAAAAATTGTATTATATTTTACATTATTGATTGTGTATGAGTCACCGGTATGTATGTTGTAAAAAACATTTACTTTGTTTCCTTTATATTGTAACTCATTATTTATTGATGCAGTAAAATAGCCATTATTTTCTAAATACGATTTAATTTGATTGATGCTCTTTTCTGTTAACGAATTATCAAATAATACAGGATGTTCTCCTATTTTACGTAAATATGAATTAAACCAGTTGTTTTTTTTAGGATTACTGATGTTGTATAAACATAAATGAAAAGGAAGGAAACCAATTATTTTCTTATTTGGCTGTTGTTTTATAATTAAATTAATTTCTTTTTTTGTTATATTTTTAATGCGTGCTTGATCTGCATGATTAATGTTTATTTTATTACTTTTAAGAATATAATCGTCTTGTGTAGCATGCTTTATACTATAGCATGAAGTAATAATTAAGATGGGTAATAATAATAGAATTTTTTTAATCAATGCGAATAAAGTTTTATTTTGTTTGTAAAAATATGTTTTTTCATGATTTCAAAATCACAAATAAAGTTTATCAATTCACTTAAACACAATAAATATAGATTAAAATATAATTGTTTTGTTGCAGAAGGAGTTAATGTAATTAATGAATTTATTAAATTTAGTTATGAAATTCAAGTAGTTTTTGCAATAAATGACTCTCTTTTAATTTGTGATAATGTTCAAATAATTACAAAAAATGATTTAAGAAAAATAAGTTTTCTCAAAAATCCATCAAATTCTTTAGCAATTTTTAAAAAACCTAAACCTGACTTAGATTTAAAAAAAATAAATAATGAGGCTGTTTCGATTATACTTGATGGTGTTTCAGATCCTGGTAATATGGGTACTATTATACGTACAGCAGATTGGTTTGGTATAGAGAATATTTATATATCAAAAGAATCTAGTGATGTTTATAACCCAAAAGTCATTCAATCAACTATGGGCTCACTTGCTAGAGTTAAAATACATAGAGTGTCTCTATTGACATTATTAAAAAAAATGAAAAAAAATAATATTATTTGTTATGGCGCGACTCTTTCAGGTTCAAATGTCTTTCAACTAAATAAACCCGATTATTGTGCTATTGTATTTGGCAATGAGACTCATGGTATTAGTCATGATATTCTTAAGTTAATTGACCAAGAGGTATCAATTCCATCGAAAAATAACCATGTAGATTCTCTAAATGTTTCTGTTGCCTTTGGAATTATTTTATCTGAATTTAGATAAAATGTTTTTTTTAATTAAATTAGCTATAATTAAAATTTTATCCCTAATGAAAAACTTTGTACCATTTGTTTTAACTCTTTTATTCATGTTTTCTTTTGTCCGTTTAGAAGCATCAGAAAATGAAAATAATTCTAAGGTTGATAATTGCTCTTTGTCCAGCATGTATTTAGATCCTGGTCATAATCAGAAAAGAGGTAAAGATGCTTCAGTTATTGAGATGTATTATGGTATGACACCCTCCGCTTTTGCACTTAAATATAACTTGTCATTTAAAACTCCGAAAACAGAGTCAGTATATGTTATGACGGGAATGGATTTTGATTCAGATATGTTTGCTAAAATCGGTATTGTCTTAAACCCTGGTAAGAAAAATAAGAATTTACCTACATTCCCTAATCCAGATGGAAAAATTTCATTCTTATTTAAAGGATGGAGATATGTCATGGTACGTCAAGCATTAGAGCTTGGTTATAAAGGACATTTTTTAGACACTGAAGAAACTGAGACTATTCCATATGAAACTCCAGGATCTGGTAATAATTTTATTGGAGATTCTAATGATAATTATGGCGGCTTGACATGTAATTATTCATTAATATTAGATGGTAATTTTCTTTTTGATAAGGCAATGTGGAAAATTTTTGACCATCGTACAGCAAGAAGGATTAGGTTGAAATTTGATGTAGGAGCATTTTTTAATTTAAATAAATTTAATCAACCTAATACAGGTTTTTTGAATATCATTGGCAATAGTAATGAAGTTGAATCCGATGGTGATTGGGTTTTAGATATTAATGAGGATGAACTTAATAATTATGGGTCAGAAGAAACTAATGCCTTTTTTGGACAACCATTATTTATGCCAACATATTCTGTTGTTCAATTTTTCTTAAATTTTTCGATTGGCTTTGCTTTTTAAATTTACTCAAATGTTAAAGAAAAAAGTAATCCTCTAGTAGTTAAACCCTCAATAGGACTATCATATTTGTTGTTTTGAGCTATTAGCACATTTTTTAACCCATATGAGTATTTTATCTCCGGAGAAAATTTAAAAAATTCAAAATAAATATCTACTCCAAATCCTAAATCAATAGAATAGTTGGTTTTAGAAAATTCAAGATTTCGATTTTCAGCTAATTCTTCAATTCCTCCCATGTCAAAAATAATATTTGAACCCAGAAGTATATATGCTCTACCGTTGTTAATTCGGTCGGATCTATATTTTAAATAAATTGGAAGTTCAAAATTTGATATGCCAGAATTGCTAGGTTGTGTTGTTTCTTGGCTATTTGAAGTATAATATAATTTTTGATCAGTAAAATTGAATGATGGAGTTATTCTAAGATTATAGTTTTGTTTAATTTTTATGTCCATTATAATCCCAACATTGAAACCAGGTTCATATTTTGAAAGAATTTTTTGATATATGTTTTGCTCAATGAATTGACTAGAGTAATTAATTTGAAGTTTGTTGTGACTTAATCCAAGTGTAAATCCAAAGTGATATTTTTGATTATCATAATTAGAGTTGTTTTTAGGTAATTCTTTTTGCGCAAATAAATTAATTGACAAAACAGTAAGAAAGAATAGAGTTTTAATATTTGTATTCATGCTTAGTATAATTCTTCAAGCGAGTTTTTAATTAATTGGCATGCTTTTATAATTTTTTCTTCAGAAGCAGCGTAGGAAATTCTTATATAATTGTCTAATCCAAATGCTGAACCAGATACAGTTGCAACATTTCCTTTGGTTAACAAATACATCGCAAGATCATTTGTGTTAATTAATGTTGTGTTTTGAAATTTTTTACCTAAATAGTAAGAGATATCAGGGAATATATAGAATGCACCTTCGGGTTTATTAACTTTTAAACCTTTTATTTGTGATAATGATTGAATA
>MDTB01113059.1_pt1 | contig 16172 bp, 41 predicted proteins | sample 811161 | NCBI WGS metagenome assembly MDTB01 (sample SAMN05326650, study PRJNA326480) | marine metagenome | isolation source: seawater | place: Mediterranean Sea | collected 2009 | reverse complement strand
TTCACATAAAAGATTTCTAAAGCAGTTTGGAACTCGCACACTCGTAATGCAGCGTACTGTTGATCAAGGCCCGGGCTGGTGGCGAGTCACGGAGGTGATCTAATGAACTTGTGGGTCTGTTCATCCTCGATGGAAGGCGAAATGTTTGCTTCGGTTCACTTGACAGAAGCTGGGGCGATGAAAGCAGCCATCTTCGATATTATGGACTTTCTTCAGATTGAACACTGTGACCACCGCGAGACATTTGAGAATGTCCCGCTCTGCACTGATCCCAAAGTGCTCAAGACTATGACGAGCGAGGATCTTCTGATTGAGTTTCGCAAGTATGCAGAGGAAACGTGGGATAATGATTGTGGATACAGGATCGAAATCGTTAGGAGCCAACTAGCTGCATGACACCAGTAAAAGTAACATGGCCGCCATGCCTCGCTAACATTGGATTCAAACGCTTTGCCATCAGTGGTACAACTTGGATCGAGGTTCCTCTAGACACAACCCGCGACGAGCTTGACAAGTATATGATCTGGGATCGGCCAGTGATTGACGATGTGAAGAAGATGACATGGGAAGTGCAAGGAAGCAAGGGCAATACCTATAAAGTAACCTTAGCCGGTAAACTCTGGGGCTGCACTTGTCCGGGATTCAACTGGCGTCGAACATGCAAGCACATCGAGGCGAAAAAGATAGGATGAAAGTAGGTGATTTAGTTCAACAATCTTTGACTGAACAGATCGGGGTCATTGTTTCTGAATCTCGGAAAGTATACAACGCGGGCTACTACGAAGGCCCAGAAGTTCACAGCTTTGAGGTGCTCTGGTTGACACGGGGGCTTTCTCTTTTCGGCATCGGAGCTAAAGAGTGGGTGAAGAGAGGAACAGTGGAGGTGATCGGTGCAAGTCGGCAACTTAGTTAGTTGGAATGGAAAAACCTGTGTGATTACAGAGGTTTATGAGAGTAAGTGCTGGCGAACAAACCAGTACGGAGCAACAGTAAACTGGGCCAAAATCGAACCAGAGCCCTTTGCCCGGATCTTGGTCGGCGACGGCGATCTACGCGGTGTACCAATCGCGGATTTGGAGTTACTTAGTGAGAGATGATGGCAGACCTCGCACTGGCGATCTTGTGATCTCTGCCCGTGGTCACTGGAATACGCCTAGGCTCGTTCTTGAGACACACAGCACTGCTCGTGCTCTGGTCGGCGTGCTGTTTGATACTGAGGTGAAGTATGTACACTACAAACACTTGGAAGTGATCAGTGAATGTCGGTGATCTAGTAAAGCTCAAACGTGTACACCCTGACGAGAGGCGCGACGTCCGCGGCGGAGTTGGGCTGGTTGTGGGTGTAGAAGGTGACCCAAAGGGCTGGGAAGCCTATTACAAAGTATTGTGGGGCCGCCACTTTATGTGGGAATCAGTGGCGGAGTTGGAGGTGGTTAGTGAAGGTCGGTGATTATGTAAAGATGCCGATGTCATCGCACCTGTCCTCTCCGGTCGTTGGCGTTGTGACTCGTACCGACGCCGATGGTATCAACCGCGGCACACCTTGGATCCGGCGCGTCCAGGTTCTCTGGCTTCAAGATTTGGAATACTCATGGGAGCCCATAAAGTGGCTTGTGATCATCAATGAAAGGTAAACTTCGATTACCTCGGTTCAAGACCGGGGATCTGATCGTGACTAATCGGTGGCCGAATGTGCCCCGGCCCGGGCAGAATCTTATTGGCGTGGTCATGGAAAGTGAGGAACACGTTGTGGGTCGCGACTATATCAACGATCCGATCATCGAGTTCGGATACTGGGTTATCTTCCCCACTGCTACACATCCGGATCTTCGGGACCGCTGGCACTGGCTTGAACACTGGCGCGTAGAAAGATTGAGTAAGGCTTGACATTCTCTTGACAAGAAACCTGTTGACTTTCCCTCTCGCGTGTGAGATAATACAGAAGTAATCAGCGAGGAATGTAATGAGCAAGAAGATCAAAGCACCAAAGCCGCGCAACTGGGTGGCCGTTCATGCCTTCCTGCGCTCTGGTGCGGGTAAGCACAAGGACAAGTCAAGGTACAGCCGCAAGGTCAAACACAAGGGGGCTGACCATGCAAGTCGGTGATCTAGTAAAGGTAAAGAGGAAGCACCGCGAAGATACTCTAGGGCTCGTCGTTGAAGTCAAGAAGGATGACTGGAACAGTATCTATGTCGTCCAGCCGATCAACGTCGGCTTGCAGATTTATGCCAACCCCGTAGATGTGGAGGTGATCAGTGAAAGTCGGTGATTTAGTAAAGGGTCGTCTGTCATTGGGCGGTGTTAGAGGTATTGTGATGCAAGTGGTTGTTGACGATTCTATCAATCCAGAGCGTAACACGGTGTTGGTTCGCTGGATCAGGAGCGGTGTACTTGAGCCTCAAAATGTCAGAGTGTTGGAGGTGATCAGTGCAAGTCGGTGAGCTATACGAAATCCAACACAAATGGATGTTACCTTACTCAACAAGTAAGTTTTGGTCGGACTGTGGCCCGATCTTGTACCTAGGTGAAGATGTGATCGACCGAGAGGATGGAGCGAGGATCGTCAATCATGCCGTACTCGTAAAAGGCCAAAGGCGCATACTAGACGGGTCTTTTCTCAAGTTTCTAGAGCCGTTGACAAAGACTTGACATTTTAGTTGTTGACTTTCGCTCCCGCCTGTGGGATAATACAGAAGTAATCAAGGAGAAATAGATATGGGATACCGTTCACAAGTCACGCTAGCACTCCAGCCGAAGGCTGCTGCACTCTTTTCAACCCTTCGCGCCCGCGGTGGCGACGTCACCGAACTGATCGAGGACGCGGACAACGGCAGCCACAACGATGGGGTCGAGTCTTACGAGTGGAATGGCGTCAAGTGGTACGACAGTTATGAGTGCATCAGGGCTATCGAGGAGTTTATGGGTCGTCTCGACGAAGAAGACATGGAGGATCAGTATCGCTTCATCCGCATCGGTGAGGACGACGACGACACCGAGAGCCGCGGCCATGGCTTTGAGATTTACGTTACCCGTTCGATTGAATGGTACGAGTAAATGATGTTTGAACACTTGTCTAACTGTCATGGAGAATGGAACGCTCTGCTCGCCGTTATCGGATCTGCTCCGCTCATCGGCGTGTGGCTGCGCTCCAAGTTTGCTAGGGGACATAAAGAATGTCAACACTAACCACTTAGCTATATAAAGGACTAACACAAGGGGTGGCTGCCAAACTACAAAACACCCGTTCACTGTCTCAAACGAACGGTACGAGAAGACCCCCATTGCCTTTCGGGTATACCCGACAATGGCCGAACCTCAACCCATGAGGGAGTTGCAGCGAGACTAGGCCGAGTGCTCCGAAGAAGCCTCAACGGTGGCCACCCCGCCCTTTTTTTCTTGACATTTACTTTACAACTTTCCCCTTGATCTTTTCATCCGACTGTGAGATAATAGTATCACAGTCAAGGAGCGACAACATGAACCAAACCCGTATGGAACAGGCAGCAGCCACTTCCGAAGCTATCATCCTCACACTCGGCCTCGCGGCGACGATGGAACAGACCCGCGAGCAGTTGGCGACAGAGCCAACCGAGGACGCAGAACAGATCATTGACACGATGATGGAAACCATCGCAGTCAGTCTCGGTGCTCTGGGCATCGCAGGAGAAGCATAGAATGAACGTAGGCGATCTAGTAATGGTAACCTTACGCCGACCTGGACACGGCGGCGAAGTAAAGAAACGACCGGGACTGATCCTACAGATCGAGCCAGCCGTCAACAAGCGTCCGGACGCCACACCGCATTTTCTTGTGCTCACTGGCCCGAGACAGATGTGGGTTGAGCAACGACAGATCCGGCCATTTCCGGCGGCCTCGATGGCACAGACGCGCCGCGTCACCGACTCGCTTGAGAAGTTGGTGATGGATGCGAAAGGGTGTACAGCAGATGATGAATAGCCGCATATGTCCAGAAGCCGCCACGATGGTTGGCGCTCTTGTCAAGCCTTTCGACAAGTCATCAGTACCTGGAACGCCGAAGGGCATGAGTGTCGTCATGGAGTATAAAGTAAACTCTAGCGGAGAGTGGGTGTGTTTCGCACTCGACCCTAATAGCTGGTTTGACCTGTCCCACTTCATGATCATCAGCAGAAAATGACCACTTGACAAACACTTTACAAAGATCCCCTTGATCTTTACCTCAACCTGTTGTATAATGTATATGTAAGGTCGAGAAACACCCCAAACCGGAGAGAGAAAATATGGCTTACCTTCACAAGAACGACATTGTAATGATTCGCACCGCCGAGTCAATGATTCAGGCCCGCGTGGTCGATATGCAGTTCCGTCGCTTTCGCAAACAATACAAGGACAAGAAGACCGGAAAGAAGAAAACCGGGTTCAAGTCTGTACCCTACGCTGTGTGCGAAGTCTTCCTAGGTGCCCCTGTGGGCACCGAGTTTCTGATCCCCGGCTACAAGCTGCGGAATGAGGTCAAGGACGGCGAGAAGCTGCTGGTGCTCCGCAATCAGTATGCTGCCGAGTTCGATGGCGTATGGGTTGAGAAGATGCTTGCAGATAGCAAGGAGAAGCGTACCAATGCCTAGACATAGAAACTGTAACGTCGTTCGACTGTGGGCCGCTGGCCAGCATTCCACCAACCACCGGAACAGCCTGTACTCGATGGAGGATGGTAGCCTGTGGTCGTACAACCTCAAGATCGGCCAGCGTACACCCGCTGGCGTCTGTGTGGTCGCTGACTACATGGCTGGGGCCGATGGCTTCCGCAGCCAGACCACTTCCTGTCATGTATCCCGCGCGAAGAGGTACGCTGACATGGTGATGAACCCGCTGGTGTGGTGGCACTCGCCCATGAGGACGAAAGGTAACCTTTGATGGCACGCCAGCATCTTCACTACCGCAAGCCGGTCGTCGGTGATCTTATCCATCCGACTGAGTTGCGAGGCAGAGCCGACACCAGCCGTGTAGGTCTTGTCATCGACACCCGCGGCCTTGAGGTGCTAGTCCAGTTCGCAGGCGAGAAGGATGACGCCGGACAGCCTTATCGACTATGGTATAGGCGCACCAACGTCATCACCATCGACGGAGTGAGAGAAATCGAGGCTTGACAATCTCTTTACAATATCGTGCTTGACTTTCTCGCCCACCTGTGGGATAATACGGGAGTATTGAAAGGAACCAGTGAATGATATACCTCCACGGAACACAAGCCAAGCCCGGTGATCTGCTTGTCTGGTCAGCTTTTGGCCATGAAACATCAGGCAAGCGCGCCGGGGCATATGCCGGTGTCGCAGTTCGGATGAAGATCCCACCCGGTGGCAATCGACCGGCTCTGATGTTTCTGAATGAGAAAGGTGGATACCAACACCTAAACCCTGTTTATGTCGAAGTTGTGCGCCCTTGACAAACACTTTACAACTTTGGGCTTGATCTTTCGTTCAGAATGATCTATAATGTATATGTAAGGTGAGGGAATCGCCCCGAGCCACCAACGAGAGAGAAGAGATTATGGGAAACTACCGAGGAACAACACGCTGCTCAAGCTGCTACCAAACTGGACACAACAAGGCTGGATGCCCGACACTCAAGGCACGTGTTGAAAAGGCCCGGGCCGAAGATCCAGACAGCTACCTTGTGCGCCGTGAAGACGCCGCTGCAGCGAGGCGCAAGGCGCGCGCCACCGGGAAGCGGGTCTGTGCCTACTGCCAGACTCACCGCAAGATCATCGATTCGTGGGACTGGCGCAACATGGAGGAGAGCGACCGCAACGATTCCGGCTGCGTGGAGGCCTCCGCAAAGGATCGTTGGGGTGATATGGCGAGCGCGGGCGTCGAGCGTGACACCCTCTATGGCACCGATGGAGAGCGCGGCGTGGGTCACTCGATCCGTGCCTGCAAGTACCGCAAGGCTGACATTGCTGACCGTACTTCGGAGGTCCGCACTGCGCGCATCAATCACCTTGAGCGCATGATCAGTAATGGCATCGGGCCCGGGGCCTCCATCACGTTCAGCGAAGATTGTAACGCTTACAGCCAGCACCCGACACCGGGCACCTTCGTTGTCACAGGGATCGATTGGTCACAACTTGGGATCAACGATGCAAGTCAGATCCGCAATGGTCAGAGCCCTGACAACCTCTACATGAACGTGACGCCCATGCGCGCCGTTCATGTCGCTCACCTATTCAATCCGAACCCGCCATACGGCATGTCTGAAGCGGTAACCCTGCCTCTCAATACGCTAGAAGCGGATGCGAATCGATACCGCTCGCGGTACACCGCTGCAGCCGCTAGCCTCCACCGGCGGACCAGTGAAGAGAAGGTACGCAACTCCATTCCTTTCGGCTGGACCGATGGGACTGACGAGGCAACCCAAACGCTGATCCTCGATGCCCTGATGTCGGATGTCAAGAGCCGCAGCAAGAAGAAGAAGTAAACTTCACTAGGCCAGCCAGGAGCCGCTTGGTCGGCTCCTGGCTGGTTAGCTAGCCACTCACCCTCTGAACCAACTAGAAGCCTCTGACGAGGCCCACAGCCCCCAAAAGGTAACCTTATGAACCTCTCCGACCTCAACGAACACGAACTCTCGACCCTACGCCGCATGCGTGCAATGGACTCGACGATGTGGCAAAGCGAATCCTGCTGGATCGAGGTTTCTCGACCATCGGCAGAGTTCCGGCAAGCTATTGATATTCTTGTGCTTTCTGGACTTGCCGAGCGCAGAGAAGACCCCCGCGCCGATCCGTTCGGCCCGCGCGGCTGGATCGACCAGTGGCGGTTGACTCCCGCTGGCATCGAGGCCGCCAACTATCAGCCTCAAACCTCCTTTCTCGCTTCTTGACAATCTCTTTACAAAGATCCCCTTGATCTTTCGCTCAACCTCCTGTATAATGTATATGTAAGGTTGAGAAACAGGAGTAACCGACATGGCACGAATCACATACCGCACCCGACTTGCTGACCTTCTCGCGAAGCCGTGGATCACTCCCCGTGATCGCGCGTTTGCTGAGAGTCTGCTAGCGCACTACAACAAGAAGAAGTACATGAGTGCGGGCCGTGCGAGGTGCGTGCGTGATATGGAAGCCCGCTACGCGAGCAAGCCCGTTGTGAACAGTAACCTTTTGGCAGAGGTCACCGAACTCCGTAGCCGCATCGCGGACGGATCTAGCTGGGATGCAGGGTTCATGGACTCAGTGATCGGGCAGGTCAACGCGGGCCGGGATCTCTCCGAGAAGCAGGCGGCTACCGTCGCAAAGGTAAACTCTCGGTATTCCACAGAGGCCCTCGCTGCGCTAAACGCATTCGATGCCGAGTACCGCGCTAGCGAAGGCATGCAGACCCGGTTCAGCATCATGGTCGCATACTACAACAAGACTGGTTACTACGGCAATATCACCAGTCGCGTCAAAGAGGGCTTTGTTCCTACGAAGAAGCAGTACGAGGCGATCACCGCAAACAAGTACGCGACTAAGATCCTCGCAGGCTGGGATGCAGATCCGAAGTTTGCAGTCGGGTCGATGGCTCTTGTACGAGGATCGCGGTACGGCACCACAAAGGGCCCTGATGGCAATGCTGCATGGACCGCAGCCCAGAATGGCGCGCTTCCCGTTGTCATCGTTGCTCAGAACTCCAGCGCGCCATCGTCGGCATGCAAGGGCAACAAGATTTACAAGGTGCTGCCGGTCGGCTGCGCTCAGACTTTTGAGGTCGAGGAACGCAGCCTCAAGGCTCACCGAATCCCGAAGAAGAGACGGGCAAAGAAGAGTGCTTGACAAACTCTTTACAACTTTGCCCTTGATCTTTTCTTCCAACTAAGCTATAATATATATGTAAGGTGAGGGATTGGCCCCCACCGAACGCCACCGATTCAAAAGAGAGAGAATCCAATATGTCCATCGACTTCAAGACCTTCCGCGCAGTTGTCCCATCCGTTATCGCAGCGCGCTTCCCTGTCCTTCTACGCGGACGCCACGGCGTCGGCAAATCTCAGGTGGTCTACCAGACCGCCGCTGATCTCGGCCTCCCAGTTGTGGAGCGCCGCGCTAGCCAGATGACCGAGGGCGATCTTCTCGGCCTCCCTGACAACCGTGACGTTCAAGTCAACGGTCGCAAGGCTACCACTTTCAACCCGCCTGAGTGGTTCCTGACCGCTTGCACCGAGCCGGTGTGCCTCTTCCTCGATGAGGTTGACCGCGCCACCACCGAGGTGCGTCAGGGTATCTTTGAGCTTTGCGACAGCCGCAAGCTCGCGGGCAACGTCCTCCACCCGGACACGATCATCATCGCAGCCGTCAACGGTGGCGAGCACGGTGCTCAGTATCAGGTCGGTGAGATGGACCCGGCAGAGCTTGACCGTTACACGGTCTTCGACGTCGAGCCTTCCCACGAGGATTGGCTTGACTGGGCGAACGGCAAGGTTGATTCGGTCCTCTGGGACTTCATCAACACCAACCGCGCTCACCTTGAGCACACCGGGGACTTTGAGCCTAACAAGGTTTACCCTTCCCGCCGCTCGTGGGACCGCTTGAACACCGCTGTGGTGCCTGCTGGCTGCTTCTCCGAGGGTGGTGACCTTGACCTCCTCTTCAACCTGACCACGGCATTCTGTGGCTTTGAGGCCGCTGTTGCGATTCGCGACTTCGTTGCTTCCTATGACCGTCAGGTGACCATCGAGGATATTCTTGATGCTGGCGAGATCGACAAGACCGCTGACTGGACGATCAACGAGCACACTGCGCTTGTTGAGAAGATGGAGGCCACTGAGACTTTCAAGCCTGAACTGTCTGATGATCAGATTGTCAACCTTGCGCGGTACTTCGTGACCCTCCCTTCTGAGGTCGCCATGAAGCTGTGGACTGTACTCGGCGACGGCGACGTTCAGAATGTCATCCGTACCCACCAGTCCACCACGCCAGAAGGTACGGTTGTCAGCGAGCACCTGATCACCATTCTGGGTGGCTAGCCCTTGAAGGCCGCCAGAGGGCGTAGGAGGCATTCTCTCTCTCTCGCCTACCTGTCACCCTCTGGCGGTCCCTCCTTTGCTTGTGGGCCTTCACCGGCCCCGCAAAGGTAAACTTCTGGCCTTCGCACCACTGAGAGAAACGAATCGCGTCAAGGTCGGCTTGACAAACTCTTTACAACTTTGCCCTTGATCTTTGGGCCATTCTATGAGATAATGTATACATAGAGTGAGGAAAACGACTATGACTGACAAGACTACTAGCCCAGAAACCACGCCCGCGACCGAAGAGGTGGCCGCACCAGCCTTCGATCTCAACATGCACGCTGCGCGCCTGCTTATGAAAGAGCCCTTCTTTGCTGCGATCTCCCGGCGCGTCAACAAGCGCGCCACCGCCGCGGTCCCCACTGCTGGCGTGACCGTGACGAAAGCAGGCCAGTTTGAGTTGGTTTACAACCCTGATTTTATGGGCGCATTGGAGGACAACGAAAAGTTGGGTGTGCTCAAGCATGAGTTCTACCACTTGATCTTTGAGCATGTGACCGGCACCCGGTTCGCTCACTTTCGTGATCTCGACTCCTCCGAGCGCCGACTTCACAATATCGGTATGGACCTTGCAATCAACAGTCACCTTCAAGGCGAGTTGCCCGAACAATGCTGCATGCCCGGTGCTGGTCCGTTCGCCGAGTACGAGCCTTTCCTTTCTGCCGAGCAGTACATTGCAAAGCTGCGCGAAGACAAGGAGCAGCAGGAGCAGGAGCAGGAGGATGGAGAGTCTGGCGAGGGCGGCGAGGGTGACGGCGATGGCTCTGGCGATAGCTCTGGCGGCTCTGGCGATGGCCAGTTCGATGATCATAGTGGTTGGGGTGAGGCAGGCGACGCGGCGACTCAGGTGGCCGCAGAGCGCCTAAAGGATACCATTCGTAAGGCCGCAGAGGAGGCGGATCGCTCGCGCACATGGGGCACAGTCTCCGCGAGCGTACGAGAAGACATCCGCAAGGCTCTTCGCACTCACGTTGACTGGAAGAAAGTTCTTCGATACTTCATCAAGACCAGCCAACGCGCCAACAAGAGTAGCACTGTGCGCCGTCTCAACCGACGCTACCCACGGATCCACGCTGGGAGCAAGGTCAACCGTCAGGCAAAGATCGCGATCAGTATTGATCAGTCCGGGTCTGTCGATGATGGCATGCTTTCCGCATTCTACGCGGAGCTTGACAAGCTCGCTAGCCTTGCCGAGTTCACGGTTGTGCCGTTCGACACCGAGGTTGCAGAGGATCACGTTTACGTCTGGAAGAAGGGCGAGCGCCGTAAGGCCGAGCGTGTTCGCTACGGTGGCACCGACTTCAACCCTCCAACCGAGTGGGTGAACAGTCGCGGCTTTGACGGTCACATTGTCTTGACCGATCTATGCGCTCCCAAGCCAATGTCTAGCCGCTGCCAGCGTATGTGGATGACTACCCGGTACTATGCCGAGCGTCCATATTTCCAAACCAATGAGATGATCGTTGCAATCGACACCGAGGGAGCATAAAAGTAATGTTTGAGAAAGGCCAAATGTATATGCTCAGAGGCATGAGCAAGAATAAAAGATACGACTCCATGACTGATATGGACGGTCATTTATACATTGCGGATTCTCAGGGGTGGCATGCACAACGCTACCCTCGATTCACCGATGGCGCGATCTTCGTGTGCCTTGAGGGATCGCCTGAGTTCGACGTAGAAGCCTTTGAGAGGACTTTGTCGTCTCAGCGTTCGGAGTACTCCAGACTCGGCGCTATAGCCCGTGCAAAGGCCAGCTACGATGAACATAGGTCTGTGACCTTTCTGGCTCCGAGCGGCAAGCGCGTGAGCATGCTCGTAAAAGGAAACAAAACAAAGTTCAAGAAGGCGACAAGCCGAACGAGGACAAAGTAAACATGCAAGTAGGAGACTTCATCGAGGATACATATAAATCTTTTGATGGTCACATTGTAGCAGTAACACGAGGTGTGATCACAGAGGTGAACATCGAGAGCGAGAATAGAGGGTATGTAAAGTATCATTGTTCTCAGATTCACTTCAGTGAGGTTGACAACTCATTAGATGGTATGCTAGGCACAATGGTGATGAGACATAGTAGAAATATAGTTGTATTGTCTCAGCATGGTGGCAAGGTGGTACAAAATGGGTGAGAGTGGTATAAGGTGGATTTTAGTAAAGTGTAATAAAGAGACACGATACAATAGAAGTAATAAAGAAGTAAGTAAAGAGCTAGAATAGATGGGATGTACCTTATATACTAGTGTGAATCGCCTGTCAAATGTGAGGACATAATGTGACCGTAACACTATAAATGTGACAGACCCCTTGTAACATACTGTAACTACTAGGCTTTTTAGCCCGCGTGAGTCACAGATGCTACAGAAAAAACCTTGACAGGCGTGAGCCAACGTGATATATTAGTAGAGTAGGAGTGTGAGTTGTGAGTGATTATGAAGTAGCAGTAGCAGCAATGATGAAGGTAGCATATAACTTTTGGCCTGTGATTGTGGCATTTATTGGCATGATGGCATGGGAATGGTTGCAAGAGCCCCGAACAGTCAAGATCAAAAAGAGTAACAATATCAGGTAGTTAGTTTAACTAACGCTTAGAGGAGATAAAAGAATGCAGCAAGGTAAGATGTATCGAGTACGGAGGCTAGCAGATAATAAGCTACAAACCGCTATGGTACTGCGTGATACATACATGAAAGATCACAACCCGCAACTCACAACGGAGAACCCGGCGTACATCAGTGCAGCGGCTAAGTGTCTTATTGATGGAGACGTTGTAGCATGCCTAGGCCGTGAGATGGTTACTACCGCTCACTATGAGAAGCAGCCTTTCTACCGTGTACTCACACTAGCCGGTGAGACTGGATATGTGAGCAAGGCGATCCGCAACAAGTACTTCGAGTTGGTGAGGCTATGAAAAGTAAACTTTGTGAGAGGCCGGCCCGTGAGTGTAACAATGTCTGAGCCATGGAGTATCAGTTATAGTGATACAAATAATAACATGTTACATGATACAGCAAAGAGTGTAACACGTAAACTCACAAGGCTCACAGATATTGTGACTCACGTTGGTGGTGGTACAGCTGTAGCATTGATTGTATACATGAGTATGATTAAACGTGACATCCGTGAGTCATGCAAGCGTGAGTGATACATAATATAAACAATAAATGTTACAGCTCACACCGTGAGGGTACTACCACCCCCCTCCTACCCCCTACCCCGGAATATATGTCTCACTGTATACACTAGGGTGTGACAGACGATGAGGTACATTCAAGCCGCGTATCCAAATTTCGCAGATTTAAAAAACCGCAGAAAAAAATTACAGGGTATACCGGTATAGGTGAGATCAAGATCTAGGCGGAGGCCTACTTAGTATATGAGCGAGAGGAGGCCGAGGGTATTTGCGCTAAAGCACGGAGAGCTTCTATGCCCAGAATGCCAAAGCGAGATTGAATGGAGCTGTCCAGCCGAGGTTGGCTTAATGGGCGGCGCACGATGTAGCAAAGGGCCGTATCAGTTCAGGGTGCTATCAGCAACACAGCTAGAGTTCGAAGTTATATGCAAGTGGAGAGGCAGTACATTGAGATTAGAAGACGGGGGCGTAGCAATAATATTTTGGTAATAAAGTGGCGCGCCATGTGGAACTGTGTTATAATGAGTAATAAGCTGAGAAAGAGTGGTTCCCAGGATATCCCAACGGGCGCCTAGTAGCGGTAGGTAAATTTTGAAAGCGTATAAGTATGAGTACAATGACCGAAGAATCCAAATCCGAGACTCCTCCTTTTTGGGAGTATATCTTGACATCTGATGGAGATGATACTATGTCTTTGCTTCGTAAAGAGCAAGTGATTACCTTAATTGGTGAAGAGAACACGCGCTCTCTTTCGCCTGTTATGGAACTAACTGTACCTGCCCGCGATGGCGTAGATAGGACTTCTTTGTACGATTGGCGGGATGTGAGGGCGCTAGCGGGCGAATTAGGGGTAGACATCCACTACGAGCCTGCGGTGCCTACAACGCCCTATGGAAGCGAAAGCTAACAAACAACAAGGAGCACATAACATGCGTATCAACCCAATTAGTGGAATTTACCCCTATAGGAGAGTAGAAAAGGTGAAGGAAATTTTTTCCGAAAATAAAAATCGCGAAAATTCGCGGCGTTTTGAGGCCCGCGAGCGATGGACCTGCGCCCACTGCCGCGTTGGAATTGTGGAGCGGCTGCCTGCTCGCTGCCCCGAATGCGATAAACTTCTTAATAAAGCTATTTCAACCAAGTCCGATAAATAGAATTTTGGGCATCTAATTAAGATGTGAGTGGTTCCTATGATATTCAAGCGGGCGAAGCGACCGGCAGTGTAACCTGGGTTTTTAAGACCGGGGATTTAGTTCAATTTGCCCCATCACGGAGGGTTTGGGATTATACTGATGATTTTGGATATCCAGTATATGCTCCCGCATATCAGGCCGGCGTAGGTGCTATTGGCATTATTGTCGAACGATATAAAAAATATGGCTACCATTCTCATGTGTATTACAGGGTCAAATGGACGGATACTCTGACCTTTTCGAATGAAAGGCATGAGGATCTCTCTCTGATCTCGTCTTGTATACGTACTGTAGAATGAAGACCCATACTATTTATAAGTATGGAAAAGCAAAGTGTATCTGGTAGTTCCGAGATACTCAGTCACTACAAAGAATATCATGTGGGGGATCTCGTGCAGAGTGTTGTTGTCGGACTACAAGACTTTGAATACAATTCATTTGGGCGCCTAGGCATTGTTGTCGATGTAATCGAGCATAAATTAGCTGCTAGAGTTTGGTGGGTAGGAGAGGACTCTCCCAAAACCGTTCTTTATCATACTTTTAAATTAATCTCAAGAGGAAAGAAAAAATAAAAAAGCTACTTACCTGTTATAATGGGTACCGATATTTCAAAACGGTCGGCGGGTCTCCGCCGCGGTGATCTAGTAGTTTATAAAGACTCGAAAGATGTTGGTATACTAGTACAGAAACACAAGGTTCTACGTACAGGCTCACCAAACGTTCCCATCGAGCGGTGGTATTACGCTTGGAGAATTAAGTGGAACAGAGAACTCCCTATTGAACCAAAATACGAATGGAAAAAAAACTTAGAAAGCTCTTTAGACGAGAAAAAGCTTCTTCGAGATATAAAAGAAGGAAGAATAGATCACTATAGTGCTTCTGGGGTAAAGAAACAACCATGCAATTAATATCTACACATATCTGCAAAGCCAGTAATTTAGGCGTGCACGGCAATTTATTCGGTGGCACCATGTTGGCCTGGCTTGATGAGGCCGGGGCAGGATATGCCGCCCAGTACTGCGACACGCCGCGGATGGTTACTGTTAAAATGTCGGAAACACAGTTTAAAAAACCGGTTAGAGTCGGCCATTTAATTAAGATTTATGGCAAGATTGCTGCAGTTGGCGCAAGTTCGGTAACAGTTTTACTGGAAGCTCGGCGACATTCAGTGTATAATGGAACTCAGAGAACCGTTTGTACCACTGAAATCACCTTTGTCCGTGTTGATGGCGATGGCGAAGCAATCCCTGTTGGCCAAAAAGTACAAAACAAATTTATTCATGCTAAGGAACAAAAAGATGAACGATAATGATAACCAGAACTCAATGGATCCGGCCGTTTTTGAGGCTTTTTTACGGGAAATTCACAATAGAATTCAAGAATTTGATGTAGATAAGGAACAAACAACTGACTTCTTCAACGATGCGATTGAGCAGGTCAATGAACAGTACGGTGGTGGCCGCGGCCTAGAACTTTTTAAGCACTTTCAGGCTAATCAATCTGAGGAGATCGACGAAGACTAGCTTTTTCTACTTGACAATGGGATAATACTCGTGTATTATATTGTTAGGAGTAGAAAATGAACTCAATTATTGAAGTCTTCCGGATCTTTTGCCTTGCATTTCTTAGCGCTGCGCTTTTTATTGCATTTATTAGTGTTGGAGGATTTGGTTTTATCTCCTCATTGTTCGGTTTATTCCTTACTATTGTACTTGGCGCAAACATTCTAATTGCTTTGGCAGTTATATTCCGCTAACAACCCTTTCTTGAGTAAAAATATCATTCTTATATGAATCGAGTGAAAAAAAAGCTAGTTTCCTTGGTCCGAAATCTATTTAAAGAGGACGGACTCTCATCGTGTGCGGAAGAAGCCCCCATTATGGAGGCCACACCACCGACTAAAGAAGAAGTTTCTATTGAAATTTGCAAGGAGGATACAGTGTCTCAACAATCTGAAGACGAAGAACTAGATAGGCTAGAGGAATTACTCAAGCGGGCCCTTTTCGGTAAAGAAGAAAAGCAAGAAAAGGCCCCAACCACTTATATTTTAAACTCTTCTGAAGATCAGTGGTATTACAACCCAAATACACGGTCAATGATAAGGATTCCGGGAGGAGCACAGCTGATTGTGTCGGATTCGACCCCGGATGACAACGGCAAAGTGCTATGCTACTGTGATTTTGGCTTTATTTTAGTTCCAATGGAAGAGATTACCCCGTTAGGATGCAATTAAATGTTTTTTAGTTTCTTTGAAAGCCCATTTTGGCGTGGTTCATTATGGATTGGTGGCTTTTTAGGCCTTTACCTTGTTCTTGGATTCCAGTTAACAGTAGTTATTGCTTTAGCGACGATTGCGATGAGACAAAGAGACAATAAAGCATTGTTTTTTTAAAAAGTAGAGTGTATTTATCTGTAAGAAGGTAAACTCATGTCTAAAAGTGTTGAATTATTCATTTATCCCGAAGTTGAAGCCTTTTTGAACCAAAAAAGCATAGAAATTAATGAAATCAATGATGAAATCGTCTCTATCGCCCACCAAATGGCTCAAATTATGTATGAATCAGATGGAATGAGTATATCCGCACCGCAAGTGGGAATTAATAAGAGATTAGTCATAATGGACTGTACGGAACACAAAGACAACACAGTATATCTAATAAACCCTGTTATTACTTGGCAATCTAGAGAAATATCTCAAAATCCGGAAAGTTGCTTGAGTTATCCGGGACTTATACTGCCTATCAAGCGGCCTAGGCGTGTGAAAGTCGAAGGTTTGGGTTTAAATGGTGAAAAAATCAGTTTTGAGGCTTCGGGAATCTATTCT
>MDTB01061309.1_pt1 | contig 16172 bp, 9 predicted proteins | sample 811161 | NCBI WGS metagenome assembly MDTB01 (sample SAMN05326650, study PRJNA326480) | marine metagenome | isolation source: seawater | place: Mediterranean Sea | collected 2009 | reverse complement strand
TCACTCAGAGATCAAATTTCAATTGTCTCCCAAGACATTGTGATTTTTGATCAATCTTTAGAAGATAATATAAGATACGCAAAACCCGAAGCTACAGATGCAGAAGTTTTCAAAGCAGCAAAAGAAGCAAAAATTGAAGTTTTGATAGAAGAAAGAAGTGGGGCACCAGTAGGACCTAAGGGCAGTCAACTTTCTGGAGGTCAAAAACAAAGGGTTGCTCTAGCGCGAGCATTTCTTAAACCAGCTCCAATACTTTTATTAGATGAAGCTACATCAGCTTTGGATTCAATAACTGAAGCGAGTATTGCAAGAGGATTAATGAAGCTTAGCAAAAATAGAACAACTATAGTAGTTGCTCACAAACTAGACCTTATTCAAGATGCTGATATGATTTTTGTCCTAGATGATGGCAGAGTTGTAGAAAGTGGCACCCATGAAAAGTTGAGAAAAAGTGGAAGATTGTACACATCACTTTTAGAGGCACAGAAGCCAAGTAATAAGTAGAGCACTCTCAATTAAAATTTTAAAGGTTCATAAAAAATATTTGCTCAATGGACCAGATGAAATGAAGACTTATCAACTCGGTTCCAATAGACACTCAAGCGAGCATCCTCCACATCTTCACCTCTAAGTAAAGCACCATCTGTGACTTTGGGATAAATTTGGTCAGCCAATTTTATTTGGCTAGCTGACAAGCGACGAACGATATGACGCCTATTTAATTCACTGGGATGATTTAGGCCCGCGGCCTCTAAGAGCTCTTTTAGAGCAAACCTAGTATTTTTTTGAAAATTGAAAGCTCTTTCAGCACGATCCTCAACGTCAATTACTCTATATCTTTTTTGATCCATTGTTGCGATGCCAGTAGGACAATGGCCCGAAGCACAATCCCTTGCTTGAATACAACCAATGGAAAACATAAATGGACGTGCCATATTACACCAGTCTGCACCAATAGCACATACGCGGACGATGTCATAAGCACTCACTATTTTTCCAGATGCACCAATTTTTACTCTATCCCGCAAACCGGCGCCTATAAGAGCGTTATCAACAAAAACAATCGCGTCGCGCAATGGGCTTCCTAAGTGATCTGTAAACTCAACAGGCGCCGCTCCTGTTCCTCCTTCAGATCCATCAACCGTTATGAAATCCAAGGTGATTTTAGATTGTACCATTGCTTTAACGATAGCCGTAAATTCCCAAGGGTGACCGATGCAAAGCTTTATACCTACAGGTTTTCCTCCCGATAGATCCCTAAGTTTTTTGGCAAAATTTAGTAATTCTTCAGGCGTCGAAAACTCCGAGTGTTTGTGAGGAGAAATGACATCTTTAAAAGGCTCAACATTTCTAGTTTCCGCAATTTCAGGAGAAACTTTTGCTCCCAACAACATCCCACCGTGACCAGGCTTAGCCCCTTGGCTTAACTTTATTTCAATCATTTTAACTTGGGGTAGTTGGGCTTTTAAAGAAAATAAATTTTCATCAAATTTGCCATCTTGGGTTCTACAACCAAAGTATCCTGTCGAGATTTGCCATACAGTATCCCCACCGCCTGCTTGATGATACTTGGAAAGTGAGCCTTCGCCAGTATTATGAGCAAAGCCACCTTTCTTGGCCGCTGCTGAAAACGATTGAATCGCCCTGGGTGATATGGAACCAAAACTTGTCCCAGAGATATTTAATACAGACATGTTATATTTGTTTTCACCCTCACCAACCTCTATTCTAAAGTCATCATCTTCAATTTTTGTTGGATTTATAGAATGGTTTAACCAATTGAAGTCTTCAACATATTGGTTTTCATCAGAGCCAAATGGTCTTGCGGCTAAAATTTTCTTAGACCTTTGATAAACCATTGCTCTCTGATTACGGGAATACGGCAATTCGTCGTTATCCCCTTCCCAAAAGTACTGTCGAAGCTCCGGTCTAATTGACTCAAATATAAATCTGAATCTTCCAACTAAAGGAAAATTCCCCAAAACAGCTCGTTTTTTCTGCGAATAGTCAAAAAACCCTAGGGCAAATAAGAAGCCCGCAGCAAATGCTGGTAATAACCAATAACTATCATGCAAAATACTCAAAGAATAAAAAATCAGGCAACCAGCGGCTGAATAAAAAAGTCCGGAATACCTACCCCACACAAACTCCATATAATTTTCTCCAATGTCCCACCATTTCCATTGAATGGCTAAATTTAATATGAATCAATAAAAATGATTAAATTGGATACTAAATTCTAAAGATTGCTTAGTAATTTAATGGGCGCTGTTTGGGAAAATTTAGGCCTTCGTTTCAACAAAACACTCTTTGCCTTTTTAGCCTTACCAGCTCGAAGCAGAACATTGACATAGGTAAACTCTAGCAAATCTCTTTGAGCTCTACTTCCACCAAAACGCTCAAAATTATCAATATTAGGAGTTAGTTCCTGTGCCGCAATCAACCATTCACCCTTTGCAATCGCTCTCCAGGCCTTGGCAATACAAGGAATAATATCTCCAGCGAAACCATTTTTGCCGTCTATGTATTTTAGGAGATACTCATCATTCCCAGCCATAGCATGAGATAATGCTGAATGCACATCTGCGAAGCTTTGACCCATATTAGGAAAGTTCTGAACTGCATACTCACTCAGCCTCGACCATCTCTTAGCATCAACTTTATATCCAGCAAGTTCGGCTCGATAGTATATAGCAGCAGTGTCTGTTAGCGCATTTAAAGGTAAACTTGTTCCATTTTCTGGGGAAACTGCAGTATCAATAGTTTCCCACATTTTAGCTTCGTCTCCATCTTGAAGTGCCCATAAAGCTTCATGCCAACTTAAATGCCCATGTAATATTGACCTTCTATCATATGCCGGCATCCAGGCTTGCAAGTAATCACGACCGGCTGCAACCTCATCTTCTTCATATAATATGTGAGCGAAGAAATGTGCGGCATTAGCATTTCGAGGATTTAAACTTAATGCTTTTTCCATAAGCTCCATTGAGGCAAAAGTTTGGCCTGTTTCACAAAGAGAGATTGCGTGCATCGACATCATCCACCAATCGTCTCCATAGTGAGGCAGAAGTACTTTTGTAAAATCCAACAAGTCTTTTTCTCGGCCTATTTGACCGGAGAAACCAATCAGCCCGAAGACACTTGTATTCATCTGCGCTACTAGTGCATCTCTTGGCCATTCTAATAGATGTTTGTAAACTGCATCTCTCGCTTCTTTACTTTTTCCTGAAGTAAGTAGTTCAAAACAATGGACGTGTGATTTTTCTCGTTCGCTTGCTCCATTTAACATTTTCTTTGATGTTGTCAGGGCGCTGGCTGCAGCCTGTAAATTACCAGCACTCATATGCGCCCTCACCAATCCCGCATAGGCTAAAGAAAAGTTTGGGTCCGCCTCAACTGCCAAGGAAAAGGCCTCTTCAGCTCCATAATTAGCGCTTAAAAACGCTTTTAATCCAACATCATAATTATCTCTGGCTAAGCCAGTTGTCGTTGTCAGCTTATTTCCATAACAATCATTAAGCATGTATTCTTGATAAACTAATTTTTAAAATTTGTTTTCTTTTTTTATTTTTAAAATTTCAGCCAAGCCTTTATCTCGCTTAGAAATTAAATCGTCTACCTTGATATTTTGATCCTCGATACCCGTAACTAGAAGTTCTTTGACTTCATCAGTTAAAGAAGGTTCACCCAATGTCTGCCATCTCGTTTCCTGAGTAGGGCCCAAATGTTCCAGATAATATCTATAACCACCTGTTCCCCCACCTAAATGATAATTTATATGTGGACCCAGTAAGGCTAAGCGCAGACCCGGGCCATTAGAAATTACGGCGTCTACATCTGCCACGTCCGCGATACCCTCTGAAACCAAATAAACTGCTTCTCGATATAATGCGGCCGTAAGCCTATTTGCCAAATGCCCCCGCATTTCTTTTTTCACATGTACGGGTTTTCTATTGAGTGACAAATAAAAATTATGAACCCTTTTTAATATCTCTGAATTATCCACTTCTCCCATTACAATCTCGACAAGAGGTATTAGGTGTGGCGGGTTCATAGGGTGACCAACCAGGACCCGGTTTGGATTATCAGACATCTCTCGAAGCTCAGACGGTAAGAAAGAGGATGTGCTGGAAGCTATAATTGTTTCGTTTGATACTATTTTTTCTAAATCAGAAATTAATGTCTGTTTTAGATCTAAATTCTCCGGACAATTTTCCTGAAGGAACGAGCATTCTTTCAACTCTTCAAGTTTATCAACAGTTTTTGTTTCTTTTTTATTCTCAAGTTTACCGTGTAAGTTTTCTAATGAGGACCAAATCCCTTTTATTTGACTGACTGCCCGATCTATTGCTTCTTTTTTAGGGTCGTAAAGAATAGTTTCGTAACCAAATGCAGAAAAAAGACCCACCCAACTGGCTCCGATTAATCCAGCGCCGACGACACCTATCTTCTGTTCGTTCGAAATACTTACCAATTACTTAGTATCCCACGAATAAAAAATTATGAAAGCCTCACTGCTTCCATTTCATTTAGTATTCTTTCAAATTCGTCTTGCTTCATATTATTTTCAAGAGCTCTCATGAAAAAGGCTTGCTGCGTCTCGGGTGCTAGGCCCCCTTTTGGTGGATCATGATCAAGGTTCGTCGGGAATGAATATCCCTCCGCGGTTGCTGCAACGGCTGCTTTGATTTCTTTAATCTCCAACCTTTGATTAGCATAGTACTCTAAAGCAACGGGATACGTTAAAATACACATCTTTTTTCGATCAATAGTCTCCATAGCCCTTCCAAACGCCGAAGATACTTGAAGTAGGTTTGCCATTCTGTGAACGTCTGGGCTTACGTTTGCTCCTGCTGCGTGAAATATTGCTGGACTAAAAAACAGAGCATCACCTTTATTCAAAGGCAATTGAACATAGTGACTTTCAAATACCTCACGAAAATCATCTCTGCGCCAAGCTGCATAACCAGGGAGATAGCTTTGAGAAAACGGTAGTAGTTTCGTTGGCCCGCTTTCAATGGGCATATCGCAATGAGCAACCGCGCCTTGTAGCGTCAAAACAGGCGATAACTCGTGCACATGCTTTGGGTAGGAGGAACTGATGTCAGCCGTTTGGAAGCCCAAGTGGTAATCTCTGTGTGCCTGCTGAGCACTTCCACCCGGATGGACAAGGTTCACCTGCGCCGTCATCTGATAATTCGGCCCCAGCCAAGCTTCACAAGCGGCTTGGATAGCTTCATTTGCAAAATACTTAAAGAAAACACTCGGAGAACTTTCACACAATTTTTGAAGTGAATTCCAAATTCGATCATTGGCACCAGCAGCTGCAAAATGATCAGCTCCACCACCGTCTTTAAGTTTTTCCTGTTCAATAATGTTTTCGTATAGTTTTGTCGCTTGGTCTATAACGGTCGTATCTTGGTAAGCGTTGCGTAAAACGATAGCGCCTGAACTTTCCTTCAATACCCAAGCCCACTCAGCCATCAATTCACTTTTGGCGGATGCATTAGTGAAGGCATCCCTAAACTTCATTACATCATAAATGGGGATATTATTTTCAACAGCAACGGCATTTGGAACGCTGGTCAACGTTAATGATTGATCAATAATCTTTTGAAATTCAGAGAGATCACACTCTTCTGGTTTATAATATCCGGCGCCGGCCTGTTTAAAATCTTTCATACCACACTCCATTTTTTCTTTACTCTGACAGAAAAAAATCAGATTTAAAAACTAAAAATATCAGATAAGCCTAAATATTTTGAAATTAATTTAAATAAAAAACCTATTGCAAACAATATTTTATAAAAAATTTTCAAATTTTTTTATTTTTTTACTAAACAATTCTGATTTTGGGTCGTTGTTAAGCTTTGCGAAGAAAAATTGGAATTTTGGAAATGGCAAACATAGGTGTTGCGAAAGCTAGTTATTATGCTGACTTGTCAGTGAAGAAGTATGCAAATGAAGCTGTAAAAGCTACTGAAAGGATAGCGTCGGATAAATCAAGAAGTTCTGCTGGTGAGCGTGTCTCTTTCTCCAATATGGAAGATAGACTGCGTTTGGATATTGCCACCAAAAATGGTGCCATTAGGTCAATGAGTGTAGCACAGGGCTACCTCTTGGCCACAGCACACGCATTAGATGCTGGAAATTATTTATTAAAAAAGATAAAAGACCTTGCCGTTGAAGCCTCTAATGGAGACGCAACTGCTGAAGAACTTACAGCACTTGATGTTGGGGCCGAGATCTTAGGAGACGAATTTCACCTTCATATGACGACGGCGAATTACAAAGGGAAAGCTGTATTTCAAGAAAGTGATCATGAACTATCGATTGGAACCGGTTTAGAAAACGGTGCCATAAAAATTGGTGTGGGAATGATTGAATATGATGACTTTTACGACCACATCAATAGCCCCGAAAATTATATTGAGTCGGGAAAGAGCTATGAAATAATTCAGCCACTTTCTGATGATCAAAAAGAAACCATTCTGGCTAGAACTGAAGGATTGACTGCAGATGATTTAGTCGTAGGGGCACAATTTACAGTTCTTGAAGTGACGCCGACTGAAGCTGGAGCAGGATTTCGTGCCAATGACCTTTGGTACACTGACGGCGATGGATCTGTCCCTTTTGACACAGGTTCTGTGGTTTCACATGCCTCCAGTTTTGGTGGTGGCTATCTGGATATAGAAATAACTGACAATGCCGAGGCGTCTGACGATTTTAATGTGGTTTCAGGTGATGGTTCGGCGGGCACAATATCGGTGAACGCAGGCGTAGTGAGCTACATAGACCCCATAAGTGGAGCCATTGAAATTGGAGAAGTTGATGCAACTCGACATGGGCAAAATGGAAGCGCCTTGAGAGTTAACCTGTACCCTGACGCAACTATTCCGGGTACATCCAATATCTTGAATGGTGATTTTTCAGGTGGTGGGACGAGTTGGAACGCCTATGAAGGCGCGATTGATTTTGGGTCGACGTTTACAGTCAATGGACGTGAAATTCCGACACCGAGTGACACAGTTATAGCATCTTCAACTTTGGTTGATTATGATCAAAGTGGTATAAATAATCCTCAAACCTACACCCTACCAAATAATGATAATTATATATTAGCGCCGGGAAACAGTGCCTCATTTGACGTTACTACTGGCGCCGGCTACCTCGATCTCGATACTGGGACTTTTAATTTTGATAGAGAAAGGAGAATGATTTTTGATCTTGAGAACTTTGCCAATAACAGGACAATGATCGTTGACTTAGAAGGGTTTGCAGACCTAACGGATACTTCTTCCGCAAATTTGACAATCGATTTTGGGTCATGGACTAAAAATGGCGGTACATACACCTTTTCTGACAACGGCCTAGGAAATTCACAGAATCTTAATTTTACAAATAAAAACGTAAATGAAGTGGTTGGCCTGATTGATGATATTACTGGTATCTCTGCTCAACTCGTGGATAAAAATGGTAATGGTTCATTAGATAATATAGAAATCTCCAGTGAAAATACAGGTTATGAAAATGGCTTCAGAATATCAGGAAATGGTGGAGTAGATGATGACCGGTGGATAACGCCTTCAGTTCCTGGATCTCATGCACACTCAAATAAGTTTACGCAACTCGCGTCTGAACTTTTTTCCGCGAATTTGACAATTGATTTTGGATCATGGACCGAGAGTGGCGGTACGTACACTTTTACTGACGCTAATCCAGCCGCATCAACGAGCCTAAATTTTACTGAAAAAACCGTCAGTGAAGTTGCAGTCCTGCTTGATAACATTAGTGGTATTGGTGCTGAACTTGAAGAAATTGGAGGAGGGTCTTCTCATAATATAATAATTGAAGGAGACAGCACGGGTTTGCAAAATGGGTTCAGAATATCCGGGAGTGGGGCCGAAGAAGATAAACGTTGGACGACGCCTTCTGTGCCAGCCACTCACACATATTCTACTAATTTTGAACAGCTTGCTACCGACGACTATGGCGGTGCTATTTTACATGGTCCAGCCATGGTCAGCGATGTATTTGAAGCAACCGAAGGCGATTTTCTAAAATTAGGTTATAGAGCTGACGGCGCTGGAGACTGGTACCATTCTACTGCATACCTTGTTGACTCGAGTAATAATATAATAATGGCGCTCAACGAATACGGAAGGCGAACTGAAGCCCAAGCTCCTAACTGGGAGGAGGTAAGTGTTGAGGTTCCCTATTCGGATGACTTTCAATTTGTTTTCATAACCGGCACCTGGGATAAAACTCAAGGTTATTACGCGGGAGCATCCATGCAAATCGATGATATTCGAGCAGAAAACCCGTATGAAATCACAGATAGTGCGGTCCAGCAACTCATGCGGTCTGTAAACTACTCAAGTTCGAGCAATGACCAAGAATATGTGAAAGATGTTGATTTAGAGGCAAACGACGGAACAACAACTTTAAGCGATACGTCTAAAATATTTAATACGGAGTTTGAGTATAAAATTATGGTGGCACCCACTATGGATCTTGAAAGACCCGTAAGCACTGGCGCATCCAATAATCTTGCTTCAGACGGATCTAGAGATCCATATGTTATTGTATCCAAAGTTGAAGAAGTTGAAGATCGCATCGATATTGCGAAAGCCATGGTCAGAGGGCAGTACGAAGTTTTGGAACAAGCTATTGAAGCTGCAACAGATGTTCGCGGGGAGTTTTTCTGGGGTCAGGATGCAATTAGCAATCACGAAGCCTTTGCCGATACTGCATATTTTGCAAAACAGCAAATTATGCAAGACAGTGCCGCAGCAATGCTGGCCCAAGCAAATGTTAACCAAAGTGGGCTAATGCAACTCGTGGACAATTAATTTTTGCTGTAGAGATCATAAAACCGTCTAAGCTAAGGTTTTATTTAAATAATTTAGCTGTTTGCATAAACATTCTAGATAAAAATAATACATGTTGAATAAATTTTCTTTGACATACCACATGTAGATGTATCAAAACACTTTAGACTGCCCAAAAGAGGCAGATATTGGATAGATAATCAACAGGAGAATTTAATGACCTCTACATCTGACAATATTTATAGCGATGCGAATAATACGCCGCCGCTAGCGCAGGCTGTTCCCCTTGGGCTACAGCATGTCTTGGCTATGTTTGCTTCAAATGTAACTCCCTCAATCATTGTTGCAGGTGCTGCAGGCCTAGCATTTGGTGGTGCAGAGCAAGTGTACATGATTCAAATGGCCATGCTATTTGCGGGTATAGCAACTCTATTTCAAACAATTGGGGTTGGACCGGTAGGATCTCGCCTACCAATTATGCAGGGAACAAGCTTTGCCTTCGTAGGCGTTCTAGCTGGACTAGCCGCCACACAAGGATTAAGCGTTGCCCTTACTTCATGTATTATAGCTGGTTTAATCCACTTCGCACTGGGATCTGTTATAATTAGTATTCGATCTTGGTTCCCTCCGCTAGTGACCGGCCTCGTGATCTTGGCAATTGGTTTATACCTCATACCCGTTGGAATAAAATATGCAGCTGGTGGTGCTGCAGAGTTTCAAATGACTGCTGAGAGCTTTGGTTCACTTAAACATTGGGCCGTGGCACTGACGGTTATAATCGTGGCTTTAGTTGTGAAGTTTAAAGCTTCTGGTACACTATCAAGTGCCGCAATTCTAATTGGCTTAATCGCAGGATATGTCCTTGCCTACATTTTGGGTATGGTTTCTTTTGGTGGTGTTGCTAAGGCAAGTTGGATTACAAGCCTCCAGGTTTTACCTTTCGGGTTTGAATTCAATTTGGGTGCAGTTATCGCAGTGACGCTAATATCTATCGTGTCAGCGGTGGAAACCGTGGGCGATACTTCTGCAACAACTAAAGCAGGCGCTGGCCGCGATGCAACCGACGATGAAATATCTGGAGCAACCTACGCGGACGGACTTGGAACAGCAGTCGCTGGTGTTTTTGGCGGATTACCGAATACATCCTTCAGCCAAAACGTTGGCATAGTGGGCATGACAGGCGTGATGAGCCGTCACGTTGTCACTATCGCTGGTGTGATCATGGTTGTTTGTGGACTACTACCAAAAATTGGTGCCCTTATCGCATCTATGCCGATGCCAGTTCTAGGTGGTGGCGTGATCGTGATGTTTGGAATGGTCGCAGGCGCAGGCATGAATGTGATGTCTGATGTCAAAATGACCCGAAGAAACATGATGATAATTGCTATTTCCTTGACCGTTGGATTGGGACTTAACCTGGTACCAAGTGCTGTTCAGTATCTACCGGGCGTGTGGAAAACTCTAGCCACATCTGCAGTAGCCCCAACTGCTTTTCTAGCGATTGTATTAAATCAAATTCTTCCTGAAGATGAATAAATAAGAAAATCTTTAAAAGATAAGATGACCCCTGGGAAACTAGGGGTCATTTTTTGTTTCATCTTCAACCGTTATAATAGAATAAAATTTACTCTTTAGATTTTATCTCTCGTGACCGATTGGGGCGGAAAAGAGCGGCCCTCAACCTCAACGCCATTTGCTCCATAATTAAACCAGAACATTTCTTTTGAAGTTTCGCGACGCCTTAGTCCCTCTGGCATTTCAACAATTGCTATTTCTGCTTTCAAACAAATTTCCCGGAATACTTCAGTAAGCGCTTCATCATCAAACCAGCCACCCAGATAAGTCAGGTTTCCGGAAGATACTGCCGCAAGATCTCCATTTGCCATAATACGAAATGGATTATCAGAAGATTCTAAGATTTCGTTCCATCCCTTCACGGAACCACCGCCTTCTAGTAAGATTGGCATGTCAGGTCGTAATGTCTCAACTCTAGCTGTCGTTACATTTGTGTTTGGTAAGTTTGGCCCGAGGGGCCTAGCAAGACCTAAGCATTCAGTTGAACTTCCCGACCTGGGACCTACTACTGTGGGACCATTCCTTTTTGAAAACTGTTTTTTAAGATCGTCACTCATGTGGAGCAAACCGGGAGCAACCACAAGCTTATATTTGAATAAATCTTCGCTCGGCGACAGTATATCAATAGAAAGCCCAAGCCTTCTAAGCGCCCTATAATTATCATAAATCAGGTTAAAATATTGCAAGTCTTTACCTTGTGGCAAAGTTTGCCACATCCAATCAGATTGGTAATCAAATAATAACGCAACTTGTGAAGTACAATCTTCTACATTTGGAGCATCATCAATTTCTTTAGCAACTTGTAATGCCTCAGCCAAAGCCGGAGCATCAACACTGTCTGGACGCAGAAGACCGGCATGCATTTGTTCTTGAGCGAAAGGAGCTTGTCGCCATCGAAAATAGCAAACAGCTTCAGCCCCATGGGCAAAAGCTTCCCATGACCACAATCTTATCATACCTGGTAAAGGTGCGGGATTATAAGGGGCCCAATTTACTGGCCCGGGCTGTTGTTCCATAACCCACCATCGACCCTTCCCGACTGATCTATAAAGATCATGATGAAAGGCTTGAAAGTCAGGATCACCCTGCCGAGCAAAGGCTTGCTTAAATTCATCTGAGGCCACAACACGATCTTCTAAGAATCCAAGAGGGTAACTATCCCAGCTCGCTATATCCAAGTCATCTCCAACTTTAAAATGATCAAAATCTGTCGTTTTGCCCATAAAGTTATGAGCAATGGGAGCATCAGAATATGACTTTATAATTTCAGTCTGAAGGCGGTTGAAAGAAGCAACTTGATCAGAACTAAACCTTCTAAAGTCTAAAACATGCGATGGATTGGGTTGAGTTACCGTGAGGTTGGGCAAATCAATTTGGTCAAAACTTTCGTACTCCATCGACCAAAAAACATTTCCCCAAGCTTCATTAAGTGCAGATATATCGCCATCATTCCTACCTCCTGGATACTGGACCCTAAGCCAATTTTTAAATGCCGATCTAGCTGAATCACTGTAAGAATGTGTTGTATCGTGACAGGAATATTCATTGTCAGTCTGCCATGCCCCCACATGAGGGTTTTTCCCATATCTTTCCGCCATAATCGTGACAATACGAACGCACTCTTCTCGATAACCTTCATGGCTGAAGCAATAGTGACGCCTTGATCCAAATTTTCTTGGCCGACCCTCTTTATCGATTGCCAGTATGTCTGGATGCTTTTCTAAAATCCATCTTGGAGGTGTTGCCGTAGGCGTCCCAAGCACAACACTCAATCCTGCAGAGCCGAGTATATCTATAATCTCGTCAAGCCATTCAAATTTTAGGTCTCCTGGTGATGGCTCCATCTTTGACCAAGCGAATTCCCCAATTCTTACCCAAGACAGACCCGCCTCGGCCATTTTTCTTGCATCCTCTTTCCAGAGATTTGTTGGCCAATGTTCAGGATAATAGCAAACACCCAGAGTACGTTTCATCTCAAATAATCCTTAAGCAATTGATAAAATTTGATTCTGATTTCTAAATTTATATTCTTTTAATCTTACTAGACTTTAACAATAATTGTTCTTATCAGAACCTAAATAGAGGAACGTAAAAATTGACAACAAAGGTTTTAATTTTAGGTGGGGGTTTTTCTGGATTTTTTACAGCTAGACATCTTAAAAAGCTTTTAAAAGATAAAGTCGTAGTTGAACTTATAAACCGTGAAAATTATTTTGTTTTTCAGCCGCTATTACCGGAAGTGGCTGGCGGCTCTATATCAGCCCAAAACGCCGTCTCGCCTCTTAGATTTCTAATTCGTGATATTAAAATTCGTAAAGCTGAAGTTGATAGCATAGACAAAGAGAACCAAACCGTAACGATATTCCAGGGCGTTCAACGACGCCCTACGCATCTCGCTTATGATCACCTCGTTATTGCTTTGGGCTCCGACAGTGATTTGTCACGCACTCCCGGATTACAAGAACACGCACTTACCATGAAAACTCTCGATGATGCGAGAAGATTAAGAGCTCACGTTATTGAAAGATTAGAGCATGCGGACATTACACAATTGCCAGAAGTAAAAGAAGGCGCCCTTACATTTACAATTATTGGCGGCGGCTTTTCAGGAATTGAAACTGTTGGAGAAATTAAAGATCTGATTGATAGATCTCTGAAATATTACCCCAATATCAAAGCTTCTGAAATTCGCGTTGTCCTTCTGGAATTTGCAGAACGTGTACTTAATGAAATGCCCGCCTCATTGGCTAGTTATGCAGTTGAGAAATTAGACCAACGAGGTGTAGAATTACAACTTGGGGTAGGCGTTTCTGAATGCACAGGAACCCAATTGGTAACTACTGAGGGAGAGGTTATTAATACCCGCACAATTATTGCAACGATAGGAAACTCTCCTTCACCAGTAATAAAAAAGTTTCCAGTTTCCCAAGAGCAAGGTCGAATTATTGTAGATCGAAACTTACGGGTGCAAAATACAAAAAACATTTGGTCCATAGGCGACTGTGCAATTATTCCTCTTAATGACGAGCAAAAAAATCGAGAAGATTTTGCTCCCCCAACTGCACAATTTGCCGTTAGAGAGGCCAAAAGCCTCGCTCAAAATATTAAAGCCGAACTTGAAAATAAAAAACTTAGGCCTTTTAAATATAATTCAAAAGGAGCCCTAGCATCCCTAGGCGCAGGGCGTGGTGTTGCCGAAATATTTGGTATCAAGCTTACAGGTCGGCTTGCTTGGTTGATATGGCGTGCGTATTACATCCTATTCTTGCCAGGTATTCCTACAAAGATTTCGGTTCTTTGGAATTGGGTCATGGATAGTATTTCACCAAGGTCTGTTGTCCAATTGTATTCAGAAAAAACACCTGAAGCTCGCTATATCCATTATCGTGCTGGGGACCGTGTTTATGAAACAGGGTCAAAGTCTGACGGTTTCTACACAATAATTAGCGGTAAAATCAAAATTACTGGAATTGACAGTGAAACAGGAAAAGAAAAAAGCAGAAGTTTGACCGCAGGAGAGCATTTTGGAGAAAGGCTTTTGATAGGGGCAACAAGACGTGTTGCGACGGCAGTGGCAGAAGAAGACACAAAAGTTTTAGTTTTCTCTCAACAAGAGTTTTTAAAATTTGCCGAGGGGCTTCCTTTTTTCAAGAAGTATTTTGAAGATCATATGAAAGCCTCAGGTTTAGATAAAGACAAAGTCGAGTGAGAGTAAACCTTAATCTGTTTTGGAATTCCTTGCAGATTAAGGCATTCACCACAATTGAAAGCATCCGCAAGGCTTGCTAACCAATTGTTTGCAGAGTAGATAACAATTTAAATTCCCGACTTGGAGTATAAAATGGCAAAGCTGGTGACAATCTTTGGCGGATCAGGTTTTATCGGACGATACATTGCCCGTAGGATGGCTAAACAGGGTTGGAGAGTTCGAGTGGCAGTACGCCGACCGAATGAAGCACTTTTTGTAAAAACTTACGGTGTTGTTGGACAAGTAGAGCCTATTCTTTGCAATATCAGGGATGATGCTTCAGTAGAGGTAGCTCTTAACGGTGCAGATGCAGCTGTAAATTGTGTTGGAATTCTTATCGAGGATAAAAAAAATACTTTTCAGGCAGTACAGCATAGTGGAGCAGAAAGAATAGGAAGACTATCTAAAGAACTTGGAATAAAATCGCTTGTTCATATTTCTGCGATTGGTGCTGACGAAAACTCAAATAGCATTTATTCTTCAACAAAAGCAAAAGGTGAAAATGCTATCCTTTACAATTTTCCGAATGCTGTAATTTTGCGACCATCTATTGTTTTTGGTCAAGAAGATCAGTTCTTCAACAGATTTGCAAAAATGGCAACCATGGCTCCTATATTACCACTAGTAGGTGCTAACACACGTTTCCAACCCGTCTTTGTAGATGATGTGGCACAAGCGGCAGAGGCTGCGTTGCTTGGATCAGTACCAAAAGGAACTTACGAGTTAGGCGGACCCGAAATTAAAGACTTCCGAGACTTGATGATTATTATGTTGAAAATAATTAAACGTCGTAGGTTGATTATTAATACTCCAAGATTTATCGCCAAGTTAATGGCATTTGGTTTATCTATGCTTCAAATTCTCACTTTAGGCCTGTTCAAGAATTCGATAATAACTAAGGACCAAATAGAGAATTTGGGAATCGATAATATTGTTTCAGAGCAAGCAAATGGTTTCGAAAATTTTAGCGTAGACCCATTAGATATGGGATCTATTTTACCAGAGTACCTGTGGCGTTATCGACCATCTGGTCAATACGACGCAATAAAAGATTCAGCAAAAAACTTAAGATCGTAAAGTATGCGAGTTGGCATAGTCTTACTTTGCTTGGCGTATGTAGTAAGCCAATTCTTTCGCAATTTTTTAGCGGTACTAACCGAACAATTATCTCTCGATATAGGCGCAACGTCTGATGATCTCGCTTTTGCTATGGGGTTTTGGTTTTTAACTTTTTCATTAATGCAAATACCCGTTGGAACAGCTCTAGATAAAATTGGGCCAAAACTGACAGGCAGCTTTATTTTCTTATTAGGTGGAGCGGGTGGAAGCATAATTTTTGCATTGGCAACAACGCCTCTTCATATAACAATTTCAATGGGCTTAATTGGTGTTGGTTGTTCGCCAGTTTTAATGGGAGCCTATTATATATTTGCTCGAATATATGATCCAAAAATTTTTGCAAGCCTAGCGGCAATAATGATTGGGGTCGGTTCATTTGGAAATCTGGCTGGGGCAGCACCACTTGCCTTTGCAATAGATTTATTTGGCTGGCGCTCAACTATGCTTGCATTAGCTTTGATAAGTTTTCTAATCTCTGTTGGTCTATTTTTATTCGTAGAAAATCCAAAAATATCCAAAAATATCAATAAAGGCAGCTTCGTAGACTTACTGAAAATCAACAATCTATGGTTCATTTTTCCATTAGTTTTTATACATTACGCGCCAGTAGCGGGGATACGTGGATTATGGATAGGGCCCTATATTAACGATACTTTTGGTGGAGATGGCAACTTAGCCTTTGCAACGACAGCGATGAGTTTGTCTATGATTGCTGGCACCTTCGCTTATGGCCCTATGGACCGGATTTTTGGAACTAGAAAATGGATTATCTTTATAGGTTCATTAATCTGTTTGGCTTCAATAGTTAGCCTAGCTTTAGTGGAACAAATAACTTTCGGTGTTTCAGTTTCTTTATTTTGCATCCTTGGCTTTTTTGGAATGTCCTACCCATTGATGAT
>MDTB01176865.1_pt1 | contig 16176 bp, 10 predicted proteins | sample 811161 | NCBI WGS metagenome assembly MDTB01 (sample SAMN05326650, study PRJNA326480) | marine metagenome | isolation source: seawater | place: Mediterranean Sea | collected 2009 | reverse complement strand
TCATCCCATTTTAAGGAAGCCCAAAATACAATAGCTGTAAAAAATGATGACATTGCATATACTTCACCTTCAACTGCAGAAAACCAAAAAGAATCAGAGAAAGTATATGCAAGAGCCCCAACCATACCAGCACCTATAATTGAAGGTATATTTTCTCCTACCTGATCTTTTCCAATAATTCTTTTTGCAAAGGCAGTAATAGTCCAAAATAAAAAAAGAATTGTAAGAGCACTGAAGATTGCAGACATTAGATTAATCATGTATGCCACTTTCGTTACATCACCAAGTGCAAAGTTTGAAAAGAAATTTCCTAACAAAAGAAAAGTAGGAGCTCCAGGAGGGTGCCCCACTTGAAGTTTATATGCTGTTGCTATATATTCACCACAGTCCCAAAAACTAGTAGTTGGCTCTAAAGTTAATACGTAAACGATTAAGGCAGTTAAAAATGTTGCCCAACCTGCTATGTTATTTATTTTTTGATACTGCATTTTTTATTGTTTCGTTGAATAGAATTCAAAGCTTGTGCGAATTTATAAAAAATATGCTATGCTTATTTTTTTCAGAGCTATTATTCGTTTATCTAGTTTAGTAATCTTTCGATTTAAATATTATGATGATTCATTGTTTGTTGCTTATTTTATTGTGCTAATGAAAAAAATAAATAAATTTGCACCTCTGTTTTGTCCGATGGTGTAACTGGCAACACGTCTGTTTTTGGTACAGAAGAGTCTAGGTTCGAGCCCTAGTCGGACAACTTTTTTTCTTAACCCTTTATTTTATTGGGGTTTATGTTTTTCATTTGGGCTTCAAAAAATTACTTTTTGATTAGCTTCACTTTATGCAAGAATTAATTATTTTAATTTTGCCCATCTTTTTTTTTGGTAAGGTAATTGTGTATCTTGCTTGACTAAAACTTATTTTTATTCATGAAACTTTTTTATCCCCTTTTAGTAATTTCTCTTTTTTTCTCCACCTTTCTACAGGCACAAGAGAAAGCTCCAAATTTTATTGTAACTGATATACATGGCCAAACCCATGAACTCTACGACTATTTATGTCAAGGTAAATATGTAGTTGTTGATTTTTTCGGGACATGGTGTGGCCCTTGTCAAGGGATAGCTCCTGATGTAGCTCAAGGTTATAAAGATTTTGGTTGTAATTATGAAGATGTAGTTTTCATTTCCATTGATACAGGTTCAGATACTCAGGCATGTTTTGATTTTGAAGAAGAGTTTACCCCTAATACTCAAGGACTTCCAATGGTTAGTGGATATGATGGAGGTGGAGATGCTGCACATGAAGCATATGGAATTACTGGAGTACCTACAATAGTTACTATTAATCCAAATGATACTTCTTACACGGAAACACATCTTGGTTTTTATAATGTGTTAAATGCTGCAGGTATAGAAACAAAAGAAGTTTGCACCATTCCTATGGAGGTTGATTTAAATATTACTCCAGCATCTAGTTCAAACGTCTATAATGCTCAACTAGGAGTTAGTATTTTAGGGGGTGTAAGTCCTTTTAGTATTAAATGGATGAGTCAGAATGGAGCGCTTTTAAGTAATGAACCAACTATTGATGGTGTTGCACCTGGAGTCTATCAGGTTAGTGTTATTGATGCCAGTAGTAATCCTGTCGAATTTGTTGCTAATGTTGAGGTTGGTTATGAGGGCCAAATATTGATTGAAGATGATTTTGAATCCTATGAACCATTTACTGACATTGTCTCCCAAACGAATGCATGGCAGACAATGTGTGATGTTGATAATGTAGCTCAAATTACACAAGCATTTTCTCAAAGTGGAGAAAATTCGATGTTTGTGTTTAATGGACCTTCTTCAGATGTGTATAAGTCTTTAGGAGATCGAATATATGGTGCTTATGAGGTTAAGTTTCACATGTATATTCCTTCTGAAGGATCTGCTTACTATCGATTAATTCATAAAATGTCTTGTGATGTTGAAGAAGAAGATGATAAAAGTTGTGAAGGAGAAGTTCTATCTGGTGCTATTTCTGCTATGGATTTTTATGCTGAGAGTGATGGGGAAGCCTCTATTAATATTGGTATGGAAAATGCTCATTCATTTTCGGTTCCTATAGGAGAGTGGTTTGAATTAAAGCATTTAATAGATTTAACTAATGGAGTGGCATCACTTTCAATTAGTGGAGAAGAAGTATATGTATGGCCATTTATTTATTCGTCTATTTCTATTGATGATGGACTTATGCAGTTGGCAGGAGTTCAATTTAAATCAATGACTCCAGAGAATCAAGTCAGATCATTTTATATAGATAATTTTAATATGACATATTCTGCAGGACAAGATGAGGTTGCTGGATGTACTGATGATGATGCTTTAAATTATAATATAAGTGCTACCATTGATGATGGTACTTGTGAGGAAAATATATCTTGTGTACCAGTTGGAATCCCATTTTTTGAAGATTTTGAGGAAGATGAATTTTTGACAAATTGTTGGAAAAATCTAGACAGAGATATGGATGGTCATAAGTGGGAACATATGAATTCTGCAGAAGGTGATTATGGACACAACAGTTTAAGAGCTGTGGGCTCTTCTTCATATATAAATAACATTGGGTCTTTAGATCCAGATAATTTGTTGAGGTTGCCTAAGTTGCATTTAGAGGAAAACACATTTATGTCTTATTATGTTAAGGCTGAAGATAATCAGTACTTAGACCATTATTCTATTCTAGTATATGAGGAACATGTTGATTCGGTTATTAACGTTGGGTCAACTATTTATGATACAATTATGGTCTTAGAAAAGGCAGTACAAGGGACTAATTATGTCCAAGAAATAGTTGATTTAACTTCGTTTTCAGGAAAGGATGTGTATATAGCTTTTCGTCATCACAATGATCAGGGTAATTATTGGATGTATCTTGACGATATTTATGTTTTCACCAATAGCATGATTGTTGCAGTTCAAGAACATGAAATACAAAACACTCTAAATTTATATCCAAATCCTACTAGACAAAGTTGTTATATTACTTTTTCTGTTGCAGAACAACAAGATGTAACAATTGACTTCATTAATATTCAAGGTCAGTTAATCACATCTAGAGTCTTGAATGCTTCTGGTTCAGAAATTGAATACTTTGATTTATCCAATTTATCTTCAGGGATTTATTTGGTGAAGGTCTCTTCAGGGAATGATTATGCTTATAAAAGGCTCATAATTAATTAGCATAATATAAAAAATATGTATATTTGCAGCATAAACTTATGGTGAAAGAAAGGAGGGGACGAAAAGTCCCCTCTTTTTATGTCTTGTATGTTGAAGGATATTGTAGAGAAATTAGTGGCTGAAGTATTACAGGAAACAGATATGTTTCTTGTTCGTTTGACAGTGGGTGCTAATAATGAAATAAAAGTTCTTTTAGATAGTGATGCTAATCTTACTTTGAGTGATTGTAAGAACGTAAGTCGATATATTGAATCTAATTTAGATCGAGAAGATTTTGATTTTTCTATATTGGTTTCTTCTTCAGGAGTAGGAGAACCCCTTATTTTTCGACAGTATAAGAAGAATATAGGACGTAAAGTAAGAGTTGTCTTGAATGATGGAACAATTATGGAGGCGAAAATGATAGATTCAAATAATACAGAAATTTATCTTGAGTGGAAGTCAAGAGAGAAAAAACTTATTGGTAAAGGGAAACATACGGTTTTAAATAAACGTGTTGTCCCTATTGAAAATATTAAAGAAATAACCGTATTAATTACATTTAATTGATAGAAAATGGAGAATTTAGCACTTATAGATTCATTTGCAGAGTTTAAGGATGACAAAAACATTGATCGATTAACTTTAATGGGAATTATTGAAGATGTTTTTCGAAATATGATTATCAAAAAATATGGATCTGATGACAATTTTGATATCATTGTTAATCCTGATAAAGGAGATTTAGAGATTTGGAGAAATAGGATTGTTGTAAAAGATAAAGATGTTGAAGACCAAAATGCTCAAATTGCTTATTCTGAGGCAGTAAAGATTGAGGCTGATTTTGAGGTAGGTGAAGAAGTTTCAGAAGAAGTTCACTTGGTAGATTTTGGCCGTAGAGCAATATTATCTATGCGACAAAATCTAATTGGAAGAATTCAAGAACATGATAATACAGATATTTACAACAAGTATAAAGAATTGGTGGGCGAAATAATTTCAGGTGAAGTACACCATATCAGAAATCGAGAGGTTATTATTATTGATGATATGGATAACGAGGTTATCCTTCCTAAGGATCAACAAATAAAGTCTGACTTTTTTAGAAAAGGTGACACCATAAGAGGAGTTGTAAAAGAAGTACAACTTAAAGGAATGAAGCCTCGAATCGTGTTATCTCGTACTTCGCCTAAATTTTTAGAGCGTTTATTTGAACAGGAAATACCTGAGGTTGCGGATGGGTTAATTACAGTAAAGCGAGTGGAACGAATTCCTGGAGAGAAAGCTAAAGTTGCTGTGGAATCATATGACGAAAGGATAGATCCAGTTGGAGCTTGTGTGGGGATGAAGGGCTCCAGAATACATGGGATTGTAAGAGAGTTGGGAAATGAAAACATTGACGTTATTAATTATACGAGCAATAAATCATTATTTATTTCTAGAGCTTTAAGTCCAGCAAAAGTTTCTTCTATTACTATTGATGAAGATAATAGTAGAGCTGAGGTATTTTTAAAACCAGATCAAGTTTCTTTAGCAATTGGAAGGGGTGGAACCAATATCCGATTAGCCGGATCTATTTCTGGTTATGAGATTGATGTCTACAGAGATGTTGATGATTCTGAAGATGTTGCGTTAACAGAATTTGTTGATGAAATAGATGATTGGATCATTGAAGAGTTTAAGAATATTGGTTGTGATACCGCTAAGTCAGTTATAGAATTATCAATAAGTGAACTAGTCAAACGAACAGATTTAGAAGAGGAAACAATTAAAGAAATTCAGACAATACTAAAATCTGAATTTGAAGATTAATAAATATTGTTTTAAAAAAATTGCTACAATATAAATTGCACGCATGAGATTAAGTAAAATTGCAAAAGAATTAAATGTTGGTATTGCTAACATTGTTGAATATCTTGGCTCTAAAGGGATTGAGATTGATGGCCGTCCTAACACTAAGATTACTCCTGAAGCTTATGATATTCTAAAGCAACAGTTTAGTGCAGATGTAGAAGAACATAAGCGATCTACTCAAGTAGCTCAAGCTCGTAGAGAAGAGAAAGAGGCTATCAGGGCAGAGGTTGCTCAAAAATCAGAGAAAAAAAAATCTGTTATTAAAGCAAAAGCAGATCTTGTAGGCCCTAAAATGGTTTCCAAAATAGAGGTTCCTTCATCTCATAAGACTAATGTTAAAAAAGCCTCAGAAGTAAAAAAAACAGTTGCTTCAAAAATTGCAAAATCTCCAGTAAAAGAAAAAATAAAACCAAGTGTCTCGGGGAATAAAAAAGAACAAACTTCTGATGTTTTGGCTAATGATGTGATTAAGGCTAAAGCAGATTTGTTAGCTCCAAAAAAGGTAGGTGAAATAGATGTATTGAACCCTATTCGAAATGAGGAAGTGAAAGAAGTTAAAGTAAATGTAATTAATTCACCTCAAATAGATGTTGAAGAAACTGATAAAACAGACGAAAGTGTTTCAGAAGAAGTATTAAAGGCCAAGTCAAAAATGCTTACTGGACCAAAATTAACTGGTCAGGTAATAGATTTGTCTAAGTTTGCTAAGTCAACGAAGAAAAAAGTTGCTTCTTCAAGCAATCCATCTGGAGTAAAAGATAATAAGAAGAAAAGAAAACGAATTAATCAACCATCTTCAACGTCTTCCCCTAAGCCAAATCAAAAAAGTAGTGGTAATAAAGCCCGAAAACCAAAAGTTGTTAAGGTTGAACCTACAGAGGAAGAAATCCAGAAAAAAATAGCAGAGACCTTAGATAAGTTAACAAACAAGGGTAAATCTAAAGGCGCAAAACACAGAAGGCATAAGCGAGATGAGCGTCGGGAGCAAGATGCAATGGATCAAATGCTTGCAGATGAGGCAAGTAAAACTATTAAAGCAACAGAATTTGTTACAGTAAATGAATTAGCTTCTCTAATGGGTGTTGAAGTAAATCAAATAATTTCTTCATGTATGATGTTAGGGATTATGGTTACCATGAATCAACGATTAGATGCAGAAACATTAACTATAGTTGCAGATGAATTTGGGTATGAAGTAGAGTTTGTAAGCGCAGAAGTTCAAGAGTCTATTATAGAAAAAGAAGATTTGCCTGAGGATTTAATCCCTAGATCTCCAATTGTTACAGTAATGGGGCATGTAGATCATGGAAAAACATCACTCTTGGATTATGTTCGTCATGCAAATGTTATATCTGGTGAAGCGGGAGGTATTACTCAGCATATAGGAGCTTATGAGGTTGCACTTAAAAGTGGGAAAAAAATTACATTTATTGATACACCAGGGCATGAAGCATTTACAGCAATGCGAGCTAGAGGAGCTCAGGTTACAGATATTGTTATCATTGTAATTGCTGCAGATGATGAGATTATGCCTCAAACGAAAGAAGCTATTTCTCATGCTCAAGCAGCAGAAGTGCCTATTATATTTGCTATTAATAAAATTGATAAACCAAATGCAAATCCAGACAAGATAAAGGAACAGCTTGCATCTATGGATTTGTTAGTTGAGGATTGGGGGGGTAAATTTCAATCTCAAGATATTTCTGCAAAACATGGTGAAGGAGTTGAAGATCTATTGGAAAAAGTTTTATTAGAAGCAGAACTCTTAGAGTTGCAAGCAAATCCAAATAAGGCAGCTATTGGTTCCATTATAGAGGCTTCTTTGGATAAGGGTAAAGGTTTTGTTACTACTATGTTGGTTCAATCGGGAACTCTCAAGATAGGAGATTTTATCTTAGCGGGACAGTATACAGGAAAAGTAAAGGCCATGTTTAATGAAAGAGGTCAAAATATTGATCTTGCTGGGCCATCAGTACCAGTAAGTATTCTTGGATTAAGCGGTGCTCCTCAAGCAGGGGATAATTTTAACGTTATGCAAGATGAACGTGAAGCCAAATCTATTGCATTAAAGCGTACTCAGCTTCAAAGAGAACAAAGTATAAGAACTCAAAAACACCTTACTTTAGATGAAATAGGAAGGCGTTTGGCATTAGGTGATTTTAAGGAGTTAAATATTATTTTAAAAGGAGATGTTGATGGGTCTATTGAGGCGCTTTCAGATTCCTTGCAGAAATTAACTACAGATTCGATTCAAGTGAATATTATTCATAAAGCAGTTGGGCAAATTTCAGAGTCTGATATTTTATTAGCTACAGCCTCAGATGCTGTTGTAATAGGCTTTCAAGTTAGACCATCCAGTTCTGCTCGAAAGCTTGCTGAAAAAGAGCAAATTGATATTCGACTGTATTCTATCATATATGATGCTATTAATGAGGTTAAGGAGGCAATGGAAGGAATGCTATCTCCAGAAACTAAAGAAGAAATTACTTGTAATATTGAAGTGCGAGAAACATTTAAAATATCAAAAATAGGTACTATTGCTGGGTGTTATGTTTTAGATGGTAAGATAAACAGAAATTCAGATGTTCGTGTTATCCGTGATGGAGTAGTAGTTTATACTGGAGCACTTGGCTCTTTGAAGAGATTCAAAGATGATGTTAAGGAGGTGGCTAAAGGCTATGAGTGTGGATTAAATATCGATAAGTTTAATGATATTAAGGTTGGAGATATTATTGAGGGGTATGAGATTGTTGCAGTTAAGTAAGCTTAAATTTTTAATTAGATGATAAATCACGCCTATTAGCAAAGGAATTTATTTGTCATTTTATTTTGTCAATTGAAATCATTTCTTGAAAAATATATGCTTCTGGGAAAGTAGTTTTGTACAAGTGTAATTTTTTTTCTGCAATCAGTCTTGATTTGAATACTCCTACTTTTGTTTTAAAATATGGTTGTTCATAAGAGGTTTCTGCTATCACATTAGGATAAGCTCTTTGAAATTTATTTCTTATTTCAGATGAAGTATCTCTACCACCTGAGTATAGCTGTATTCTGAATACTTTTATTTTGTTGGTATTAAGTCTTTTCCTTTTGTTAAGTAAGTCGTCTATCCTAGATGTATTCATGAATGTTACAGCACCTTCTTTTATTTTGGTATTAGCTAGGTCATTATAGTCCCATTTATTAATAGGTTCTTGTCCAAAAGTTAATGAAGTAATTAAGCTAAATAAATAGAGTATAAATATTTTTTTCATTATTGTGTTTTGAACAAATGTACTTAAATTCTTGAAAGTAAAGGAGATGTTATTTAGAACGATTATAAACTATTGAATTTACTTTGGATCTTTTGCTTGTAAAGGTGTGAATATGTTATTTTTGTACTCTGAAATTTAGGTTATTTAGATGATAGAAGCGCCCTATGATTTTACAGAAGTATAAAATGAACTGTAAATTTTTCTTAAGTTATTTTGCTATTTTATGTCTATTTGCGTCTCAAGTAGTGAATGGGCAGAGTATTGAATTAGGTGAAAGCTTATATTCAAGCAATTGTGCTTCTTGCCATTATTTGGGGCCAGAGAGCAAAAAACTAATTGGTCCAGGACTAGGTGCGCATACTCTTGATGAGCACCCTAGAGAGTGGTTGTACAAGTGGATTAAGAATTCAAATGCACTTATCGAAAGTGGAGATGAAAGAGCTATAGCAGTTTATGAAGAGTACAATAAGGTTGCAATGACTGCATTTCCTTATTTCTCTAATGAAGATATTGATAACATTCTTGCATATATTCAAGAAGGACCAGCTGAGGTTGTTGTTGAAGATTCTGAGCCAGATTTTGAGGAAAATTCTTCTTCAGATTCTATGACCATATTGTTTTTTATTTTATTTACATTACTTGTTTTCATCATTGTTCTTTCAAGGCTAAAAAATGTCTTAAAAGAACTCAAGGGAGAAGAGACGCAAAATTTATTTACAAGCACTTTAATCTGGTTTAAATCAAATCCATCTTTCATTGTTTTATTAATTATTTTGGGTCTTTCCTATGGATGTAGGTCTGCTTGGGATGGTTTGTTAAATGTTGGAGTTCAACAAGGTTATCAACCAGAGCAACCTATTGCATTTTCTCATAAAATCCATGCGGGTGAAAACGGGGTAGATTGTAATTATTGTCATAGTGGTGCTAGAGATAGTAAAAGTGCTGGGGTTCCTTCAGCAAATGTTTGTATGAATTGTCACACTTATATAAATGAGGGTACATCAGAAGAGGGAACCCAAGAGATTTCAAAAATTTATGAGGCTATTGGTTTTGATCCTGAGACAAAAACATATATTGAAGGATATGAACAGATTCCAATAGAGTGGATTAGAATACATAATTTACCTGATTTAGCATATTTTAATCACTCACAGCATGTTAATGCTGGGGGAGTTGAATGTCAAACATGTCATGGGCCTATTGAAGAAATGGAAGTTGTAGCACAGCATTCTACTCTAACTATGGGTTGGTGTATCGATTGTCATCGTGAGACTAAAGTTGATACCTCTAATGCTTATTACAACAATTTAAACGAAAATTGGGCAACAAAATATCATGGTGAAGACATTACGGTAGATAAAATAGGTGGTTTAGAATGTGGAAAATGTCATTACTAATATGAAAAGGAAATAAAAAATGGCAACAAAGAAAACATATTTCCAAGGCTTAGACGAATTGTCAAATAATCCTGATTTAGAGCAATTTCAGCATAAAGAATTTTCTGAAAAGTTGCCTGAAGAAGCTTTTTTAGGCAATGAAGAAAAGTTAGCTGAATCATCAACTTCTCGTCGTGATTTTCTCAAGTATTTAGGATTCAGTACTGCAGCAGCTTCTCTAGCTGCATGTGAAGCGCCGATTCAGCACGTCATTCCTTTTGTTGTCAAGCCAGAACAAACTGTTGCTGGTATTGCAAATTGGTATGCATCAAGTTTTTATGATGGAAATGAATTTGCGAGTCTACTCATTAAGAATAGAGAGGGAAGGCCAATACTGTTAAAGTCAAATGACTTATCAGATAGAGGTGGAGTTTCTGCACGTATTCAAGCATCTGTATTAAACTTATATGATTCATCACGTTTAAAAGGACCAATGCACAATGGTGAAGAATCAACTTGGTCCAAAGTTGATTCAAAAATCATTAAAGGGCTAGAGTCCGTATCTAATTCTGGAAAGCAAATAGTCTTGTTAAGTTCATCAATTATTTCTCCTTCTACAATTGATGTCATTAATACCTTTAAACAGAAGTATAGTGCAAAGCATGTCATTTACGATGCCCTTTCTATTTCTGGTATGTTGGACGCAAATGCTGATAGCTTTGGAGTACGAGTTTTGCCAACCTATCGTTTTGATTTGGCAGATGTTATTGTGTCATTTGCAGCTGACTTTTTAGGTGATTGGCTAGATTCTGAACACCCAAAGTCTTATGCACTAAAAAGAAATCCTAACAAGAAAATGTCTCGGCATTACCAATTTGAGTCAAATTTGTCTATGACTGGTGCAAATGCGGATTACAGAACACCAGTAAAGGCATCTGAGATGGGTATTGCACTTTTAAATTTGTACAATAAATTAGCTCTTAAAGCCGGTAGTTCTCAGATAAAAGTATCTGCATCTTCTCACGAAGAAAAATTAAATATTGTTGCAGAGGATTTATGGAGTGCTAAAGGGAAATCTCTTGTTTTAGCTGGAGGAAATGACAAAAATATACATATGATTGTAAATGCAATCAATGAACTTTTAGAGAATCATGGAGCTACGATAGATTTTACAAAACGATCTCATCTAAGGCAAGGAAATGATGGTCAGATGAAACAGCTTCTGCAGGACATGAATGAAGGTAAAGTAGGAGCAATAATTGCTTACAATGCAAATCCTGTATATAATTTAGCTCAAGGAAAAGAATTTTCTGAAGCTCTTAATAAAGTAGAATTATCGGTTTCATTTGCTGATAAAAAAGATGAGACTGCTTCACAGATGAATTTTATTTGTCCTGACCATCACTATCTTGAAAGTTGGGGTGATGCCCATCCATATACTGGTTTTTATTCATTAGTTCAGCCAACAATAAGACCTCTATTTGATACCCGACAAGCTCAGGCTTCATTAATGAAGTGGTCAGGAAAAGGAGTAGATTACTATAACCATGTAAAAGATAACTGGAGCAAAAATATTCTATCTGGATCTTCATGGAATTCCGCATTACACGATGGGGTATTTACGGTACCTTCCTTTGAAAAATCTGTTTCTTACAGAGGTTCAATTAAAGAAGCATCCGAGTTATTAAAGGCTCAATCAAGTGAAGGCATTGATTTAGTGTTATATGTTAAGCATGGAATGGGAGATGGTCAGTTTTCAAATAACCCTTGGTTGCAAGAGTTACCAGATCCAATTTCAAAAACAACCTGGGATAATTATTTAACTATTTCTCCTCGATTTGCTAAAGAGCTAGGACTGAATAATGAGTATATTTCCAATGGTGCACTTAATGGCGATGTTGTAGACATTAGTGTTAATGGAGTAACAAAGAGAGTTCCTGTATTAATTCAACCTGGTCAAGCATATAAAACAGCAGGATTGGCTGTGGGATACGGTAGAGAAGGAGCTGGTAAAGCTGGAGATGGTGTAGGAATTAATGCTTTTTCTTTTGCTTTAGATAATCAGACTACTCTTTCCGATTTACAGATTACTAAAATTGAAGGAGCAGTTCATGAATTTGCCTGTACACAACTTCATCATACGATGATGGGTAGAGACAGAATAGTTAAAGAGACAACTTTTGATGCATATAAGAAAGACCCTAGGTCAGGAAATGAGCAAATGCTTCTTGAGACCCATAAGGGGCCGATGGAACCAGAAAAAATCACATTGTGGGAGGAGCACGACAGAGATGTCCATTGGTGGAATTTATCTATAGATCTTAATAGTTGTACTGGATGTGGAGCTTGTATTATTGCTTGTCATGCAGAAAATAATGTTCCAGTTGTTGGAAAAGAAGAGATTCGACGTTCAAGGGATATGCATTGGTTACGAATAGATCGATATTATTCTAGTGACATGAATGAAGAGGTTGCTGAGGAAAAAGATATTTCAACAATCGACAAATTTTTGGCGATGGAAGTTGCTTCTGAAGCAGATTCTTTAGAAGTAGTTTTCCAACCAGTTATGTGTCAACACTGTAATCATGCACCTTGTGAAACAGTTTGCCCTGTTGCCGCAACCACGCATTCCAGAGAAGGACTAAATCACATGACCTACAATCGTTGTGTTGGGACCCGATACTGTGCAAATAACTGTCCTTATAAAGTTCGTCGATTTAATTGGTTCAATTACTCTGACAATGATCAATTTGATTTCTACATGAATAATGATCTTGGTAAGATGGTATTAAATCCTGATGTTGTCGTTCGATCGCGTGGTGTGATGGAAAAATGCTCTATGTGTATTCAAAATATCCAGAAAGCAAAACTTGATGCAAAAAAAGAGAATCGAAAATTAAAGGATGGCGATGTGGATTGTGCATGTGCTTCCGCTTGTGATACTGGATCTATGGTTTTTGGTGATGTTTTAGACAAAGAGAGTAAAGTTTATTCAGAATCTGTAAGCCCAAGAGCATATCATTTGTTAGAAGAGTTAAATACACAACCATCAGTATGGTATCAAACAAAAGTACGTAACAAAGGATAAAATTTAATTATAAAAAGATGCATTACGAATCTCCAATAAGAGAGCCACTTATCCTTGAAGATAAGACATTACACGACATCACTGAGGATGTGGCAAGACCTATAGAAGGAAAGGCAAATAAATGGTGGTGGGCTTTGTTTCTTTTTTCCCTTTCGGCATTTATGTGGGGTGCAGGATGTTTGGCATACACAGCAGGAACAGGAATAGGTGTTTGGGGGCTAAATAAAACTGTAGGTTGGGCTTGGGATATCACAAATTTTGTTTGGTGGGTTGGTATCGGTCATGCAGGAACTCTTATTTCTGCGGTATTGCTATTATTTAGACAAAAATGGCGTTTATCTATTAATCGTTCAGCTGAGGCCATGACTATATTTGCCGTAGTTCAGGCAGGACTATTTCCAATTTTTCACATGGGAAGACCATGGCTAGCGTATTGGGTTTTACCTCTACCTAATAATTTTGGTTCCTTGTGGGTGAATTTTAATTCGCCACTATTGTGGGATGTATTTGCTATTTCTACTTATTTAACCGTTTCATTAGTGTTTTGGTACATGGGCCTTATTCCTGATTTTGCTATGATTAGAGATCGAGCAGTTAAGCCTTTGATGAAAAAAATATATACAATCTTATCTTTTGGATGGTCTGGGCGTGCCAAGCATTGGCAACGTTTTGAAGAACTTTCTTTAGTTCTTGCTGGTTTAGCAACACCGCTTGTACTTTCTGTACATACAATTGTATCAATGGACTTTGCTACTTCTGTTATTCCAGGGTGGCATACCACTATTTTCCCACCTTATTTTGTTGCGGGTGCAATTTTTTCAGGTTTTGCGATGGTGCAAACATTGTTGCTTGTCATGCGTAAAGTGGTCCATATGGAAGCTTATATTACCATTAAGCATATAGAGTACATGAATATAGTTATTATGGTAACGGGATCAATAGTTGGAGTTGCATATATAACAGAGTTATTTATTGCTTGGTATTCTGGAGTTGAATTTGAACAATATGCATTTCTAAATAGAGCAACAGGACCATATTGGTGGGCTTATTGGGCCATGATGAGTTGCAACGTATTTTCCCCTCAGTTTATGTGGATTAAAAAATTAAGAACCAGTATTGCCTTTACTTTCTTTATTTCTATTGTTGTTAATATTGGCATGTGGTTTGAACGTTTTGTGATTATAGTAACCTCACTTCACAGAGATTATCTTCCATCATCTTGGACTATGTTTTCCCCAACTTTTGTGGATATTGGTATTTTTATTGGAACCATTGGGTTTTTCTTTGTACTCTTTTTATTGTATGCAAGAACATTTCCAGTTATCGCTCAAGCTGAGCTAAAAACAATTGTGAAATCTTCAAGTTCTCAAAGTAAAAGATAGAGCTATGAGTAAAAAAGTTATATACGGAATATACGACGATGACGATATAGTCTTGCAGGCTGTTAAAGACATCCGAAAAAAAGGAATACATATTGATGAAGTGTATTCTCCATTTCCTATACATGGACTAGATCATGCCTTAGGTTTAAAGCCTACTCGGCTAGCTATTACATCATTTATTTATGGTTGTACTGGATTATCTTTAGCACTTTTGATGATGTGGTATATGATGATTGAGGATTGGCCAATGATTATCGGTGGGAAACCAAATTTTAGTTTGTTACAAAACTTACCTGCTTTTGTTCCTATAAGTTTTGAAATGACAGTTTTTTTTGCGGCCCACTTGATGGTAATTACCTACTTAATCCGGTGTAAGTTATATCCAGGATCTACTGAAACTAGCCCAGATCCAAGGACTACAGATGATAAGTTTTTAATCGAAATTCATCCAGATGAAACGAATACATCTCAAATAATAGCTTCATTTAAAGAAACTGGAGCCATTGAAGTGAAAGAAGAACAAATAGTTTAATCGATCTATGAAATGAAAAAAGTAACTAAGATCGCATTTTTAATTATAGCAATAATTGCAACATCATTTGCACTCCAGTCATGTGGTGCTGATGGCAATCATCCTGGCTATGAGTATATGCCAAACATGTATCGTTCTGGATCTTATGAAACATATTCAGAGAATCCAATTTTTTCCAATGGGATTACTTCTCAGCATCCAGTTGAAGGAACAATCTCTCGTGGATTCATCCCTTTTGATTATGATAAATCCCTAGAAGATTATTTAAGAGCTGGTAGAGATTTGAAAAATCCATTGGTTTTTGATGATTATATATTGACAGAAGGAAAAGAATTATATGAGATTTTTTGTAAGCATTGCCATGGCGTAAAAGGAGATGGGAAAGGATCTATTTCTCATCCTGTATATGGAGCTGTCCCTTCTTATTCAGATACTATTACTCCTCGAAGATCTGGTGCTACGATGAGTGAACTTTCAGAGGGTCATATTTTTCATGCGATAACTTATGGGTTAAATGCAATGGGACCACATTCCAGTCAAATTACTCAAGAGGAAAGATGGAAGATCGTTCATTATGTTCAAGAGTTACAAAAAGTATCTAAGTAATAACCATAACGAGAAAGCGAACATGTATATAGTAACTAAAAATACGAAGCTCATTTCTTTTGCATTAATGCTTATTGGTCTTTTTGCCATGGCTTATGGGTTTATTAAAGGAGCTGGACACCATTCAGATGAAGAAGTAGCTCATCAAGTCCATGTTTTAGCTGATCAATTAGATCAATCTATTCATCATGAAACTCAAACCAATTTGGATAATCCTTATTCTCATGAAGAGAATGAAGTATCTCTTCCTCATTATGCAGATTTATTCCATAAAATTGAGCAGGAGTTCCACCTGCAATTCAGTTCCAAAGAAATATCAGAGGCTCACGATATTGATCATGTGATTCATACAACAGTTCATGCACTCCATGCTAAAGGTCAAAGACCTTGGTCAAGTATTTTAGTGGCATCTATCTTCTTTTTAGCGGTATCTTTATTATCAATATTTTTCTTGGCATTGCAGTATGTAGCTGAGGTTGGCTGGTCTGCAATTCTTAAAAGAGTGTTTATGGCCATTGGTTCATTTTTACCTTATGTAGGTGTCGCATTTTTCTTAATTTTCTTAACTGCTCATTTTCATTTATTTGGCAACCATACCTACCATTGGATGGCTGAGGGTATTATGGATCCCACTAGCGCAAATTATGATGCTATAATTGCAGGAAAAGAAGCATATTTAAACTTCCCGTTTTTTATCATTAGGGCGATTATCTATTTTGTTGGGTGGTACTTGGCATTAAGAAAATTAACACAACTTTCATTAGAAGAAGATATTCATGGTGGAATTGATTATTATAATAAGAGTAAAAAAGTTTCTGCAATATTTATTGTCTTTTTTGCTGTTTCATCTTCTATGTTGGCTTGGGATTGGATTATGTCTATTG
>MDTB01142511.1_pt1 | contig 16176 bp, 15 predicted proteins | sample 811161 | NCBI WGS metagenome assembly MDTB01 (sample SAMN05326650, study PRJNA326480) | marine metagenome | isolation source: seawater | place: Mediterranean Sea | collected 2009 | reverse complement strand
TTCGGTTGTTACTAATAGACCAGATATAGAAGCAGCATCTTGCAAAGCTGTTCTAACAACTTTAACTGGATCAATAATACCCTCTTTGAACATATCAACATATTGTTCTGATTGCGCATCATAACCGGTAGATGGTTTGTTTCCTTCTAAAAGTTTTCCAACTATTACAGATCCATCAACACCTGCATTTTTTGTTATCTGTCTTATTGGTGATTGAAGTGCACTCTTTACAATTTCAACTCCAGCTTTTTGATCATCACCTTTGACCTTAACTTTATCAAGATCTTGTGAGGCATATAATAAAGCACATCCTCCTCCAGCAACAATTCCTTCTTCAACTGCAGCTCTTGTAGCATTCAAAGCATCCTCAACTCTATCTTTCCTCTCTTTTACTTCAACTTCTGTTGCACCGCCAACTTTTATTACAGCGACACCACCCGCAAGTTTTGCTAGTCTTTCCTGTAGTTTTTCTCTGTCATAATCAGAAGTAGTTTCATCAACCTGTTGTTTTATCTGATTACATCTAGCTTCGATATCTGTTTTTTTTCCAGACCCACTTACAATTGTACTGTTTTCTTTATCAACTTTCACTCTTTTAGCTGATCCTAAGTCAGTAAGTTTAACATTTTCCAACTTAATTCCTAAATCCTCAGAAATTACCTGTCCTCCAGTAAGAATAGCTATATCATCTAACATAGCTTTTCTTCTATCACCAAAACCTGGCGCTTTAACAGCTACTACTTTTAAACCACCTCTTAGTTTATTTACGACTAATGTGGCAAGAGCTTCACCTTCAACGTCTTCGGATATAATCATTAAAGGTCTACCAGCTTGAACAACTGCCTCTAAAAGTGGGACCATAGGTTGCAGGTTAGTTAATTTTTTTTCATGTAATAAAATTAAAGGATTTTCTAACTCTGTAGTCATCTTATCACCATTTGTAATAAAATACGGAGAAAGATATCCTCTATCAAATTGCATTCCTTCAACTACATCAAGCTCTGTTTCAATACCTTTAGCCTCTTCAACTGTGATTACACCTTCATTACCAACTTTTTGCATGGCCTTAGAAATCATATTTCCTATCTCTTTATCACCGTTAGCTGAAATTGTACCAACCTGAGCAATCTCATCACTGTCTTTAACTTTTTTTGCAGATGAAATTAATTTTTCTTTGACATGATCAACTGCTGCATCAATACCTCTTTTGACATCCATCGGATTCATACCTGCGGTAACATATTTACATCCTTCTTTCACAATTGCCTGAGCAAGAATTGTTGCAGTTGTTGTCCCATCACCAGCCTCATCATTTGTTTTACTAGCAACTTCTTTGACCATTTGAGCACCCATATTTTCAAATTTATCTTGTAATTCTATTTCTTTAGCTACAGACACTCCATCCTTAGTAGTTCTTGGTGCACCATATGATTTATCGATAACAACATTTCTACCTTTAGGACCTAAAGTAACCTTTACTGTATTTGCCAGTATATCAACACCTTTCAGCATTGCTGTTCTTGCCTCAGAATTAAATTTTACTATTTTTGACATTATAATTTACTCCTTAATAAATATTATTTTGATGTTGAAATACCCATGATGTCAGACTCTTTCATGATACTGTATTCTTTACCATCTATTTTAACTTCAGTCCCCGACCATTTACCAAACAAAACCTTGTCTCCAACTTTAACATCCATTGGCACAGTTTTACCATCCTCAGTTTTAGAACCACCACCGACAGCTACTACTTTACCCTCTTGAGGTTTTTCTTGAGCAGAGTCAGGTATGATTATTCCACCAGCAGTTTTTTCACTGCTATCAAGCACTTCAATAAGAACTCTATCATGTAGAGGTTTAAATTTCATAAAATACTCCTTTAAATATTGAGGTCATATAGTCTTAAAGCTGTAATTTTTCAAGATGTTGAAAAAAAATTTATGGCAAAAAAACCAAAGAAATTAGGAGATTTTTAAGCTATATCTCAGTAATGACCAAAAATTTAGATAAAACAGGCCTTAAATCAATAATTAATGAAATTGATTTATTATTTATAGATATTTGGGGCGTGCTACATAATGGAATAAAATTGTACGAGGAGTCTGTTAATGTCCTCAATAAACTTGAGCAATATAAAAAAGAATATATTTTACTAACTAATGCTCCAAGACCAAATAATACTGTAATAAGATTTTTAAAAAATATGGGATTAGATGATAGAAAATGTAGCAAAGTATCTACGTCTGGCGAAGTTGCTTTGAAATATTTAAAGTCTAAATATAAAGACCTAAAATTTTATCATATCGGACCTCCTCGAGACTTTGATTTATTTAAGTCTTTTGAAGAGTTTAAAGTAAACAATTTAGACGAATGTGATTTTATGATTTGTACAGGTTTATATGATAATTTTTCGGAAGATTTAAATTATTATAACGATTTACTTAAAAATAAAATTGATAAAAAAATGGTGTGTACAAATCCAGATTTAATTGTCGACAGGGGCAGGAAAAGAGAGTTATGTGCTGGATCTGTAGCCAAAATTTTTGAAAATCTTGGAGGTGAGGTAGAATATTTTGGAAAACCTTATCCATTAATTTATAATAAATCAGCAGACATAAAAAATAAGAAAATTATTTGTATTGGGGATAATTTAAACACAGATATCAGAGGAGCTAATATTCAAAATTTTAAATCATTATTTATTACGACCGGAGTGCATAACAATGAAAATAAAATCATTGAACTTAAAAAGAAATACAATGTAAAAATAGATTATACACAAAAAACCTTGATATGGTAAAAAAAATAAATTTATACAGTAGTTATAATATAAAAAAAAAAGACAAAGGTTCAATTATTTTAATTGGTAGTTTTGATGGATTGCATTTAGGCCATCGTAAATTATTTAGAAGTGCAAAAAATCTAAAGTACAAGACAAAACTAAAAATTGGTGTTTTTACTTTTGATCCAATTCCAAAAATGTTTTTTTCAAAAAATTTAAAAAATTACAGAATTTCAAATTTTAAAGAAAAAATCAAAATATTTAAAAGTTTTAATGTAGACTTTGTTATCAACCAAAAATTTAACAAACAGTTTTCGAAAATAAAGTGCAATGATTTTGTTAAAAATATTTTGATTAACAAAATCGGAATGAAATACATATTTGTAAGTAATAATTTCAAATTTGGAAATAAAAGAGAGGGGGATGTTAATTTATTAAAAAGAAGTCAAGCAAAATATAATTTTAAAGTTATAAAACCTTCACCACTTAAAGTAAAAAAAAAAATAGTTTCATCTTCTCTCATAAGAAAATTATTACAGAATGGACATCTCAATACAGCTAACAAATATTTAAACCGATTTTGGACTGTGGAAGGTATTATTAAAAAAGGAAGGCAGTTAGGAAAAAAAATCGGTTTTCCAACATGTAATATAGAGATGAAAAATTATGTAATAGCGAAATTAGGTGTCTACGCTGTTAGAGTTAATCTAGTGCAAAATAATAAGATTTATAGGGGAATTGCTAACTTAGGTATTAGACCAACATTTAATCAAAAAAAAATACTTTTAGAGGTAAATATATTTAATTTTAACAAAAAAATTTATGGTAAAAGAATTAGAGTTGAATTTGTAAAATTTATTAGAGGTGAAAAAAAATTTGAAAATATAAGCAATTTAAAAAAACAAATTAAAATTGATATTAAAAAAGCGAAAAAAATTAATAAATGAGCAAGGAGCAAATAAACCTACCAAAGACAGCTTTCTCAATGAAGGCGAATCTTCCGATCAAAGAGCCAGATTTAATTAATTATTGGACCGAAATAAATCTATATAAAAAATTAAGAGAGAGAAGTAAGGGCCAAAAAAAATTCGTTTTACATGATGGACCCCCTTACGCTAACGGAAATATACACATGGGAACAGCTCTAAATAAGATCTTAAAAGATATTGTTACTAAGTTTCATCAAATGAGTGGTCAAGACTCGGTTTATGTTCCAGGGTGGGATTGTCATGGTCTCCCAATTGAATGGAAAATTGAAGAACAATATAAAAAGAATAAAAAAAATAAAAACGATGTACCTATAGTTGAATTTAGAAAAGAGTGTAGAGAATTTGCAGAAAAATGGATTAAAATACATAAAGATCAGTTTCAAAGATTAGGAGTAATTGGCGACTGGGATAACTACTACTCAACAATGAGTTTTGATGCTGAGGCACAAATAGTTAGGGAGCTAGGTAAATTTTTAAAAGAAGGCAGTTTATATAGAGGATACAAGCCAGTACTTTGGTCCACCGTAGAAAAGACAGCTTTGGCAGATGCAGAGGTTGAGTATTTAGAGCATACATCAGATACTATTTATACTTCTTTTCCAGTTAAATATTCAAATAATAAAAACCTTTTAAATTGCGAAGTAATTATTTGGACAACTACTCCATGGACAATTCCAGCTAATAAGGCACTAGCATATAACAAGAAACTGAAATACTTGATTATAAAAGCAGAGAGTCAAATTCACTTTAAAGACAAAAAAATTGTTATTGCCAAAGATTTATTAAATTCATTTATAGAAGAATGTAAAATTACAAAATACCAACAAATTTCTGAGTTCTTAGGAAGTGATTTTATAGGAACAATATGCTCACATCCATTTTTAAATCTTGGCTATGATTATGATGTGCCAATGTTAGATGCTAGATTTGTAACAACAGAACAAGGCACTGGCATCGTACACTGCGCCCCTAGTCATGGTCCAGATGACTTTAATTTATGTTTAAGTAACGGAATAAAAGCATTGGAAACGGTTGACGATGATGGAAAATATACCAAAAATATTCCATTATTTAACGGCACACATATATTTAAAGCAAATTCTTTAGTCATAGAAAAACTTAAAGAAGAAAAAAAATTACTTTATAATGGAAAATTAAATCATTCCTATCCCCACTCTTGGAGATCGAAGGCACCATTAGTTCACAGAGCAACTCCCCAATGGTTTATATCAATGGAAAGTCATGGATTAAGAAATAAAGCATTAAAAGCAATAAATAAAACAGTATTTTATCCTGAAAAAGGAAAAGAAAGATTGAAGTCTATGATTGAGACAAGGCCAGACTGGTGTGTATCAAGACAAAGAGTTTGGGGTGTCCCGTTGCCAATATTTTTAAATAAAGAGGATGGAAAAGTTCTTATAGATGATGAGGTTTTTGAAAATATTGCAAAAATTTACGAGAAGGAGGGGTCTGATTGCTGGTTTGAAGATGATCCTCAAAAATTTTTAGGAAAAAAATATAAAGCAGATAATTTTATGAAATTATCAGATATTGTAGAAGTATGGTTTGATAGTGGGTCTACTCATTCTTTTGTATTAGAAAGAAGGAAGGATTTGAAATGGCCTGCATCAATGTATTTAGAAGGATCAGACCAACACAGAGGCTGGTTTCATTCATCGCTATTGCAATCATGTGGAACAAGGGGTGAAGCACCATTTGAAACAATTTTATCTCATGGGTTCGTTGTAGACGGAAAAGGATTAAAAATGTCTAAGTCATTAGGAAATGTGATTTCACCAGATGATATTTTAAAAAAATATGGTGCTGATATTTTGAGGATTTGGGTGGCTGCCTCTAATTATTCTGAGGATTTAAGAATAGATTATAAAATATTAGAACAACATGCCGATGCATACAGAAAAATAAGAAATACATTCAGATATATATTGGGTAACTTAAAAGACGAATTTTCGCAAACAGATTTTAATAAAATTAATTATGCCGAACTAACAGAAATTGATAGGTTAATGCTTCATAAAATTTACTTATTAAATGAAAGCTTCCAAAAAAATTTTAAATCATACAACTTCCATTTATTGTACAAGGATTTACTTAACTTTTGCACAGTTGACTTATCGTCCTTTTATTTTGATATAAGAAAAGACTCTTTGTATTGTGACGATATACAATCAAAAAAGAGAGTAAATTGTTTAAAAATATTAAACATATTATTAGAATGTTTATTAAAGTGGTTTGCTCCAATTTTATCTTTTACAACTGAAGAAATTTTCAATTTGGTTAAAAAGAAATCGAACATCAGCATACACTTGGAGAAATTTGTTACAATACCTGAAAATTGGAAAAATGAGCAACTAGCAAAAAAATGGATTGAGATATTAAATATTAGAGAAATAGCTAACTCAAGTATAGAGCTTAAGCGAGCAGATAAGTTAATAGGCTCAAGTTTAGAAGCTCAAATAACTATTGAAGTTAATAAAGAAAAATATGAACTTCTAAAGGGCTATGATTTTGCTGAAATTTGTATAACCTCAGTTGCTGAAATGAAATTAAACCCTAATAAAAATACCATCACAAATGTGATAACAAAAAAAGCTAACGGAAAAAAATGTTCAATTTGTTGGAAAATTTTCGAGGCAAAGTGTGAAAGAAATAATTGTGGTTTCAATGCAAAAAAAAAATAAAATTTTTTTTTTAAGTCTTTTTATTGTAGTTTTAATTTTTCTAATAGATAGAATAAGCAAAACATACGTCATAAATTTATTTGAAGACTTAAATAATCAGCAAATATTTTTAACTTCCTTTTTAAATATTTATTTAATTTGGAATGAAGGAATAGGATTTGGATTACTCTCATTTGAAAGTAAAAATATTTATAACTTTATAACTCTGTTTATTACTTTAATTAACGTAATAATTATTTATATTTTAATAAAATTAAACGATTTAAGAAAATATTTCTTTTTAATAATATTGGGTGGTTCACTGGGAAATTTATTTGATAGATTAGTATATAATGCAGTTCCAGATTTTATTGACTTGCATATTGGCAATTTTCACTGGTTTATTTTTAACCCTGCTGACATATTTATTACAATTGGAGTTATTTGCCTTATTTTAGATGAATTTATTTTTAAGAGTAAAAAAAATGCTTAAAAATTTAGTCTTGTTGGTTTTGTTTATTTTACTCTGTTCATGTCAATCTATTAAAGATGGTCTATCAGGAAAAAAATATGAGTCTAGCGACGAGTTTTTAGTCATCAAAAAAAACCCATTAGTTTTGCCACCTGACTTTAATACTCTTCCTGAGCCTGAGGATCCAGTAAAAATGTCAAGAGAAGAGTCAATTGAATTAGAAATTGATGAGGTTTTATCATCGATAAAATCGGAAGACACATCAATTAGTGGAGATATAACTTCGTCAAATAGCTCTTCTACTGAAGATTTTGTTATAGATCAAATCAAAAATTAGGTTAATGTTAACAAAAAATATAAGATATCAAAATTTTAAAAAGAAAAGAGTCCATTCAAAATTAAAATTTTTATTTAAGAATTTAGTTGAAAACAGCATTAAAAAAGAAAATCTCATACACAGTTTTACTGAAAATTTTAATTACTCTTTTAATAAAAATTTATTATATAAACTTAAAAGAAATAAGATTTTCCAAATTTATGGTATGGGCGGTTCATCTTTAGGTGCTCAAGCCATCTATAATTTTTTGAAGATTAATATAAAAAAAAAGTTCTATTTTTTTGATAATCTTGATGAACAAAATCAAATAACAAAAACTAAGAAAAAAACTTTAAATATTATAATATCAAAGTCAGGTAATACCCTAGAAACAATTGTTAATGAGAATATTTACTCATCTAAGAATAAACTATATATAACTGAAAATAGGAATAATTATTTAAGAAACATAGCTTTAAAATTAAAGGCAGAAGTTATAGAACATAAAAACTTTATTGGTGGCAGATATTCTGTATTATCAGAAGTTGGCATGCTTCCAGCTGAGTTAATGGGTTTGAATTCTAAAAAGTTTAAAAGATTTAATAGATTAATCTCTAACAAATATTTTGTTAACAACTTACTTACCAATGTAGAAACCTTATATCATTTGGTAAAGAGGAAAAAGACTAACTCAATTATTCTTAATTATGATGAGAGCTCTAATAGTTTATTTAAATGGTACCAACAATTAGTTGCGGAGAGTTTGGGAAAAAATTCAAAAGGAGTATTGCCAATTATTTCTAATTTACCGAAAGATAATCACAGCTTAATGCAGCTTTATCTTGACGGGAACAAAAATTGTTTTTTTACCTTTTTCGATGTTAAGAGCCAGACAAATACAAAGATTAATAAAAAAAAAATATTTTTTAATTATAATTATTTAAAAAAACATAGCCTACAATCAATCAAACAAGCCCAAAAACAAGCTACTAAAAAAGTTTTTAAAATTAAAAATATTCCTTTTAGAAGTTTTGAAGTGTTAAAAAAAAATGAAGAAACACTAGGTGAGTTATTTACTTTCTTTATGATGGAAACTATTTTGTTAGGGAAAATGATGAGGGTAAATCCATTCGATCAACCATCTGTTGAGTTAATAAAAAAAGAGACAAAAAAAATATTAATTTAATAAAATTTACCAAATAAGATTCTTGATCTTCCATAATTTTTATCAATTATAATTTTAAAATCTTCAGGGAACTGATCTAGAGTTTTTTTATCCCTGTGTATTAGTATAATACTTTGTCTTTTTAAAATTTTTTTGCGTTTAAGCATGTTAAGTAAAAATTTTATTCTAAGTTCTTTAAAAGGAGGGTCTAAAAAAATAAATTCGTAACTTTTTAAGTTAGAATTTAATTTTTCTAAACCAAAAACATCCCCCTCAACAATTTTAGTTTTTGAGTAACAATTTAAAGATTGAATATTTTTTTTTAGCATCTTTATAGCAGGTGAATGATTTTCAAAAAAAGTTACATGTTTTGAGTTTCTAGAAATACATTCTAGGCCGAATGTCCCAACACCAGAAAAAAGATCCAAAATACTTGAATTAAATAAATCACAATTTAATAATTTTGAATGCAGTAAAATGTTAAATATTGACTCTTTTACAGCATCTTTTAATGGTCTTGTAAAATTATCATTTGGAATTAATAATTTCTTACCTCTTAAATTTCCTGCAATAATTCTCATACATCTATAACTTTATATCCAATATCTTTCCTAAAAAAACCATTTTTCCAGTTTAATTTGTTAATTAGCTTAAGTATATCCTCTCTAGAATTTTTAAAATTTTCTGAGACTGAAACAAAATTTAGAACTCTACCTCCAGATGCTAATATTTTATTATTTTCTAATTTTGTTCCTGCATGAAAAATATATTCACCTTTTTTAGTAGATATATTATTTAAACCTAATAAAGGAATATTTTTTTTATACTCATCTGGATAACCTTTTGAACAAAGGACAACGCAAATACTTTTTTTATCATTTAATCTAATTTTGTTTTTCAATCTACCCAAACAACAATCCACAAAAATTTCTATTAGGTCATCTTCTAATAATGGAAGTATAGTTTGACACTCTGGATCTCCCATTCTTACATTAAATTCTACTAGATAAGGGTTATTATTCTTAATCATTAATCCTACATATAAAAATCCTTTGTAAGTAGTTCCTAAATCTTTTATTGCATTTAACGTAGGATTAATAATTTCTGAATTAATTTTTTTGGCTAACTCTGAACTAAATAATCTTGAAGGAGAATAACAACCCATGCCCCCAGTATTTTTACCTTTATCTCCTTCGCCAACTCGTTTATGATCCTGTGCAGATCCTATGAATTGATAATTTAGACCATCGCATATCACAAAATAACTCATTTCCTCCCCTTCAAGAAAATCTTCTATGAGTAAATTCTCGGCAATTCCAAACTTTCCTTCAAATATCTCGTTTGCTGCAGTTATTCCATCGTTAATATTTTTACATATATATACTCCCTTACCCGCTGCTAAACCGTCTGCCTTTATAACCAAAGGAAATTTTGCAGAACTTAAAAATTGTTTTGTATCATTTATATTTTTAAAAATTTTAAAATTTGATGTCGGTATTTGATATTTTGAGCAAATTTTTTTTGTAAATATTTTAGAACCCTCTAATTGAGCAGCCACCTTGCTTGGTCCAAAAACTTTTATTTCTGTATCTATAAAATAATCGACTATCCCATTTACTAAGGGCTGTTCAGGCCCAACAATTAAAAGCTCTATTTTATTTTTTAAACAAAAGTCTTTTATAGATTTAAAATCCTCAATTTTTATATCTACATTAGTGGCAATTTTGCTTGTTCCAGCGTTTCCAGGAATACAAAATATCTCATTAATTTTTCTCGATTCTTTAATTTTAACACAAATAGCATGTTCTCTGCCACCACTTCCAATAATTCCAACAATCATTTATATTAACTTATAACTTAAAAATGAAAAATAAATTAGCTAAATTAAAATATCTACCTAATAATTTTGAAATTATAGAGCCCGGTGATCATGTTGTTTGTGCAGTATCAAATAAAAAAATTATGTTAAAAAATCTAAATTATTGGAATGTTGATCTTCAAGAGGCTTATTTTTCCTTTGTCGAAGCTCAATCAAAAAGAGAAAAACTTAAATAATTATAATTTCCATCGATTATGTGACCATATCCATTGAGCCGGATTTTTTGTAATTTTTTTTTCTAACCAATTATTTAATTTACCAGTGATATTCTCAATACTTTCATTTTTATCAAAGCTTAATTGTTCATCAAAAAGTACTTCAAAGTGAATCCCATCATTTCTTTGGATGTAAACTGGTTGAATAACACAATCAAATTTTTTAACAAATTGAGCTGGTATAGTAGTTGTTAAAGCATTTTTTCCAAATAATTTACAATTAATTCCTTCTGATACCCTTTGATCAATCATGATAGCTAAACTTTTTCCACTTTTAAAATATTTGAGAGCTGCTCTCACACCTTTTAAACCCTTTTTAATTTGGTTTTTACAAATATAGTTCCTTCTTAAGTATTCCATTAAAACATTTAAAAATTTGTTGTTCAATGGTCTATAGACTGCAGTAAGATCAATTCCCTCTCTTTCTATAACCATGGCCATCAATTCAAAATTATTAAAATGACCAGATATAAATACAGTTGGTCTCCCACTGTTCTTGATTTTTTTTAAATTATTTAATCCCTCAATTTTTAAATAGTTATCTAATTTTCTTTTTCTAAACTCAGGAATATAAACGTATTCAGCTAAAATTCTACCGTAGTTACCCCACATTTCTTTAACAATATGATTAATTCCATCTTCTTTAATTTCTGGTTTAAAATTTTTAATATTATCTATGATGACTTTTTTAGATCTAAATTTAGGACCAATAATTTTTCCAATTGAATTTCCTAGATCAGAAGCAATTCTATATCCTATAATTTTAAAAATTAAAAATAAAACAAAAATTATTAAAAATTCAAAAAAATATTTTATATTTTTCATAAATACTTAAATAGAAATTTATTAAATTCTTTTAAATTGTTTATTTTTATATCAATTTTCAAATAGTTTATATTTTTTCTTAATCTAACTGGAATTCTATAAAAATCTTTTTCTGTAGTTAGTACTTTTAAATTTTTTTTCTTTTGCTTTTTTTTTAATTTTGTTAATTTCTGTTTCAGAATACTCATAGTGATCTGGGTATATAAGATTTGATTCACTTTTAATACCATATTTTCTTAGGGTTCTTGCAAATCCAAAAGGATTACCTATTCCACAAAAAGTAATATAACTTTTTTTTTTAAATCTTTTAAAATTCGTAGGCACGTATTCACCATTAAATATTGAGATTTTTGGATTTATTTTCTTTAGTTTTTTTAAAAAGCTTTTATTGACTGGTTTTTCTGAAATAAATACAGCATCATATTTTCTTAAATTATTTAAACTTTCTCTTAATGGTCCTGAAGGTAATCTTAGTTCATTTCCTGCAAGAGAAATCGAATTAAAACAAGCTATCTTTAAATCATATTCAATTTTTTTATCTTGTAAACCATCATCAAAGATTGCTAATTCGAAATTTTTTTCTATTGCTTTTAATAAAGAAAATTTTCTATTTTTGTCAAAAAAAACTTTATTATCCTTTTCTAATAATTTTTTCTCATCTAAATGACTTTTATATTTCTTTTTAATTATTGCTATTTTAAATTTCTTTCTTAAAATTTTTGCTAGAAAACAAACTAATGGTGTTTTTCCAGTACCGCCTAGATATATATTCCCAACACATATTGTTTTTATCTGACTATATTTTTTTGGTTTCATAAAAAAATTAATTAAATTTTTAAAATCAATAAGAAAAGTAAAAGGATAGAGTAGCAATGACTGGAAAGTTAAATAATTTTTATCCCAGAATTTTGGCTTAATTAATTTCATTTAAATCAAAACTCTTATAATTGTAAAATATTTATTAAGAATATTATTCCCGATCTTTTTAAATTTATTTATTTCATTTTTATTTTTTGATTTCCTTATCAACAAATTTAAAATTATTTTTTTTAGCTGTGTGTAATTTTTAGCCTCAAATGACAATTTTTTTCTCTTTAGCATATTGTATATTTCAGTAAAATTGAAGGTGTGTTTACCATGTGTTAAATAACAACCATATCTAATTGGTTCCAAAGGGTTCTGCCCACCTTTAGGGACAAAGGATCCACCCAAAAAAACTACTTTACTTAGAGAATAAAATGAATTGCTTTCGCCATATGTGTCAACCAAATATACATCGGTATCCTTTTTAACTTTTTTATTTTCGCTATGACAAACATATTTAAGTTTATTAAAATTTAAAGTCTCTATTATTTCTTTAGATCTTTCTATATGTCTTGGAATTATAACTGTAAGTAAATTATCTATTTTATTTTTTAAATCTAAATGAATAGTTGAAATTAATTCCTCTTCATTATTGTGAGTGCTTGCAGCACATAAAATTTTCTTTTGAAAAAAAATTGTTTGAAAAGACCTATTAGCATCTATTCTTTCTGACTCAGTAAATTTTAAATTACCTAATATTTTCATTTTTTTAACTTTAAAATACTTTAAATAATTAAATGTTTCTTTATTTTGAGGAAAGATGTAATCAAAAATACTAAATATATTTATTCCAAAATCTTTAAAATATTTCCACCTATAAAAAGAATTTTTACTTATTCTAGCATTTAAAAGAAAAGTTTTAATTTTTTTTCTTTTTAAACCTTTTAACATTTCGGGCCAAATTTCTGATTCGATAAAAAAAACCGCATTTGGCTTCCAATGAGATAAAAATTTATTAACTATTAAAGGATTGTCTATTGGATAAAATTGATGAACTGTTTTTTTAAATTTAAATTTTTCAAATATTTTTGATGAGCTCAATGTAGAAGTTGATATTAAAATACTTTTTATGTCTACTTCTTTTTCAAATTTTTCTATAAGTGGTACAATACTTGTAAGTTCTCCAACGCTTGAGCAATGAAACCATATTAATTTACCATTTTTCCTTTTTTTTTGTAAAAAACTAAATTTCTCTAAAAATCTTCTAGGGTTTTCTTTTTTTTTCAATATTCTATAAAACATTATTACTGGCGATAAGATAATAATAATAACCATTAGTAGATTATATATAATTCTCATTAATCTTTTTGAATCTGTTTATTGTAAAAATTTTTATATATTAATGAATTATTCAATAGCTCATTGTGATTTCCTTCAGCAACAACTTCACCATTATCTATCACATAAATTTTATTTGAGTTTAATATAGTTGACAATCTGTGTGCTATAACAAGAGTTGTCTTTCCTTTTGTTAAAAAATTTATTGCATCTTGAATTTTTTTTTCGGTTTCGGAATCCAGAGATGAAGTCGCTTCATCTAAAAGTATTATTTTACTATTTTTCAAAAATGCTCTTGCAATTGACAATCTTTGTTTTTCTCCACCTGAAAGTCTTATGCCATTTTCTCCAATCATAGTATTATACTTATTTGGAAGCAATTTTATAAATTCCTCAGAAAATGAAAGTTTTGCCGCTTCTTTTATTTCCTCATCTTTGGCGTTTAGATTTGCATATTTGATATTATTTAGAATAGTATCATCAAATAAAGTAGTTTCTTGACTAACTAAAGACACATTATCCCTTAATGAAGATAATCTTTTATTCTTGATAGATTGATTGTCAATTTTTATATCTCCCTTAGTACAATCGTAAAAACGAGGAATTAAATTCAATATAGTAGATTTACCAGCACCACTATATCCAACTAGTGATGTCATTTTACCTCCATATATATTTAAATTAACATTTTTTAAAATTGACCTAGAATTAGAATTATAGTTAAAATTTACTTTTTCAAAAGTAATTGTGCCGTTTGATACTTTTAATTTTTCTAGTGAATTGTCTTCTAAAATATTATGTTTTTGGTCAATTATAGGAAGGATTCTTCTTGCGGCAGCTAAACCTTGATTAATTGTTAGGTTTAATGTTGCTAGAGATCTTACAGGTTGATAAGCCAACATCATAGCCGCTAAAAACGAGAAGAAATTATTAACAGCTATTTCATCACCAAGAATTAAATTTCCTGAATAAAATATTAAAATTGCAATCATAATACCTGTTAAAAATTCCATGATAGGTGATGATCTCGCATAGACAATTGCTAACTTTTTTGCCTTATTTTTAAGTTGCTCTAGCGCAGTATTTGCTCTTGATGTTTCATAAGTTTCTTTTTGAAATACCTTAATCAATTTATGATTTCTAAAAATCTCCATAAGATGAGTATTAAGAGTAGCTGCGCTATCCATAGCTTGTACTGTGACTTTGTTTATTCTTTTTCCAAGAAATCTTGCAAAAAAACTTGCAAGCGGTATCATTACAATAGCTATTAATGATAATTTCCAATTTTGATAAAACATCACACCTAATAATCCAATTAATGTGAGTGAGTCTTTAAAAAGATTTAATATCCCAACACTCACAAGCCCGGTCATAAAATTAACATCACTAATTAGGTTTGTTATAGTTTTACCAGAATGTTGTTTTTCAATTGTCTCAGTATCAGCTTTAATTAAATTCTTCATCATATCAACTTGAATTGCTTTTCTTACTTCCTCGCCCACACTTATCATTATTAATTTTGCCAAATATAAAGATATGCCTTTAGCAGAAAAAGCGACAATTATTGCTAATGGTATCAGCAACATCAAACTTTTATTTTTTTGTATGAAAAGTTTTTCAACAGCTGGATCTAATAACCAAGCAATTGACGATGTACTAGCTGCAAGAATTAAGGAAAAAAATAAAGCTAAAAAAATCTTATGAATATACTTTTTTGTATAATCATAGAATAATCTTTTTAAAATTTTAATATTTGTCATTATACATATATCTTGCTTACTAAAATATTTATAAAAATTAAAAAGCCCACAAAATTGTTGCTTTTAAATTTTTTTAAACACATATTTGTATTCGAAATATTTAATTTTAAAGTTTGAAAAATTAATAAATGAAAAGTTATAATTATAATTCCAATAAAATAATAATGACTAAATTCCATTAATACCCCAGATATAATTTGAAATAATATAAAAATTAAATAACATAAAAAAATAAATAATTTAGGATTTGTTTTAAATTTTATTGATGTTGATTTCACTCCTATTATTTCATCATCTTTAATATCTTGAAACCCATATATAGTGTCGTAAGCTAATGTCCAAAATATGGCCCCACTGTAAAAAAGGATCGGAATGTAACTAAATTGAGAATTTATTGAAAACCAAGCCATGATAAGCCCATAGTTAAAAGTAAAACCTAAAAATAATTGAGGCCAATATGTGTATCTCTTCATTAAAGGATAACTAAAAGCAAAAGGCATCGATGCAAGACCTAATAAAATTGTTGTAAAATTAAATTGTATTAAAATTATAAAAGCTATTAAGCACAAAATTATTACATAGATTAATCCTAATTTTATTGACAGTTTTCCAGAAGCAATCGGTCTATTTTTAGTTCTATCTACGAGTATATCGTATTTTCGATCAAGGATATCGTTTACAATACAACCTGCCGATCTCATTAGCACCGAACCTAAAAAAAAATATGTTAAATAAACTAAGTATTTAAAATTATTATCACTGAAATCATTTCCCAACGTTAATCCCCAAAGACAAGGCCAGAAAAGCAGCATTATACCAATTGGTTTTTTAATCCTAATTAAATCAAGAAAAAGTTTAAAATCTTTCATTATAATTTACTTGTAAATAACAAAGCATCGATTCATAATCAAACTGATTCGTATGGATATTGATTATACAGTTACCGC
>MDTB01005841.1_pt1 | contig 16181 bp, 19 predicted proteins | sample 811161 | NCBI WGS metagenome assembly MDTB01 (sample SAMN05326650, study PRJNA326480) | marine metagenome | isolation source: seawater | place: Mediterranean Sea | collected 2009 | reverse complement strand
GAATGGTAAATATGGAAATGGTATTGTAGTTGATGGAGCAGGATTTTTATTAAATAATGAAATGGATGATTTTTCTATAAAGCCAGGACACCCTAATATGTATGGGCTTGTTGGTAAAGAGGCTAATGCCATTGCACCTTATAAAAGAATGTTAAGTTCAATGACTCCAACAATTGTTGATGACCCTGAAGATAATCTTTTTTTAGTTTTGGGTTCACCTGGAGGGTCAACAATTATTACAACAGTAGCCCAGATTGCAGTAAATGTAATTGATTTTGGAATGAATATTCAGGATGCAGTAAATGCTCCTAGATTTCATCATCAGTGGCTTCCTGATCTAATTTTCTTTGAATCTGATCGATTTTCAGAAGAAACATTAAGTAATTTATCTTCTAAAGGCTATGAATTATCTGAAAGAAGGTCTATTGGTGAAGCAAATTGTATACAAATAGGTTCATCAGGAATTAAATTTTCAGCAGCTGATAGTAGAAGAGCAGCTTGCGCATTAGCTTATTAAAATGAAAAAGAAAAGAAATTATAAAGAAGAAATTCGAGTACTTATCGTACTAATTATTGTTGCGTTTACAGTTAAGACCTCAGTAGCTGAGATTTATGTTGTGCCAACGGGGTCAATGGAAGCTACAATAATGATTGGGGATATGTTATTTGGTAATAAATTTATATACGGTATGAAAACACCCACATGGCTTGGAATTCCTTATACAAGAATTGGATTTGATATTCCTTGGATGCGTTTTCCCAAATTTAAAGAAGTAGAAAATGGAGATGTTGTCATTTTTGAGTATCCTAGAGATCCATTCCAGAAATATGTTAAACGTTGCATTGGAATTCCAAGAGATTCAATAAGACTTGAAAGAGGTGATATTTATATTAATGATGAGAAAATGATTTTTCCCAATAACGGGAACAAAACTCGAAGATATATAAATCCATTAGATGAGCAGTATGGTATGCATAGTCAGTTTCGAGAAATAGGTCAAAATCAAAACAATATAAAATCATTTCAAGTTCCCTACAAAGGTATGGAAATAGATTTAAAAAATGTAGATAATTGGGAATCAATAATTAATTTATTGGTTTTAGATCAAGCGAATATACAAATTAGAATTCAAGAACAGGACTCCAATGGTAAAATAATAAATAAAGCATTTTCTTTTACTTCAATTGACCCTGAAGAAATATCAAGGACAAGAGGCTTTCTTAAATATAAACTTCAAAGTTTTTATAGTAACCCTCAACATATCAGGGCTAAGCAAGCTGTTGATTCTAAACAATATATAGCTCAAAGTTTTAATGATTATAAAAATAAAATGTTAATAAATCCATGGCAATGGAGAACTCATCCTGGTTTTAATCAGCTTTTAGGTACTTTATATGCAAATGAAGATTTACTAGTTGATTATGTTGTGATTGATGGTATCCAAATAAAGGATTTAGATTCATATACCCTTAAACACGATTATTATTTTATGGTAGGAGACAATAGAGATAATAGTTACGATTCAAGATTTTGGGGATTTGTACCGGACTATCATGTACTTGGTACGCCTATATTTTCTGTAATAAATTTAAATTTTGCTAAGAATTTAAATTTATTTAATCCATTATCTTATTTTAATATTATAAAATTAGGGATGGTTGATTGATGTTAACCTTAATTGCTATGTTAATGAAACTGCTTATTGGTTCTGTAACTTCTTATATTCTTACTACTGCAATCATTAAAGAAGGAAAAGTTGAAAATTATTTTAAAATTAGCTTTATAGGTATTTTGTCAACATCAATTTTTTCTGTTTCATATCAATTGGATTCCGGGGGTCCCTATATGTTCTCAGCGGGATCTCTTATTTTTCTTGGTTTAATTTGCAATATTTTCATAAATGAGATAGCAAAGAAAGATAGAATATTATTTTTTTCATTACTGATTATTGGATTATTTATTGGCTTAGGTTATATTTTTCAAGGAATTATTTTATCATTCCTTGTATATTACATCACAATTAATCAATCAGATTTGTTTTCTGTATTATTAGAACAGAAAGAGGAAGTGGTAGATGATGATATTAACATTTAACTTATAATGTGAGGGAACTGTGGCTATAGATTTAAGTACACCAGAAGGTAGAAGTAGCTATCTACAAGATAGTTTGTCCGATCTTATAAATGGAGTTGATAGTACATATGGAACTTTAATATTCGATGAACTTATAAAAAGAATTGACAAAACAATTACAGACTTTAATGCAGATATGGAATCTATTTTCGATGAGCTCAAAGTAAATGAGAAAAAAAGACAGACATTGCTTAGAAAATTAAAAAGTAACAAGACTTTACATGAACAGCAAGAAGTTGAAAAAGAGAAAAAAGAATGGGAGCAGAAATTATTAGCTTTATATAGCAAAGATAGTAAAGAAGATAAACCTACTGAAAAAGAAGAGGAAGATAAGTAATGCTACAAAAAATAATTGCATTTGTGTTGTTTTTAATTAGTATCTCACTAGCTTTTTATTGGAATGTTATTAGAGATGCAGATAAAAAAGCGATGAATCAGCTTGAATTTAATGATGAGCAACTAACCGGAGATGTTACGCAAACTACAGAAGTATACGCTCGATTAGAAAAGAAGTGGATTGGTACTTCAAAGCATGTACAAAATCTTGAAATAAAAACTGATACACTCAGAGCTGACCTAGAAAAAGAGATTGAGTCTACTAATAATAGATTTGATAAAATTCGTGGTGACTTAGATGACTATATAAGAAAGCAAATAAAGAAAAATGATGAGCTAGATAAAACAATATCACAAAATCATAAAGACTTAAAGAAAAGTATCCAAAAAGTTAACAGGGATATTAAAAAAGTTGAGAATAAACGAATTAAACCTCTTGAGACTGAAATAAAAGTTGTTGCTGAAAACAAAGAAAAGCTTGAAAGGTTAATGAGATTGCCTAAAATTATGGATTGGCTTGAAGATTTGAGAAAGCAAGAAGAGGCTGAAGCGGCAAAGCAGGCTGAGAAAAATTAAAACGGATTAAATTTGTTCACTTTAGAAAATATCATTGGGGACATCGTATTTGTCTCTCTTAGAGATAAATCCTTCTTATCTAAAATTGCGATTCCTGAAGATCTTAGTCACTTTAAAATAATGGGTCAAGATCAGTTGGGTTTATGGGTTGAGCACCCTCAATTAACCTTTAAATATAAACTTGATAAAAATGGAGACTCAATACCAAAAAACGAACAAAAGACAGAAAAAGTCGATGCGGTTTTTTTAATTGCATGGGGGAATATAGATACAATCATGCATTATCCTAATCGAGAAGGTTATGATTTTCCAAGTGAATTTGAAACTGATATAGGATTTAAATAGATATGAATTATGGTACAGTAAAACTATGGAAAAATTTAGAAGGCTGGGGCTTTATAGAAACTGAAGACGGAGAAGATTATTTCTTTAATATCTCAAGTGTAAGAAAAGGCCAAAATATTCGTGAATATGCAAATGTTAAATTTGATACAGAAGAAACTTCTAAGGGACCCCAAGCTGTAAATGTTTCTCTAGCTTAGGAGAATAACATTGAATAAAGTATCTAATCCAGATTTTTGGGATAATTTATATACAGAAAATAGTGCTAAGTGGGATTTAGGTGGACCCACTCCAATATTAAAACATCATTTAAAAAATAATAAAATAATAGGCGATGTTTGCGTTCTAGGCTGCGGAAATGGTCATGATGTTATAGAGCTATCAAATAATAATTTATCTGTTTATGCTGTAGATTTTTCCATTCAAGCGATTAATAATTTGAAAAATAAAATACCTCAAAAATCAAAAATTAAAACACTTCATATGGATATATTTGATTTATCTCAAAAATATAGTAACAAATTTGATTTTATTTTTGAGTATACCTGTTATTGTGCAATAGATCCAGTCCGAAGAGAAGAGTATTTTGATTTAGTTTATAATTTATTGAAACCAAATGGTGTACTATTTGGAATATTTTTACCCTTAGATAAAGAAGAAGTAGATGGTCCTCCATTTAGTGTTTCAATAGATGAAATTCTTAAACATACATCAGGTAGGTTCAAGGTTCAAAAAAATTACTTTTCATCAAAGTCAATAGAGCCTCGAAAAGGTAGTGAAAAAGTTTTAATTTTTGAGAAAATATAATGATTATAAAAATTAATGAAATTCAATTATTTGGATATCATGGCCTATATGAAGAAGAGAAAGAAAATGGTCAAAATTTCATTATTTCTCTTTCTATTGATATTAATTACATAGATAAAGATGATAAAATTGAAAACACTATAGATTATACAAAAATTTTAAATGAAGTTAGAGAAACATTTAATCAAAAAAGATATAATCTAATTGAATCCCTAGCAGTTGCAATAAGTAACAATTTAATGAGAAATAAAAAAATTGAATCTTTAGATTTATCTATTAAAAAAGAATCTCCACCTATAGATGCAAAACTAAATTCAGTTGAAGTTAATTTAAGGAAAACTAGATAGTGATTTGTTTTTTGGGGATTGGATCAAATATTGATGATAGATTAGCTAATTTAAATCAGTCAGTTGATTTAATATCTGTCGACCCTAACATTAATTTTTTACAAGTTTCAAATTTTTACGAATCGCCTCCTATGTATAATTTAAATCTAAATACTTTTTTGAACGGAGTTATTAAAATATCAACCTCATATACACCATCTCAACTACTAGGTAAGGTTAAAAATATTGAAACAAAAATGGGTAGGAAGAAAAGTGTTGAAAGATATGAAAATAGAATAATTGATATAGACATTCTTTGCTTTGAGAATGAAATTATTGAATCAAATGAATTAACTTTACCTCATCCAAATATTAAAGAAAGAAAGTTTGTACTTAAACCTTGGTGTGATATAGATTCTAACTATATCATAGTAAACGAAAATAGAAAAGTTAAAGAACTTTTGGCTATGCTGCCAGATAGTTTGAAATTAAGAAGAGTTAATTAAATGAGCCTATCATCCTATCATATTTGTATTGAGGGAACCATCGGAGTTGGTAAAACTAGTTTAGTAAACCTACTTGCTAAAGAAATGGATGCAAAAAAAGTCCTTGAAAAATTTGAAGATAATCCATTTCTCAAAAACTTCTATTCTGATAGAGCTAGGTATGCAATGCAAACACAATTATTCTTCTTACTATCACGATATAAACAGCAACAAGAGCTACAGCAAATGGATATGTTTACTAAATCTATTATTTCAGATTATATGTTTGACAAAGATAGGCTATTTGCAGCCCTCAACCTAGGTGATATGGAACTAGATTTATATAATAGGATAGCTAACGAACTTCAAAAGAATATAGTATATCCAGATTTAACTATTTTTTTACAGTCAGAAACTGATAGACTGATGTATAATATCAAGATTCGAGGTAGAGAATTTGAAAAAAATATGGATTATTCATATATAGATAATTTGAATCGAATATATAATGAGTATTTTTTTAGATATGATAAAGGCCCATTAATTATAATTAATACCAATGATATAGATTTTGTTAATAACAAAAAAGATCTTGCTGAGATTATTGATTTTATTAAACAGCCATCAGAAGGAACAAGGTATTTTAATCCGATGAAAACTTTTAAGTAATGATTTTTAAAATTATTATATATTTATTATTTATCTTATTTATCTATAGGATAATTTCTCGTTTTTTTACGATATCAACAAATACGAAAAGTCATAAAAGGACTCAAAGTGGCAAAAAGATTGATTTTAAAGATGCTGATTATGAGGAATTAGATTGAAGGCTATTCAAATCAAAAGTCATGGATCTTTTGATAAACTGAATGTTGTAAATATAGATGATCCTACCTGTTTTTCAAATCAGGTCAAAGTTAAAATAAAATATTCCTCAATTAATCATTTAGACATTTGGATTAGAAAAGGTGTTCCTGGTTTAGATATAAATCTGCCAAGAACTTTGGGTTCAGATGCATCTGGAACTATTGTTGAGATTGGAAAAAATGTTTCACATTTCAAAATAGGTGATGATGTTATCATACAGCCAGGCGTATTTAATAGTAATTGTGCAATAGCTAAATCTGGGAATGAGCATCTTTCACCTTCATATGGCATTTTGGGCGAAACTTTTGATGGAGTGCAGTCTGAATATGTATGCTTGGATCCAATAAATGTTTTTCCTATGCCAAAAACATGTTCATATAAAGAAGCTTCTAGCTTTGGTTTAACATTTATGACTGCATATGAAATGCTTATAAAAAAAGCCCAAATTAAGCCAAATGATTTAGTATTAATTTATGGAGGAACTTCTGGGGTTGGATCAGCTGGTATTCAAATTGCAAAAGATGTTGGCTGTAAAGTCATATCAACTTGTGGAAATATTAATAAAATAGAGATCATACAATCCTTAGGAGCAGATTATGTTCTTTTACATAATGATAATTTATATGAAAATCTTAAAGATTATCTTGATAAAAGAAAAATTGACGTAGTGTTTGAGCATATTGGCGCAAGAACATGGATGACAAGTATGAAAGTTTTAGCTAAAGGTGGAAGAGTGGTAACTTGTGGAGCAACCACTGGGGCCAAAGTTAATATTAACCTTTCCCATATCTTTTTCAAGAATTTATCTATTATTGGTTCAACTATGGGTAGTATAGATACATTTAAAGAAGTTTGTAAAAAAATAGATAATAATATTTATAGAACTGTTATAGATAGAGTTTATGAAGTTTCAGATGTTGCAAAAGCTCATGAATATATTGAAAAAAGAAAAAATTTAGGAAAAGTAATACTAAAGTTTTAATTGACAAGGAATCCATATGAATAATGTTATTGACAGTATAGTAAATCGAATTTCTAATAAAAGTTTAGAATTACCGTATCCATCGAATAAAGAAATGGAAAGTGTATATAAAGCAGCCATGAGAGCACCAGATCATGCTTGGCTTCATCCAACAAAATTCATTGAAATAAAAGGTAAGGGACTTGATAAACTATCTTCAATTTTTGAAAAATTTGCAATTAATGATATGAAATGTGAAGATGAGCTTTTAATTAATAAATATAAGAATGCTCCATATAGAGCACCAATGGTAGTGGTTGCTATAACCAAAAAACAAGAGCACCCTAAGGTACCCAAAATAGAGCAAATGTTCTCCACCGCAGCAGCAATACAAAATGTGCTAATTTCTCTTGATTCTCTAGGTTATGGAGCGATTTGGAGATCTGGTATTTTTGCACTTAATAGTAAAATTCTTAAGTACTTTAAAGAAGATCAAAATTCAGAAATTATAGGTTATATTTACGTAGGTACTCCAGTTGGCAAAAAAAAGAAAATACCAGATTTAAAGATTGAGGACTATGTTAGCGTTTGGGATTAAATAAATTTTATATAAGGATTAAATTAAAATGTTATTTTTAATTTTTTTAATACTTGCAGTTATTATTTTAAATATTGTGTTTAAAGAACCGAGGTGGGATTGGAATAAAATTAATCTTGATTCAATTTCATTTCCAAAATCATTTATATGGGGCACTGCAACAGCATCTCATCAAGTTGAGGGTAATTGTGAAAATAATTGGTCTGAATTTGAAAAAGGTTTTAAAAATAATGGTGATCCTAATATTAAAGATGGACAGATATCAGGTTTAGCTTGTGATCATTGGGAAAGATATAAAAGTGATATTGAATTGATTAAATCAATAGGTGTAAAACACTATAGGTTTTCATTGGAGTGGAGTAAAATTGAGCCAGAGCTAGGTGTTTATAATGATGAGGCTTTAAATCATTATTCAGATGTAATAGATGAATTATTAAAAAATAACATAGAACCTGTTATAACCTTACATCATTTTTCTCATCCCATATGGTTTGATAAATTAGGTGCTTTTGAAAAAGAAAAAAATATTTCTCATTTAGTATCATTTAGTGAGAAAGTTTTTAGTCATTTTTCTGATAGAGTGAAATATTGGTGTACAATAAATGAACCAGGTGTTGTTGCAATTCAAGGATATTTTACTGGAATGTTTCCCCCTGGAGAAACAAATGGACAAAAAGCAGGTGAAGTGTATAAAAATTTATTAGAATCTCATGTTCAGATTTATAAGTGTTTAAAAAAAACTCCAAATGGAAACAGTGTAAAAATTGGAATTGTTAAAAATATAAATCAGTTTGATCCATGGAATAGATATAATATTTTTGATTGGCTATTTACGTTCGCAATGAATCATATATTTAATTGGGCACCCATTAATTTTTTTAAAACTGGTAAATTGAAATTTAGAGTTCCTGGACTTATATGGAACTCTCATATTAATAAAGATGCTATGAAGTCATTGGATTTTTTTGGATTAAACTACTATTCACATAATCATATAAGATTTAATCCCTTTTCTAAAGATTATTCAGACTTGATGTACAAAAAAAATGATATTATGACAGATATGCCATATACAATTTATGCTGAGGGTATCTATAGGGCTATAAAGTTGGTATCAAAGCTTAATTTACCAATAATAATAACTGAAAATGGAGTTGCTGATAAGGAAGATTCTATTAGATCTGAATATATAAAAAAGTATTTATTTGCAGTCAATAAATCTATAAAAGACGGTTACAATGTAGTTGGATACTATTATTGGTCTCTTATGGATAATTTTGAGTGGGCATTTGGCTATGATATGCGATTTGGTTTATTTGAAGTAGACTTTGAAAATCAGAAAAGGACACTAAAAAAAGGAGCCAATGCATACATTAATATAATTAAAGATCAATCAAATGAATAAAAACTACTTAGCAATTATCCTTGCCGCTGGTAAGGGAAGTAGATTAGAATTCAAAGGACCAAAAGCACTATTTAAAATCAATAATATTCCTTTAATTCAATATCTATATAACTCAATAACTGACGTTGGTTCTATTGATTTGTTAACGGTTGTTGGTTATAGAAAAAAGACTTTAATTAACTATATAAATAATAAATCAATTTATGCTATCCAAGAACAGCAATTGGGAACAGCTCATGCAGTTAATCAATGTACCGAATATATAAAAAAATATAAAAATACTTTTATATTTGTAGCCGATGCTCCATTTATTTCTGAATCATTTATTTCAAGTATGATGAGAATCCATGAAGAGCAAAAATCAGATTGTACTTTTTTATATTCAAAATTTCCAATTAAACTCCCTTATGGAAGACTTATTTTTAATAATTATAATACATTATTAAGGTTAGTGGAATTTCATCATGCAAATAAAGAAGAAATTAAAGTTAATAGTTATTTCACATCTCAATATTTATTTAAATCATCTATACTATTAGAGGTATTAAAAAAAATTAATCCAGATATTAAGACAGGCGAATTTAATCTGACAGATTCTTTAAATTTATTAATTAATCAAGGATCTAGGATCTCACCTCTTTTTATAAAAAACTATAAAAAATTAATTGGAATAAACTCTGTTGAAGATTTCAATTATATTACGCAAAAATAATGACTTCAAAACAAAGACTTGTAGAAAAAACAAAGAAATTATTTCAAGAAAAGTATAATAAAAATCCTGAAGTTATTTCGGTATCACCAGGTCGAATTAATATTATCGGTGAACATGTTGATTATAATTTAGGCTTATCTATGCCTGCTGCAATTGATAAATATTTATGCGTTGCTATATCAAAAAATAAAGAAAAAAAAATAAATGGATACTCAGCAACTTTAAATGATAGTTTTTCCAATGACCATTTATTAAATAATGATAGTAAGCTTTGGGTGAAGTATGTTCATGGTTCTATTAACGAATCATTAAAAAAAAGTAATTATAATTCAGGATTTGATCTTGTAATTAATTCTAATATCCCAATGGGTAAAGGTATTTCTTCATCTGCTGCGTTGGAAATTTCCATTGTATTATCTATTAATAAAATATTTAATCTCAAAATGAGTAACAATGATATTATAAAAAACTGTCAATCTGTTGATCATAATCATATTAATATTCAAAGTGGAGTTCTTGATCAATCTGCATGCTTATTATCTAAGAAAGACTCAATATTCATTTTAGATTTTTATGATATGAATATTGAACATTTAAAATATAATTTAAAAAATATTAAATGGATTCTTATTGATAGTAATATTAAGAGAGAACTTGCTACATCAAAATATCATGAAAGAGTAAATGAATGTAAGGAGGCTTTAAAACTTCTTTCATTCAATAACAATGAGATTAAAAGTTTTAGAGATTTAGATATTAATACAGCTAAAGAAATATCATTACTCCCTTCTAAGTTACAAAAAAGAGTAAATCATATAGTTTCAGAAAATAATAGGGTTATTAAAATGAAAGAAGCTATAAGTAAACAATCAATAAAAGAAATGGGAGACTTATTAACAAAATCCCATATAAGCTTAAGGGATGATTATGAGGTTAGTTGTAGTGAAATTGATACAATGATTAATTTTTCTAAATCAATAGAAGGATGGATCGGAGGCAGAATTATGGGCGGAGGTTTTGGAGGCACTACTATAAATTTAATTAAATTAGGATATGAAGATTCTTTCATTGATAAATTATCAAAATTTTATAAAAAACAAATTGGGCTTGATTGCGATGTATTGGATTTATCTTTTGTAGACGGAGCAGAAACTATTTATATTAATAGCCTCAATTAAAAATAATCATTAAGTTTTAATTCATTTTCAGGTAAAATAACTCATTATGTCAGAAACTATTTTTGATAAAATTATTTCTAGGGATATTCCTGCAGAAATTATCTATGAAGATAATAATTATCTTGCGTTTAATGATATCAATCCACAAGCACCTATTCATATACTAATTATTCCCAAAAAAAGAATACCAACAATCAATGACATACAGCAAAATGATTCAGATTTAATTGGTGGTTTATTTCTTACTGCAAAAAATATAGCAATTCAAAAAGGTATACACCAAGATGGATATAGGTTAGTTTTAAATTGTAATGAAAATGGTGGTCAAACTGTTTATCACATCCATCTTCATTTAATTGGAGGCCGTAAACTTTCGTGGCCACCAGGATAAAATAAAACTATGTTTTTATCAAAATTAAAAATTCAAGGATTTAAATCATTTCCTGATAAAACAGAGCTCAATTTCACTGATGGTGTGACTTCTATTGTAGGACCAAATGGATGTGGTAAAACAAATATTGTAGATGCTATTAGATGGGTGCTAGGCGAACAAAAAGCTTCAACACTTAGGTCTTCTAAGATGCATGAGGTTATATTTAATGGTACCAAGAAAAAAAAACTACTCAACTTTTGTGAGGCAACATTAACCATAGAAAACAATAAAGACCTTCTTCCTATTGAATATGAAACATTAGAAATCACAAGAAGGTATTTTAGAAATGGTGATAGTGAATATTACATCAATAAAAACCAATGCCGCCTAAAAGATATCCATGAAATGTTTGTCGATACAGGTATGAGTAGTGGGGCATATTCGATAATAGAATTGAAGATGATAGAGTCTATTTTGTCTCAGAATCCATCTGATAGAAGAACAATGATAGATGAAGCCTCTGGAATAAATAATTATAATAAACAAAGAGCTGCATCCACAAGAAGACTTGTTTCAACAAAATCAGATATGGAGAGAATCTATGACATTATGTCTGAAGTCGAAACGAATGTAAAAAAGTTAAAATTGCAAATGAAAAGATATGAAAGGCATAAAATATTAACACAGGATTTATTGGCATCTGAGATATTACTTCATAAAAAATCAATTGATATACTTACTACTAAATTAAGCCCTCTTATTGAGTCCCAAAAGAATATGATAAATTCAAAAGATGTTTTACTTGCAGATCTATCTAAAAAAGAAAAAAAACTTGACGACGCCCAAAATAAATTTGAAAAAACTCGTTTAAAAATGGAATTGTTACAAAAAAATATAAAAGAAATTGAAGAGAATATAATCAAAATTAATCAAGATATCATTGTTGCTACGGAGCAGGTAGGGCATTCTAACAACAGAATTGACCAATCAAATAAAGAAATTACTACAAAAGCTGCGCAATTATCTGCAATTCAGATTGAAATCAAATCTATGGAAAAAAAGATTTCTCAACTCATTCCCAAAATAGATAAAAAACAATTCGATTATAATAAATTAGATAAAAATTTTCAAAAACTTTGCACAGAATCTGATTTGATTGATAAAAAGATAACTTATTTTCAGGATAAACACTCACAGATAATTAATAAAATAAATATAATTAAAAATAATATTGATAGTAATGAAAGACTAATTAACCATAATAAAAATCTTATTAAGAACCATAGAAATGAAGTACTGAAAGCTCAAAAACTTTACAATGATAGTAAGATATCACTGGATAAATTAAAAATAAATTTATCAACTGAACAAAAAGATAAAGACAAAAGCTCAAAAAAATTAAAAAAGAATGAAAGCAGTATATCTAAAATTGAGCAGACTTTGATTTCTTTGGAAAATAATAGAAACAAATTGTCAAAGGACTTATTAAAGTATAAAAATAGATTAGATTTCTACAATAAGTTGATTACCTCTAAAGATGGCGCCTCAAATGGCAATGAATACATTATAAAAAAACAAAATAACTATGGGAAATTTATATTAGGAAGATTAGAAGACCTCATTTCATGTCCTGAGAATCTTGTTGCACCTTTATCAATGTCTCTTGGAAAATTTTCTGATTACTTAGTTATCAATAAACTATCTGAGGCAAAAGAGATTATAGATTATTATCAAAGTAAGAAAATGTCATTTAATTTTATAATACTAGATCAGGTGCCAAAAAGCAAAAATAAGATCTCAGCTGAAACTCTTCTAGGGAAAATAGAATTTTCTCCTGAATTAGCTGACTTTCTTTATAATCAAATTGGTGATTTTAGAATATTGAAAGAATCAGAAATATCTGGCTACAAAAATAATAACTATATCGATTCTGAATCAAGTAAAATTTTATCTAATGGTATTTTAAGAGTTAATCCAAATAAGTATGAATCGGGTATGTATACAAAGCATGAAATTTTAGATATTGAACAGAAAATCAATAAAATTTCTAAAGTTGATCTCATAAAATTAGATAAAGAAATTTTAAAAGAGAATGATAAGAAGAATCTTTTAATAAGTTCATCTTTAAAAATCAAAGAAATTATTAAAATTAATGATATTAATATGGGAGACATTAAGATTGAAATAGAAAAGTATAAGTTTTTGATTAAAGAGCATGATAATAAGCAAAGGTCAATTAATGTTAATCTTAATAAATTAGAAAAAGAAATTATAGGCTCTACAATTAAAAGCAAAGACTTAAAACAACAAGCTACTATTCTTAATAAACAACTAAAAGACCTTGATAGAGATAAGGTAAATATATCAAAAGATTTATCGAAAGCTAAAAATAAAATTCTTGAAAGTAGACAAAAATTAGAAAGCAGTAAAATTAATTTAGTTGAGATAATAAATAATAAAAACTCTATTAATAATAGAATTAATGATTATAAGCAAAATGAAAAAGAAATATCTAATGAAATTACTAGGTATAAAGAAGACGTTGATAAGTCTAAAACGCTAATAAAAAACTTAGTAGATTCAAATAATCTCCTTAAGAAAGAATTGAAAGAATTCTATAAAAAAGAAAAATCTATAAATAAAGAAGTTGGCTCAATGCAAAATTCTTATTCAAAAGAATATCAAACTTTTCAATCTTTACAATTAGAAATTAAAGAAAAACGAATAGTTACTGATTCAAGTAAAGATAAACTGAATGATTTAAATATTAAAATTGAAAAGATTAATTTAGAAGTGAACTTTCATAAAAATTCTCTTAGTGACATTCCGGAAAAGAATGTATCAAAGGAATCTTTTGAAAAATTTAATAGCTTTAATATTGAAGAAATATCAAACAATATTAATAAAATCAAATTATCCATTGATAGAATAGGTCCAATTAATATGGACGTAGATTCTCAGCATGAGGCAGAAATTGAAAGATTTGACTTTTTAGAAAATCAGTATAATGATTTAGTAGAATCTGAATCATCTCTTAAAGAAACTATAAATAGTCTTGACAAAGAAGCTAGAAAACTCTTTTCTTTAACCTTCAAAAAAATACAGGATAATTTTTCTAAAACATACAATATGTTCTATAATGGAGGGGAAGCGTCGATAGAACTCAAAGGAGATGATGTTTTAGATGCTGAAATTATTATAAAAGCTACTCCCCCAGGCAAATCTACTCAAAGTCTTAGGATGCTATCAGGTGGAGAAAAAGCAATAACAGCAATTTCTTTACTTTTTGCGATATATCTTGTAAAGCCAAGTCCATTTTGTATACTAGATGAAGTAGATGCGCCATTAGATGATATAAATATTAAAAGATTTAATGAGGTCATTAAAAAATTTTCAAAAAATAGCCAATTTATCATTGTAACTCATAATAAATTAACTATGGAAGCTTCTGATTATCTCTATGGAGTAACTCAGCAACAAAAAGGAATATCGAAAATTGTATCAGTAAACCTTAATGATATAGATGAAAGGCTCTTAGCGTAAATGAAATTTATTGAAAATATAGATTTGTGTAACAAAAAGGTTTTAATCAGAGTTGATTATAATGTGCCATTAGAAAATGGTGAAGTGAAGAATGATTTTAGAATTAAGCAAAGTCTTGAAACTATAAAATATTGCCTTGATAATAACGCAGCAGTTGTATTGATGTCTCATTTGGGCAGGCCAGAGGGTATTTGTGATGATAATTTTTCTTTAGAAACAGTCTCCTTTCAGCTTGAAGACCTTTTAAATAAAGAAATTATGTTTGTAGATAATTGCATATCTGAAGAAGCTTACAATATTAGTTCAAATATGAAATCACAAGAAATCTTACTTCTTGAGAATCTTCGATTTCACAAAGGTGAAATAGAAAATTGTAAAGAATTCAGTAAAATGCTTTCTAAGCATGCAGATATCTATATAAATGATGCTTTTGGTACGGCACACAGATCTCATTCTTCTAATGTTGGTGTATTAGATTACTTTTCATTATCAGCATATGGATATTTAATCAATAGAGAACTTCATTATTTAAAAAATAAATTAGAAAATCCTGACCACCCTTTGTTAGTTATTATTGGCGGTGCTAAAATTAGCAGTAAAATACATCTAATTATACATTTATTGGATAAAGCAGATACTATTTTAATTGGAGGTGCAATGTCATTTACATTTCAAAAAGCCTTAGGGTATGAAACTGGAAAATCCCTTGTTGAAAATGATGAAATAAACACAGCTCATGCAATTATAGAACAAGCTAATAAAAAAGGAGTTAACCTTCAATTTCCAGTTGATGCTGTTTGCGCACCTGAGGTTCACGACTATGAATCTATTGAAGTTAAATCAGTTGAAGCATTTAATAGTAATGATATTGGGTTAGATATTGGTCCAGAAACTTGTATTAATTTTCAAATGCTAATAGAATCAGCAAAAACTATAATATGGAATGGCCCTCTAGGTTTATTTGAAATTCCTTATTACTCAACTGGGACACAGTCTATAGCTACTTCACTTCAAGAACATGGTATTAAAAATAATGCAGTAACAATTATAGGAGGTGGGGATACTGTTTCTGCAATTCATAACCTCAATACTGAAATTAATTTTTCTCATATATCAACAGGTGGTGGTGCATCCTTAGAATTATTATCAGGTAAAAAATTAACAGCTCTAAAGGATATCGAAAAATAATGAATTATTGTATTGCTAATTGGAAAATGAATAAAAATATAAGTGAATCTATAAGATTTATCGAGGAATTCAAGAAAAAAGACTTGCAAAACATAAAAAGTAAAATTATTTTGTGTCCCTCTTTTACATCGTTAAAAATATTAGAAACACATTTAACTGGTACGAAAATTGAACTTGGCTCACAAAATGTTCATCAAAAACAAAGAGGTGCTTACACTGGAGAAATATCAGTTGAAATGTTAAAAGAAATAGAGTGTGAATGGGTGATTTTAGGTCATTCTGAGAGAAGGCAGTATTTTCTTGAGGAGGATGTCATTATTAATGATAAAATGAATACTGTTATTGAGAAT
>MDTB01112568.1_pt1 | contig 16183 bp, 17 predicted proteins | sample 811161 | NCBI WGS metagenome assembly MDTB01 (sample SAMN05326650, study PRJNA326480) | marine metagenome | isolation source: seawater | place: Mediterranean Sea | collected 2009 | reverse complement strand
ACGGTGTCAACGTCACAGTAAAAACTTCAATACTATTGAACGAATCCACAAGAACTGACTATACTTCTGGTAACTTAGATTCAATAGCAGTAGAAGAAGAAGCGGCAGGCACCACTGACGTATCACACAGAACAGTTGACCCAACCACAGCACAAGGACTTGGCACTGTCTACACCAACGTTTCATTAGCAAACGTATCCAACGCAGTTGTTAACAACGACTAATTAATTTTTCCACGCTTGTTTTTTCCCATAATTAATTGTATAATCAGTTATGGATATTGGCAAACTAAAAAAGTATTCTGATCTAGCATTCGACATAAAGCAACTGAAACAAAATGCTTTGGAAAAAATGCAACGCTAGGCAGATAATGGCATACAACGGAAGGCTTTTCAAAGCCGACGCACAAACAATTAATGTTGTAAGCACATTCCAATCACACAAAAAAGAATTTTACATTCTAGACACCAATAATAATCCTTGTTTGATCAAAGATCCTGACGATTTTTTAAAAAAATTAATTGAAAGAAATCAAGAGTCTTTGAATGAATACAGCAAACTATTCGAAGACCTTAGAACAAAGAGGGTATAGAATGCACAAAGGAGTGTTGCTGTATTGTTTTGATACGCCAAAGGTCAAATATCATAAGTTGGCCCTAAAATGCATACAACAAATTGAAAAGTATCTTAAGTTGCCAGTACGAATTGTCACTGATGATGAAACGCACAGACACTTGCCTTGGAACAAAGGTTACAGTTATAAAATTATAAGGCAACAGAAACAAAACTTTAGGTATTACAATCAAAAAAAACTTGAATGGCGTAATCACGGTAGATCAAATGCACTGGACGATACACCTTTTGATATCACATTGTTGATTGATATAGATTATTTTTGTTACACAGATAATCTCTTACAATTAATGGAAACAGAATATGATTTCTTGTGCCATGACAGCATATTTGACGTGTCCGGGCAAAACAAAATTATGACTCCGCATGAATCAACATTGCCCTTGGTATGGGCAACCTGTTGTGTGTTTAAAAAAACTGAAGAAACAAAAAAATTGTTTGATATGATCAAAGATGTTGAACAAAATTATGAACATTACAGAAACTTGTACAGGATCAAGCACAGTAATTTTCGAAATGATTTTGCCTTTGCTATTGCTTTACATCAATTAGGAGGGTTTGTTTCAAAAAAAAATAAAATTCCTAACCCTTTAGCTACTTTAAGTTTAAACAATCAAGTTTTAAAAATGACAGACAACAAAATTGTATTCAAATACAACAACAAGATTAATGAACTAACAAACCAAGATGTTCATGTGTTGGACAAGGAGTTTATCAATGAGTAGAGGCTTTGTTTGGTTTTGTTTGCGTAACAAAAAAACTGATTATGTAGCACTGAGCGAACAGCTTGGAGCAAGTATTAAAAAAAATAACAAACACAACAACACTTGTATTATCACTAATGATCATATGTTACAGATTCCGGGTGCTGTAAAAAATGTTGATGATGTTGTTTTACTTCCTAAAGATTTTAGCATTAATGAGCAATGGAAGTTGAGTAATGAATGGCAAGTTTTCAATTTATCTCCATATACGCACACAATAAAACTTGAAGCGGATGAGTTAATTGTATCAAATATTGATAATTGGTGGAATATATTAATGGAAAAAGATCTTGTTTTAAGCTATGACTGTTTTAACTATAAACGAGAAGTCGTAAAAACAAACAAATACAGGAAATTATTTGCAGAAAATAGTTTGCCAAATGTGTATAGTGGCCTTTCATATTTTAGAAAAAGTTTAATTGCAGAAAAATTTTATCATGTATGTAAATTGCTTACGTTAAATTGGGAGTTTGTAAAAGAAAATATATTAGTAAATTGCCATGACAGTTTACCTACAACAGATGTTGTTTATGCACTGGCAAGTAAAATTATTGATCCGCTACAACTGGATAAACTTGATTATGAATTCTTTAAGTTGACACACAACAAACACAATATTAACAAACTACATCATAGTTTTGATAATGATGTATATTTGCATCCAAAAATTATCAAGGACAAAGTTTATGTAGGAGGTTTTAGGCAAACAGGAGTTTGGCACTATCATAATAAAAAACTAATGGAGAAAAAAAATGACAAAGTTTTGGGAAGCCTTATCTAGTCACAAGCAAATAGAAAAAGCAAAACACACAGTCACTATTGCCAGTAAGCAATATGAAGTATCCTTAGAAAAGAAACTTGAAGTCATAAAACATGGTGAAGAGAATTACATGATTGTTGATAACGAAATTGTTAAAAAGCCAGTGCAGGCAAAAGTAATTAAACATAGTTTACTAAAACTTGCTGACAAAGGATACAAATTTGTTGATAATGACCCCCATTGGATTGAATCTACAATAGAAGGAAAATACAAATGGCAAAAATAATGGATATGGACTTTGTGTTTATTAGTTACAATGAGCCAAACAAAGAAGAAAATTATGCGGACTTGGTTAATAAAGTGCCTTGGGCAAAACGTGTTGACGGAGTTGAGGGATTCGATTCTGCACACAAAGCCGCGGCCAAACTAGCTGACACAGAATTTTTTATTAGTGTTGACGGTGATAACATAATTGATGAAAGTTTTTTATTAGAGACATTGGATTTTCAAAAGACAGATCAAAAAGCTGTACACAGATGGCGTGCAAAGAACAGTGTAAATGGTTTAGTTTACGGCAATGGAGGATTGGTTGGATGGCACAAAAAAACTTGTTTGAATATGAAGACTCATGAAAATGCTTTGGCTTCAGACACAGAAGGACAGATTGATTTTTGTTGGAGTGTGCCTCACGTTAATTTACACAACTGTTATAGCACAACTGTGATTAATGGCACAGCAGAACAGGCATTTGTTGCAGGATACAGAGAAGGAGTAAAAATGAGTTTGGTCAAAGGTAAAAAAATTGATCCAAATAGATTTAAATCTGATATACCCAAAGAAAATTTAAAAAGACTTATAACATGGATGAGCATTGGCCAAGATGTAGAAAATGGCAAATATGCCATGCTAGGAGCTAGAATGGGGTGTTACTTGACCACTATAAAAGAGGCTGATATTTTAAGTGTAAGAAACTTGAAGCATCTTTTTACAATGTTCACGCACCATCGTACACATTCGGACATAGACAGAGATTTACAAGCCCATGGAGAAAGTATACGACAAAGATTGGGTATACCAGTAGCAGATCTTACACAAGAACAAAGCAAATTTTTTAAATTTTGTCAGCCGGTCAACACAAACAAAGGAGTGCAAGACATTGAAAACTAGTGTTTATCAGCAACAGGCTAATGAAGCTAAAGAAAAACTAGACAGTGTATCTCCTAGTTTTTGTTTAGCAAAATGGAATCAGGTTAGTTTACACCTACCAACAGGTATGACTAACAGTTGTTATCATCCACCCTTGCATAAAATAGACGCAAGTAAATTAGATAGAAATCCTGCCGCTCTGCACAACACCAAACAAAAACTGCAAGAACGTCAACAAATGTTAGACGGAAAAAAGCCAGCTGGTTGCAGTTATTGTTGGAAGATTGAAGATGCAGGTGGCACATCAGATAGAGTTTATCGCTCAGGAGAACCTTGGGCAAAACAAGATTTTGAGTCAATTGTTGGAAAACCTATAGACTCAGAATGGACGCCGAGATATGTAGAAGTAAATTTTAACCATGCTTGTAATTTTAAGTGTAGTTACTGTTCACCACAATTCTCGACCACGTGGGCTCAGGAGATAGAAAGGTATGGCCAATATCCCACATCTCCGGCCCACAACGCTCCAGAACATTTTCAAGGGAGTAGACAGCCAATACCCAATAGAGAACACAATCCTTATGTCACTGCTTTTTGGAAGTGGTGGCCCACACTGTACAAAAATCTTAAACACTTTAGAATGACAGGTGGAGAACCTATGATGGACAAAAACACATATAAAGTATTAGATTATGTAATTGACCATCCCAAAAAAGATCTACATCTCAATGTAACAAGTAATATGTGTCCACCAGATATAAAATTGAAAAACAAATATTATGACAAGGTTAAAAGAATCTGTTTAGATGAGCACGTGGAACATTTCATGCAATTTGTTTCAGTAGATGCTTTTGGCAAACAGGCAGAATACATACGTAATGGTTTAGACTGGAACTATTTTCAGGATAATGTTGAAGAATTTTTACAACGAATCCCAGTGCGTAACAGCGTAACATTTATTATAACCTACAATAACCTCAGTGTCACTAGCTTAGACAAGTTATTAAATTACATAAGACAGTTAAGAGAGCGTTACAGCACCACATATCAAAGAGTGTGGTTTGATATTCCGCTTTTAAGACAGCCTTTATGGCAACAAATAACCATGTTGCCGCCAAGCTATCAGAAGATTCATGAGGACAATATCTCAATGATGCAGAAGTTTCAAGAAGGTGTGTACAAAGATTCGGAGTACGCTGTATTCAAAGATTTTGAAATTCAAAAAATGCTTCGCAATTTAGCATATTGGCGCAAAAATTATGACGCTAACGCACAACAAAAAAAGAATTTTTACGCTTTTTTCTCAGAACACGATCGCAGACGTGGTACTAACTTTTTAAACACGTTTCCTGAGATGGAAGATTTTTGGAGGGAGTGTAAGTCATTATGAAAATACTAACAGCTGGGTGTAGCTTTACAAAATACAAATGGCAATGTTGGCCTAATTTTTTAAAATGGTTCCAACGGGCAGAAGTAATAAATCATGGACGTGTAGCAAGTAGTAATGACTCTATTGCAAGAAGTGTTGTAAATGGGGTTTTACAAGATAAAAAAGTAGATCATGTTTATATTATGTGGTCTGGATCGGATAGATACGATGTGGTAAATGATAGAGAAGATGTGAACGAAATTAATTACAACTGGCATATGAATTATGGCGGACATCCTGACAAAACACAGCACAAAAATTATCAAAAATATTTCTTGAATGAAAATTTAAATTACTTCAATACTTTGGAAAAAATACTTTACATACAAATATTTTTAGAAAAACACAAAATAGATTATACAATGATGATATACAAGGCAGACGTACTTAAAAAAGGACAATTTAGCCCTGCTGAAAGTTTACTAACAAAACAGATTGATTGGAGTAAATTTAAATTTTATAAAGATAAATTAGGTTTGTGGGAGTTTGCACAGGAGCTATACCCAGATCAGTTTGCAGAAGACACTGATCAGCACCCGTTGCCACTTACACATTTTAAATGGGTAAAAGATATAATTTTTGAGAGTGACATAGAGCCACCAATTGAAGAATATAGGAAATTAAAAGAATGGAAGACATTGAATTTAAAAGAAAAAAACTAGACACAAAGTCTGCAAGTTTTTGTGGAGCCAAGTGGTATAACGCAACTATTTGGTTGGGTAGTGGAATGACCACTAGCTGTCACCACCCTTTACCCCACAAAATTGATTTAGAAGCAATTAAGAAAAATCCTTCTGCTATACATAACACCTGGCAAAAGAAAGAACAACGTAGGCAAATGCAATGTGGCGATAGACCAGCTGGTTGTGAATATTGTTGGAAAATAGAAGACATAGGCAGAGATGCCATAAGTGATAGAGTGTACAAGTCAAAAATTTACACTGACAAACAACTTGATGACGCTTACAGGTCAGACCATACTAAAGATTTTAATTTAAAAACTTTAGAGATTGCTTTTGATAGAACTTGCAATTTTGCTTGTTCATATTGTAACCCAGCTTTCAGTACAACCTGGGCAAGAGACATTAATCAAAAAGGTGCGTACACCAGTATGAAAACTGATGGAAGAAACCATTTTACTCACGCACACGATTCAGCCGAACCATATAAAAAAGATGAAACAAATCCATACGTAGAAGCTTTTTATAAATGGTGGGAATCTGATTTACACAAAACATTAGACGAATTACGAATTACAGGTGGTGAACCAATGATGTCTCCAAATTTGTGGAGGTTATTAGATTGGATCGAAACACAAGGTGATAAAATGAATCCTAATATGAGAATAGCAATTAATTCAAACTTAGGTGCTAAACAACCCATTATTGAAAGATTTAAGAAAAAATTATCAACATTTAAGAACTTTCATTTGTATACAAGTAATGAATCCACTTTTAAACAATCAGAATATATTAGGGACGGAATAGATTATGCAAAATGGCACAGCAATATTCTAAATATGATGTCAGAAAAAATTCCAGCAGAAATACATAACATGGCAACCATAAATGCACTTTGTTTGGAGTCTTTACCTGAGTTTTTAGAAACAATGGTATGGTTTAAAACTGCAAGTAAATTTTATGGACCGTCGTTAAATTTCACACTTAATATATTAAGGTTTCCTAGTTTTCAATCACCGCTAGTTTTGCCGGATGACCTTAGACATAAATTTAAAGGCAACATTGAAAAATTTTTAAATAATAATAAAAAATATTTGGAAGAAATGGAAATTAACCATACACAAAGACTTATTGATTATTTAGATGTTGTTAAGACGCCTCACGCTGGTGCGGCCGAACAAAGTAAATTACAAAAGGACTTTAAAACGTTTTACAGTCAGTATGACAAAAGGAGAGGTAAAGACTTTGCTAAAACTTTTCCAATAATAGGAGAATGGTATAATGGAATCTGATAAAAAAGAAAATCCATATGACAATTATGACTACGGTGCTAAGGAGCCTGTAGAACTAAAAATTAAAGATATGACTCCTAGACAAAAGGAGTTGTTAATAGATAGCAAAACGTTTTGTATGATGCCATGGTTGCATCTTCACGCTTATCCTGATGGCAGAGCATACCCTTGTTGTTTTGCTTTTGATCCTTATCCAGTTGGAAATGTGAACAAAAATAGCATGGAAGAAGTTTTCAACGGTGAAAAAATGAAAGCTCTTAGAACAAGAATGCTACAAAATAAAACAAGTAAAGAATGCGGCAAATGTTATGAACAAGAAAAAGCTGGATTTTTCAGTATGCGAATGAGCTCCAATAAACATTTTGGACACAACGTTGGTTTAATTGATAATACAAAGCCTGATGGCACAGCGGACTTCATTATAAAGTATTGGGATATAAGGTTTTCAAATTTATGTAATTTTGCCTGCAGAAGTTGTGGAACATGGTTCAGTTCTAATTGGTATGAAGATCATAAAAAATTAACAGGTGCACCTCCAAAACACGCAAAAATTATTAAAGCTGGCAGATCAGCTAACGACATATATGATCAAATGTTAAAGCAATTTGATAATATTGAACAAATTTATTTTGCAGGCGGTGAACCATTACTAATGGAAGAACATTATAGAATTTTAAAAGAACTTGATAAAAGAAAAATGTATCATGTAAGGTTGCAATACAATACAAATTTTTCAAAATTAAAGTTTAAAGATATGGAAGTTTTAGAACTTTGGAACAAATTTGATTCTGTATCAGTTGGAGCCAGCTTGGACGCTGAAGGCAAACGAGCAGAACTTATGAGAAAAGGAACAGTGTGGAATGATATTGTAAACAATAGAAAACGTATGTTAAAAGAAGCACCAAAAGTGGACTTTTATATTAGTGCAACAGTTGGGCTTATTAACGCTTATCATATTCCTGATTTTCATCGTAACTGGATTGAGCAAGGATTAATACAGCCACAAGATTTTCATTTTAACTTGTTACAGTATCCTATTTGGCAAAGAATGGATATCTTTCCAAAACACATCAAGAAAAAAATTGAAGAAAAATACAACAATCATATTAAATGGTTGGCAGATAAAGATCCATTAACAAGGGCAACTAAAGGATTTATTAGTGCGATTAATTGGATGAATGAAAAGGACATGACAAGTAAAACTAATATGTTTTGGGAGAATACCAAAAGATATGATAATTTAAGAAATGAAAGTGTTTTGGAAGTGTTTCCTGAACTACAAGAATTTCACGATCATTATGAAAAGAATAAAACCAAATCAAGGTAACAAAACATTTTGTATGGCGCCATGGACGCACACTTTTATTTCTCCACAAATGGAGAGAAGATTATGTTGTGCATCAAGTGAAGAAGCAACAAACTTTAAACAGTATATAGATTCACAAGGTCCAGCAACCAACAAAATAAAATTACAAACATTAGATCAACATTGGAATTCGGATTATATGAAAAACGTAAGACTTAATTTACTTGCTGGAAACGAAATACCCCAATGCCAAACTTGTAATCATAAACTTTTAAATGCAAATGTTTATAGGCAACATTTTAATAGATTTTATAATAGTCAAATAGATGAAGCATTTGATACCACAGACGATACAGGTGCAACCACTATGAAAGTTTCCAGTTATGATTATAGGTTCTCAAATCTTTGTAATTTTACTTGTAGGATGTGCGGAGATATGCTTTCTAGTTCTTGGGTGACTGAAAACAAAAAACATGGCAGAGCAGAAGAATATAATACCGAAAAACTTTGGGAAAGAAAAGATATCAAAGAACAGTTACAAAAGTTTCATGATCAAGCAGTGGTTAAAGAGTTTTTGGAAGCTGTTGAAAATAAAACTATTAAAGAGTTTTATTGGTGCGGAGGTGAACCATTGATGTGGAAAATACACTGGGAAGCAATGCAAAGAGTAGTAGATTTAGGCTATGCTAACAGTGTGTATGCTAGATACAATTCAAACATGAGTAGAATAAATTTTTTCAATCTTAACTTGTTTGATGATATTTTGTCTAAATTTAATGATTGGCAAATAAATGCATCAATCGATGGTACAGGAGAAATAGGAGAGTACATAAGGACAGGATTGGACTACGACAAATGGTTGGAAAATATGCGATATGCAAAAAAGTTTGTAAAAAATCCTAGACAACTTCAACTTGATTTAACTGTAACTTTTCCTGGATTATTTGATTTAGATAATATGTACGAACTACACAAAGACTTAAAAATTCCTTTATTGCTTAAAAAAGTTTTTACTTTTACACCTGATGTATACATGAGTCCTTTGTGGATGCCAAAGAGACTTTTAACAAAATTAGTAAACAAAGCAAAAGTTAAGGTTAAAAACGAGAGAAAAAATGTTTTTAATTTGTCTTACATAGAAGGACTAGATGATTTATTACAACACAAATGTAATGATGAAAGATACGACAAAGAGACCTGCGAAAAAGGTTGGCGGAATGGTAAAGCGGAATGTGAAAGGATTGATACTATTCGCGGTACAGATATTAAAAAAATATTAGCTAAAGATCCAGAGGTATTAGAATGGTGGAAAAATATTTAAAAAACAATATTTGTGTATTGCCATGGACGTCATTGGAGATAGGAGTCAATGGTAGTGCTCGTCCTTGCTGTTTATACAATGAACAAATTCCTGAATCAAAAGTTTACGAACAAAGTTTAGAAAAAATTCAGAAAAGCAAATACATGAATGACCTTAGACAAAAATTTAAGGATGGACAACGGCCAAAAATGTGTTCTCGATGTTGGGACGAGGAAGATGCTGGTAAAGTTAGCAAACGTATGCACACTTTTTACAAAATGAATGTCAGCTTAGACAACTGGACTCCTGATAGCGAGCCAGAACTAAAATTTATTGATTTTAAGCTAGGTAACGTATGTAATTTAAAGTGTAGGATTTGTGGCTCTTGGAGTTCTAGCAAATGGGCACAGGAAGAAATCGATTATGAAATAGCTAAAGGCGGAGACAACCCTCTTGCCAAAAAACAATTAAAAGAGGGCGGGTGGCCTAAAAGAGAAGTAAAATTTTTTACAGATATACAGCCGGTATTAGAACACGTTCAATTTTTTGAATTTACCGGAGGCGAGCCTTTTATGATCAAGAACCATTTTAAGATACTTGAATATTGTGTAGAAAAAGGTTATGCCAAAAACCAACATATACATTACAACACCAATGGAACACAACTACCACCAAAGGAAATTTTTGAATTATGGAGTAAGTTTAAAGGTGTAGAGATTGCATTTAGTATCGATGACATTGGCAAACAATTTGAATATCAAAGATCCGGTGCTGAATGGAATAAAGTAAATGAAAATTTAGAAATATTCAAAAAACGTGCAAGTGATAACATTGACTTTCAAATATGTTCCACTATTAATATTTTCAATATATTAAGTCTTGCAAAGTTATCAGGATGGGTTGATACATTTAAGCCAAAAAGTTTCTATGTTAACACTTGTTTTGAGCCTATTGAGTTCAATATACAAACTTTACCAGAGTCAGTAAAAATAATGGCTACACGTAGATATGGAGAATTAGACGAATTTAAGCCAACAATAAATTTTATGAACATGAAAAACTTATGGTCAAGGAAGTTAGACGACAAAAGATCTCTCCGAATTAAGCAAACAGATTCTTATCGAAAAGAAAATTTTAGCAAGACTTTTCCAACTTTAAATAATTTATTAAAAATATATGAATAAAAATATTATATCAGGTGGTTGTAGTTTTACATTTGGGCATGAATTGTCTGATTACAAAGATAGTAAAACCTTTTCAACAAAGACTTGGGCACACGGTCTTTCCAATTTAGTTCAAGGTAATCATTTTTCTACTGCTAAAGGCGGACTTGGAAACAGTGGTATAGCAAGAAGAACTTTCAATTATGTTGCAAATAATCCAACAGATTTTGTTTTAGTAATGTGGACCTTTACAACAAGGTACGACTGGGCTATGCCTCACAATTCTTACCTTGAAGGCGGCAGATGGGTGTCAATTACACCATGGGACACAAAAATAAATGTGGAACAGATACATCAATGTTCTGAACCAGAGCAAGAAATATGGAGAAAGAGAAGAACAAGTTTAAGCACAACTGGGGTAACGCCACTGGCGGACACAATATTCAAACACGCAAGTAACCAATACCATGAAATTTATCTTAGTTGGAAAAGCATTATTTGGTTACAAAATATTTTACAAAAGAAAAAGATTCCATATTTGTTTACTTTGGCTGACAATAGTTTATTCTATCAGGATAAAACACCACACAGTGATATTGATGGCTTATTAAAAGCAATGTACAATGAAATTGATTTTGGTAATTGGCACTTTTTTGGTGAAAGGAAAATGGGCTTTAACCAATGGGCCCTTTTAAATGACTACCAAAGAGGAGCAACACATCCACTAGACAAAGCACATAAAGACGCTATAATGTTAATGAAGGACAATTTTATGAGAATTTATAAAAAGGAGATTAAATGATAAATTGGATAAAATCTTTGTTTAAGAAAATTAAAGACGAGATTGCTTATAGAAAGAAGATTAAGGAACTTAAGAAAAAAGATCCTTTCATTTACAAATAATATGACATACACCTTAGAAACAACCAATGTTATTGACGTTTCAGAAGATCCGGTAAGACCTGAAATAAGTTTAGAGTTTCGAAATGAACCTGGTAGAACAATTTATAGTTTGATTGATAGTGATGGTAATCATGTTGCAACTATATGCGTGGCTTTTACAAATATGGTGCCTACCACTGTAAGAGAACTTGAAAAATTTACTGATGTTGATGGCCACATTGCAGTGGCTTACACTGTTTGGAGTAAAGTAAGAGGTGCAGGTAGACTGATAGTTAATCAACTAATAGCACACGCAAGAAAACAAGAACAAATATCTAGAGTAGTTACACTTTCACCTTTGACCGACATGGCAAGAAGATTCCACATCAAAAATGGAGCAGTAGAATTACAAATGAATCACGAGACTGTAAACTTTGAATATGAGATTGAAAAAGACAATTTCTGGATACAACAACTAAAGAAAATAAAAAATAAAATTAACTTAATATGAGAATACTAGGGATAAACTGCCTTAACCACGATGCCGCCATGGCGGTAGTTGACGGTCAGGATATAGTTTGGGCGGCACACGCCGAACGATACAGTAAAGTAAAAAATGATCACTTTCTAAATTCAGAGATTGTTAATGAAGCAAAAAAGTATGGTCCTTTTGATAAAGTTGTATATTATGAAAAGCCTTGGTTAAAAAAACAAAGGCAGTTATATGCTGGGCAGTATGATTTAGCTTTCAGTACAAAAGAACTTCCAAGCCAGTATCTTAAAAAATTTAACATAAAAATTGATGAATATATTTTACATCATGAGTCACACGCCGCCACAGGTTATTATACATCTCCGTTTCGTGATTGTGTCGTATTAACAGTTGATGCAATTGGCGAATGGGATACTATAAGCATTTGGCTTTGCACTAACGGAAAAATGGAACTAAAAGAAACAACAAAGTATCCCCATTCTCTTGGCATCCTGTATTCAGCTTTTACAAAAAGAGTTGGATTAAAGCCTGCAGAAGAAGAATATATTTTAATGGGGATGGCCGCTTATGGCAAGCCTATATATCATGATAAAATTTACAGACATTTTATACACACAGGACACCCGTTCAAATTAACAGGTAACCTGCATCGAGGTATAGGTGACTGGATGCCCGATGCTGATCCAATGGACTTAGCGGCGTCTATTCAATCTGTAACAGAAGAAGTATTGGCTGGTTTGTGGAGTAAAGCCAAATCCTATCTACCAGCAAAGAATTTGATGTTTGCAGAACATAATCTAGTGTTTGGCGGAGGAGTTGCTTTGAATTGTGCCGCAAACTCTAAACTTGCAGAGCTTGGCTTATTTGACAACATATGGATAATGCCTAATCCTGGTGATGCAGGTTCATCACTTGGGTGTATAGCCGCTACCCAAAAAGAATTTTTGAATTGGAAGAATCCGTTTTTAGGTTATAACATTCAAGGTGAATATCCAATAGATAAAATTATCAAAGAACTTGAAGAAAATAAAATGTGTGGAGTAGCAAACGGTAGAGCTGAGTTTGGTCCAAGAGCTCTTGGTAATAGATCATTTTTAGCTGACCCACGTGGAGTTAAAGTAAAAGATTTGGTAAACAAAATTAAGCGTAGACAAGAGTTTAGACCATTCGCTCCGGCTATACTTGAAGAGGATGTAAAGCAGTATTTTACCCTACCTAGACACATCAAAAACACCCCTTATATGCAATTTACAGCGGCGTGTACTGCTGGTAAAGACTTTCCGGCTATAATACATCATGATGGCACTTCTAGGGTTCAAACGGTGCGTAAGACGGATAATCCAGGCTTTTATGAGCTTTTAAAAGTTTGGAAAAAGAAGACAGGATGTCCAATGTTATTGAACACTAGTTTGAATATTAAAGGGCAACCAATTGTCAACGATCACCTAGATGGTAAAGCATTTGAAAGCAAATATGGAGTAAAAGTATTCTAATGAAAATTTTAGTTACAGGCGGAAATGGATTTATAGGCGCAAAATTAGTTGAGCTCTTATGTAATAAACATTCTGTTACAATTTTAGATAATAACGACACATATGGATTAATGTCACAAGATGAATTACAAAAATTAATTAAATGGCGTCAACGTAATTGGAGCAAAGTAAATCATATTTTTGGTGATGTAAGAAGTCAAATGTCTGGATTAAAGGCTTTTAAGTCCCGTCCCGACATTGTAATACATTTAGCTTCTTATCCAAGAGCAAAAATTGTGCAAACAAATCCTGTAGAAGGAGTAAGTCAAATTGTTGATGGTACAGTGAATATGTTATGGCACGCTGAAAAATTTGGCTGTAAAAAATTTGTTTATATAAGCTCATCTATGGTTTATGGAAATTATAAGGATAATACTAAAGAAGATTCGGATACAAAACCTGTTAATATTTACGGAGAAGCAAAACTTACAGGGGAACGTATTGTAAAACTTTTTTGTAAAGACAAAGGTATTAATTACAGTATCATAAGACCAAGCGGTGTATATGGTCCAGGTGATTTGCCAGATAGAGTTATTAGTAAGTTTTTTCAAGCCGCAATGGCTAATGAAAAGTTAACAGTACATAACGGTCAAAATAAAGTGGACTTCACATATAAGGAAGATACTGCAAAAGGCATCAAACAGGTAGCCTTAGGCAAGGAGACTAATCGCAGTTTCAATATTACATATGGCAAGGCTCGAACTTTAAAGGATGCCGCGGAACTTGTGATAAAAACTTGTAATAGTAAAAGCAAAATTGTTGATACAGGAAGAAACAGTTTGTATCCAGATAGAGGCGCTTTGAATATTAATAGAGCCAAAAGGCTTTGCAAATATAAACCAAAGTGGAATCTAGAAAAAGGATTAAAAAGTTACTATGATTGGTTGTTAAAACAAGAAAATGTTTGATGTTATTAAAGTTGATTTTTCCGGATACCCAAAACAGGATTTTTGGTCAAATCACTCTGTGCCATTTATCAAAAACTATATTTCCATATTAAAAGCAAAAGTATCAGAAGTCAAAACAAGTCATTTTTGGCTTGTTGCCTCGTTTGTAAAGCCACCACAAAATTTGTTTGATTTTGTTCCTGAACAGTTTCAACAAAAACAAATTCATGTATTTTACAGTGGACAAAATAAAGAAGGAAACTGTATGCTTATTCCTAAGCATGAATTTATGGAACAAATGACTAAGTTAAAATATTTAAGAGACTTTAAAAATATCAATTATCACAAAATTGATATAGAGAATCCAACTATACCTAATATCATGTTTTCATTGTCTAACATAGTTGAAGATTATAACAACAAAGAAAAATTTCCTTATCATTGGCTTGTTAACAAAGACTTAGAACATTGGCCTATAATACCTAACTTTTTTCCAAGTTATTGGCATGATATTAAAATGTACACTTGGGGTGATACTAATGATATTAATTTAGTTCCTTATAAAGAAAAAATAAATCAGCTTTATGACTTTGAAATGATTGAACAGTTTGAAAGTTCATATCCGGTCAAAGAAATGGATATTGTTTTTATAAGTTATGATGAGCCATTGGCTGAGCAGAGATACAATGAATTAAAAAAGAAGTTTCCAAAAGCAAAATGGTGTAAAGATGTTGTAGGACAAACCGAAGCTTATCATACAGCGGCAAGGTTAAGTGAAACAGAATATTTCTTTGCAGTTTTTCCAAAACTTGTAATAGATGATAATTTTAAATTTGACTTTCAACCTGACAGGATGAAAAATCCTTGTCATTATATTTTTAATTGTAAAAATCCTGTAAATGATTTGGAGTATGGTCATGGAGCAGTATTATTATACAATAAAAAATTAACTTTAAATACAACAGAACCAGGTCTTGATTTTACTTTAAGTTCACCTCATGATTGGGTGCCTATACTGAGTGCTACAAATTATTTTAATACATCACCGTGGTTAGCTTGGAGAACAGCTTTTCGTGAAGTAATAAAACTATGCCAAACCAAACCAACTGTAGAATCGCAATACAGATTGACAAAGTGGTTAGAACTTGGTAAGGGAGAAAATGCAATATGGGTATGTCGTGGAGCCCATGAAGCCAAAGGCTATTTTGAAGAAAATAGTGACAAAGTGGACAAATTAATGTTATCATATGATTTTAATTGGTTAAAAAAATATTATGAAGAGAAATATTGAAATACCATTTGTGGATCTATATCCGCAATATGAAGAATTACAATCAAATATCGACAATGCCATTCGTGGTATAATACAAAAAAATGATTTTATTACAGGGCCTACTGTTGATAAATTTGAACAAGCTATATGCAAATACACAGGAGCGGAAGACTGTGCCGCAATGGGGTCGGGAACAAATGCTTTGGTTTGTGCTTTAAAGGCTTTAGATGTTGATGAATGTGATACAGTATGGACAGTTGGACACACTTTTGTATCTACAACCGAAGCAATAGTAAATGTAGGAGCAAGACCGGTGTTTATTGATATTGATGAATACTATCATATGGATCTTGAGCAAGTAAAAGACTTTAATCCTGACTGTCCACCAAAGGCAATATTGTTTGTTGACCTTTACGGACAAACTCCAGATATAGACAAACTTAAAAGATTTGCCAAAAAATACAAAATTAAACTTATCGAAGACGCCGCACAAAGTTTTGGATCAGAATACAAAGGACAAAAAGTTGGTAGTCTTGTTGATCTAACTTGCTTTAGTTTTAATCCAGTAAAAAATTTAGGAGCAATGGGAGATGCTGGTGCTGTCACAGGTAGTAAAAAATTAATTGATCGAGTGAGAATGTTT
>MDTB01195866.1_pt1 | contig 16184 bp, 24 predicted proteins | sample 811161 | NCBI WGS metagenome assembly MDTB01 (sample SAMN05326650, study PRJNA326480) | marine metagenome | isolation source: seawater | place: Mediterranean Sea | collected 2009 | reverse complement strand
TATATAAATTTCATAATTTAGATTTAATTCAGTAAAATAATTTCCTAATAAGGCTGTAGAAGTTGCTCCATCAACATCATAATCACCAAATATTCCTATTTTTTCACTATTGAATATAGCTTTTACAGTTCTTGATGTTGATTTTTCCATATCAATTAAATTATTTGGATTAGGAAGGAAGTTTTTTATGGATGGATTTAAAAAAGAATTAATTTCTTCCTTTTTAATGTTTCTAATGGACAAAAGTTTAGATGTTATTTCATCTAATGAAAAATTTTCTTTTATAAAAGTCAAGTCTTCTTGATCATATTTCTTTAAAATCCAACTTTTACCACTTACAGAAAGTGACTTCATTTGTTATAAATATTCCTAACTGACTTTACGATATTTTGACTTTTATGGAGAGCAAAAGTGTTAACTTCGTATTCATTTCCTAAATCTTTTACACCATTTGCCAAATCACCTGATGTAACTCCTGTAGCGCAAAATATTACATCGCCTTTGATCATATCATTAATATTATATTTTTTATTAAAATCTGTTATACCAAGTTTTTTTGCTCTAAGTTTTTCTTCATTATTTAAAACTAATCTACCTTGAATTTGACCGCCAAAACAAGAAAGAGCAGCTGCTACTATAACACCCTCTGGACCTCCACCTGTACTATAATAAATATCATTTTTAGGTTTATCACCAATAACACTTAAAGCTCCTGCAATATCACCATCTGTTATATAATTAATTTTTACATCTAGCTTTGTTAATTCTTTAACGATGTTATCATGTCTGGGTCTTTTTAATACACATGCTTTTAAATCAGAAATTTTTTTATTTTTAGCTTCCGCTAATAACTTAATATTCTTCTCAACACCATTGTCTATATCCATCAAATTTTTTGGAAGATTAGCTCCAATTATAATTTTTTCCATATATGTATCAGGTGCTGATAGTAGACCTCCTTTTTCTGAAATCGCTAATACAGAAAAAGCATTAGGCTCACCGTTTGCTGTAAATTTTGTTCCTTCAAGCGGATCTACCGCAATGTCAAACTTTGGTCCATTTAAAGTTCCAAGTTTTTCTCCTATATACAACATTGGAGCTTCGTCCATTTCACCTTCCCCAATTACTACCGTTCCTTCCATATTAATTTTATTTAGTTCTCTTCTCATAGGATCAACTGCACCTTTATCTGCGCCTATTTTATCTTTTTTTCCAATAAATTTTGATGCACCAAAAGCAGCTTTTTCAGTTACTTTCATAAATAGATCTAAGAATTTTTTGTCGATCGACATTAATTATCATCAATCCGTATAAGTTTTGGTTTTTTCTTCATGAAACTTTTTTTTGCTACTTCTTTTAATATCTTGTTTAAAAATTTATTTTTTGATTTATGAGTAACAATTATTATAGACGAAATTTTTTTATTTCTATTTGGATTCTGAACTAATCTTTTAATTGAAACTTTATTTTTAGAAAAGATATTTGTGATATTTGATAAAACGCCAGGTTTATCTGCAACCTCAAACCTTAAATATGAAGAAAAAAATCTATTGTCAATTTTTTCAAATTTGAGCTTTCTTCTTTCTTTATTGGATAATGAGAAAGGAAATTTTACATTTCCTCTTAAAATTGAAGAAATATCTGACACTAATGCGGAAGTAGTTGCTGCTGGCCCAGCTCCTTCACCTTGAATTGTACTTTTTCCTACAGGGTTGCCGTCAATTATAACAGCGTTTAAAACACCGTCAATACTAGCAACATATGATGATTTTTTTATTAATGTAGGATGGACTCTTTGATAAATTTTCTTATTTAATAATTCAGCATATCCAAGTAGTTTGATTTTATAACCCAACTTATTAGCGTTATCTATGTCAGTTTTATCTATTTGACCAATACCTTCAACGTAAATTTTATCATTCAAAAACGAATTAAAACACAATGAAGATAATATTTTTAATTTTGAAGAAACGTCATTACCATCTAGGTCGGCTAAGGGGTTTGACTCTGCATAGCCTAACTTCTTTGCAGTTAAAAGGACTTCGTCAAATGTCTTATTTTGTTTATCCATGGATGATAAAATATAGTTCGAGGTTCCATTAAGAATTCCATAAATTTTTGATATTTTATTCGCTATTAATCCTTCTTTTAAAGACCTTATTATTGGAAGACCTCCACAAACTGAAGCCTCAAATTCTAAGTTAACTTTATTTGCTTCTGCTATTTTGGAAAGTTCGTCTCCATATTTTGCAATTAATGCTTTATTTGCAGTTACAACATGTTTTTTATTTTTTAAAGCTGCAAAAACTAACTTTTTGGCAGGACCTTCTGCTCCTCCAATTAATTCAATTATTAAATCAACATCACTAAGTTTTGTAGCATCTAGGTAATTATCTAGCCATTCTTTTTTTTTAATTTTAATATTTCTTTTTTTATTTTTACTTCTTGCTGATACGTATTTTATAATAGGTGAGCAATTATTTTTAACTTTTAAAATTTTTTTATTGTCTTTAAGGTATTTGTATAAATAACTACCAATATTACCTAAGCCAACTATTGCTATATTTAATCTTTTCATACTTTATTGTCTAATTGTTATATCGGGAAATTTCTTCTTTTTTCCCTGTTCTATCAAATATTTTGATATCTCATCAATACTACATTTTTGTAATATTGTACAAACATCAACTACATCATTATAATTTCTATTTATATTTTTTTGTATAACCTTATTTTCATTTTGACTAATTTGGTTTTCTTTTACAATTTTTTTAACTAACTTTCTTTTTTTTATTTTCTTATTTTTTTCTAGTTTTTTTTTATTTTTTATCTCTTTTTTTATTTTGACTATCTCCTTATTAGACAAGGTTTTTAATTTTTTATTCGTATTTGATTTTGAGGATAAAGATATTTCTCGTTTTCCTTTTTCATTATTTCTTAAATTTAATTCGACAAGATTAATTTCTTTTTGAGGCTGTTTATTTATTACTTTTACCTCTATTGAAAGATTTTCCTCAAAATATTGCTTTGCCTCTACTTTGTTAACACAAACATGATCTCCGCAAATTAATACAGTTTTAGGTTTGTTACAGTTTGACAAAAATAAAATTATAATTATTAATAACGTTTTCTTCATTTTAAACCCATTTGTTCTGGGTATTTAAACATAACATTCATATTTTGAATAGCCTGACCTGAGGCGCCTTTAACTAAATTATCTATTGCACAAAATATAATTATTTTATTTTTAATTCTTGTTTCACATATAGATATTTCACAATTATTAGTTTTTAAAACATTGCCTGATCCAATTGTTGAATTTAATTTCAAAACCTTGATAAATTTTGAATTTTTATAATATTTATTAAGAGAATTTCTTAAGAAATTTCCAGATTTTCCTTTATTTAACTGTACGTAAATAGATGTTAATATTCCTCTAAAAGTGGGTAGCAAATGTGGATTAAAAGAATAATTTATTTTTTTTTTTGTAAACTTATATAATTGCTGATCTATTTCACAAATATGTCTATGTTCTTTTGTGCTATATGCAAATGTTGATGTGTATAAATTTTTATGAGTAAACTTTTTCTCTAAATCTTTACCAGCACCTGAATATCCTGATTTTGAGTCAATTGTAATATCACCTGTTTTAATCATCTTACCTTTAATTAATGGGATTAAGGGAATCTGTATTGATGTGGAGTAGCACCCAGGATTTGAAATTATTCTATAATTAGATACTAAATTTTTGCTTAATTCAGGAATGGAATACAGAGAGTGCTTTATTAAATTTTTAGCCTTGTGCTTAATTTTATAATTTTTTTCATAAATTTTATGATCTGTAATTCTAAAATCTGCCGATAAATCAATAAATTTTAAATTTTTATTCTTAAAATATTTTTTTTTTATTAATTTTTGAGCCTCTCCATTAGGCATCGATAAAAAAACTAAGTCTAAATTATTCCAACTTATCTTATCAACAGATGATATTTTAGGTAATTTTTTTTTAATTCTTTTATCAAAAAAACTAATTTTTTTACCTAAATTCTTAGTAGCACATAAATTTATAATCTTTACTTTAGGATGCTTACAAAGCATATAAATAAGATCTAATCCGGTGTAACCGGTTGCACCAATAACGGCTATATTTATTTTACTTTCAACTGACATATTGTCTTATACCATCGTCCTTTAAAATAGTTAAATCTAAATGATTATCTTTTTGAAAATTGGAAGCTTCTTCTTGCTTTCCTATGACCGTATTTCTTACGCTCAACAACTCTTGAGTCTCTGGTGGTAAGTTTATCTTTTTTAAGATTTTTCTTTAAGCCTTCATCGTGTGAAATTAATGCTTTGGATATTCCTAAAATAATTGCTCCAGCTTGACCAGATAGACCCCCGCCACTAACAGAGCACTTAACGTCATATGTTGTTGCTACTTCAGAGATTTCTAAGGGTCTTGTTACAATTATTTGATGAACAGGTCTTTTAAAGTATTCATTCATTTTCAAACCATTAACATGAATGTTTCCAGTACCTTTTTTTACCCAAACTTTAGCGATAGATCTTTTTCTTCTACCAGTAGCATACTTGCTGTCTTTAAAATCTAATTTAATATTTTTTAATTTTTTAGACGACTCAATTGACTGCTTCATTATTTAACAATATTTCTTTTGTTTAATTTATCAAATTCCACTACTTTAGGTTTTTGTATTTCATGAGGATGTTCATTTCCATTATAAATCTTTAATTTAGTGAGTTGTTTTTTTGCTAAAGGTCCACCTGGCAACATTCTCTTAACCGCTAGTTTTAATATTTCACCAGTTTTATTTTTTTCTTTTAAAAAAGATGGAGTGGATTCCTTGATGCCCCCAGGATGTCCAGTATGTCTATAATATTTTTTATTAGTAAATTTCTTTCCTGTAAATCTTATTTTGTCAATATTTGTTACTATAACAAAATCACCATTATCAATGTGCGGGTTAAAAGTTGGCTTGTTTTTTCCTCTCAATACTTTGGAGATGAATGCCGCTAATCTTCCAACAGCAGCGTCTTGAGCATTGATTATATACCAATCCTTTTTAACCTCTTTCTTTTTAATAAATGGTGTCATGATAATGGGCGATAAATACAAAGAATGTGTATCAAAGTCAATTTATTTAGTTCTAAAATAATACAAATTTAATGCACTAAACACCAATAACACACTAGTAATTTGATGAGCGGAAGCCAAATAAATATTAAGATTGCTTATAAGAGTAAAAATTCCCAATATTGCCTGCAAAAATAAAAAAAATAATAGAAATTTTAAAGGGTAATACAAACCTATTAATTTTTTATTATAAATAAATATTGTTAAAATGAAAATATATATAGTAATTAAATAAGCTAAGTTTCGATGGTAAAATTGAACTAATGAATGATTATCAAATTGTATATAATTTATTATATTATTTAAAATTAAATCATTTGGGAAGTAAGTATTACCCATCATTGGCCATGTTTGATAAATTCTTCCTGCATCTAATCCAGAAACGAAAGCACCCATTACTATTTGGATAAAGATAAGTAAAATCAACCCTATGAACGGTAAATTTTTAGTTGTAAGTTTAAAAAAAACTTTTTTCTTATTTGAGGTAACGTTTAATAATAACCAATAAATTGTTGAAATTATAAAAATTGCAGTAATTAAATGTATTGACAATCTATAATGACTGACAGTGATCTCATATATCAAGCCACTCTTAACCATATACCAACCAATTATTCCTTGTAAAATAATTAATGCAAAAATAAAATAACATATTTGCATGTAACTTTTGTTTATTTTTTTTGATAAATAAAAATAAATTAAAGGAATTAAAAAAAATAAACCAATTGATCTAGCAAGTATCCTGTGAAAATATTCCCAATAGAAAATGACTTTAAATTCATCAAGCGACATATTAAAATTTAACAATTTGTATTGAGGAATTTGTTTATATTGATCAAAATATATTTGCCAAGAATTCTCGTTAAGAGGTGGCAGTATTCCTTTAAATAATTCCCACTCGGTTATTGAGAGTCCTGAGTCAGTTAATCGGGTTAAACCTCCAACTATAATTATTGAAAAGACTAATATTAAAGAAATAATCAGCCAATACGTAAATAATCTATTTATTGTTTTCTCGTTTAAATACATAATGTATAATATATATTTAATTAGTTAATCTTAAATTTTATTTTGTCGCTATGGTAAATGAAAAAATACTTAAAATTAGAAAAGAATTGGATAAACTAGACGTTTACCTATTAGAAATAATAAAAAAACGTTCTAACCTTGTGGATATAGTTATCAAAAATAAAAAATATAAAAAAGATATAGTGGACAAAAAAAGAATTTCAATAATCCTCAAAGAAATTAAAAAAAAATCATTAAAAAAAAAAAATTGATCCAAGAATTACTAATAAGATTTGGAAATCTATGATTAAGGCTTTTATTGATTATGAATATAGAAATTTTAAAAAAAAATAACTATTTACTATGAGGTGGAAGCTTTTTTTCAACAAAATATTCGTGTTTACGGGTATTCGGGTTATATTTTTTTAATTTGAGCTTGTTTTTTACCTTTTCACCTTTAGTGGGTTTTTTCGCGTAATATATAAATTTACTATCAGGGTTACTTTCTGGTACCAAACGAATCTTAAGATGAGTTTTTTTTGCCATGAGATTTAATTTTTTTAATCTTTTCTAAAAGTGTTCTGCTTTTTGTCTTTAATAAAACCTTATAATAATCAGCTTTTAAACTATGAGCATCACGATCGTCAAGTTTATTAATACCTATATTCAATAAATTTTTAACTCCTGATATTGTCATTCCTTTATTTTTTAATAAAAATTTTATCATTTTAATACTTTCTACTTGTTTGGCCGAATAATATCTTCGATTATTAATTTTCTTTGGCCTTATTTGTTTAAATTCTTTTTCCCAATATCTCAATATATGATTTAAAGGTTTTTTTGTCTTAGAATCAATTAAATTTAGTATTTTAGATAATTCTGAAATATTAATTAATTTACTCATACAAATTTGTTTAACTCATTTAAAATTTTTTTTGATGCAGTAAAACTTATTGTTTTTCTGGAAGAAATTATATGAGACTCGTTAGTTTTAGGATTTCTTCCTAATCTTTCCTTTTTATTAATAATTTTGAAAGATCCAATATTTTTAAGTATTAAATCACCCTCTTTAATATTTTGAATTAATACATTTATTAAATCATTGATAATCTTTTTAGATAAATTTAATGAAAAACCTGTTTTTTGGCTTAGATTATTTACTATATTAATCTTATTGATTTTATTTTTAGTCACTTTTAGAATGTTTTAAATTTTTTTTTATTTCACTCATCAAATTACCTTTAACTATTTTATAACACAAATCAATTGAGTGATAAAAACCAACTGAGTCTATTCCTCCATGACTTTTAACAACTGGGCCGTTTAATCCTAAAAATATAGCACCATTATATTTTCTTGGATCAAGTTTATCTTTGAATTTTTTTAAGGCAAAATAAGAAAAAATTAGAGATAATTTTGCGATAATACTTTCACTTAGAGATTTTTTTAAATTTTTTGTAATAAACTTTGCTGTACCCTCTGCAGTTTTTAAAGCAACATTTCCAGTAAAGCCATCTGTGATGATAACGTTAGAATCACCGGTCATAATATTGTTACCTTCTATATAACCTTTATAAATAAAATTTTCTTCACTTGATAATTCTTTGAGTCTTTTAGATGTTGTTTTTAACATTTCTGTACCTTTCATTTCCTCTGAGCCAACATTTAATAGAGATATTTTTGGTTTTTCATTAGGAAACAAAGATTTAAAAAGTGCTGATCCTAATTCAGCAAAATCTACAAGATTTTGGTCATTACATTCTATGTTTGCGCCTAAATCTAAAACTAACGTCATGCCATTTTGACTAGGCCAGAGACCAGCTAAAGCAGGCTTGCTTACATCATTCATCATTTTTAAAATCATTCTTGAAATCACTAAAAGAACTCCGGTGTTTCCTGCTGATAAACTAATGTCCGATTTTCCTTCAAGTTGATGATGAATACAATTCCACATACTAGTATTTTTTGAACTTTTGACAGCTGTCATTGGTGTTTCTTCATCAGACACAACTGCATTTGAATGAATTATATTAATTAATTTTGTTTCTATATTAAATTTTTTGATCTTACTGGCTATTTCTTCTTCGTTACCAAAGATATTAAGTATAAAATCATCACTTAGTTTATTTTTATCTAAAAAAAACTTTACAGCTTCTATGGTTTTGTCCGGTGAATTTTCACCACCCATTGCATCAATCGCAATAGAAATTTTTTTTGGCATAATGCAAAAATTAAATATCTAAGATTTTTTTTCCGTTATAGTAGCCTGATTTCAAATCAACGTGATGAGAAAGTTTATATTCTCCAGTTTTTTTGTCCTCAACAATATTTGTTGAGATCAGCTTATGATGAGATCTTCTCATCCTTTTTTTGGAAATAGAAGTTTTTCTTTTAGGTACTGCCATAATTAATATTTAAAATTTATCGCTTCTCTTACCATAATTTCAGGTGGTAATTCAAAACAAAAATCAAAGAAATTAGAAAAATATATTGATAATTCGTCAAATAATTCGTTATTATTATCTTTTAAAGTATCAAAATATTTAAAAACTAGTTTTTTATTCAAATTAAAATTCCCTTTTGTAATTTTAGTAAATTCTAATTTTAGCAAGATATCATATAATATTTTATTCATCTCTTTCATTTTTTTGTTTACTGAAACATCACCAAAACCAAGCTCTCTTAAATTATTCTCAATATTGTGAAATAATTCGTCATATAATTTTTGATTAAATTTAAGTTCTTTTTTTTTAAATATAATTAACATGATAGAGAAATGCAAAAACATTAAATAAATACGCGTTTCAAAGTTATCTGGCAGCTTAATTTTGTTGTAAAAAAAAGTATTTCTAGATAAAATTAGTAATATTGTATAAAGATTATTTTCATGTTTTTTGCTCATAAACCATATATTATTTTTATTTTAATTTTATCTTTTATTATTTCAAATGGCTGTCAATTACAAGAACCAAGGAAAAGTCATGGTATTGCTTTTTTAAAGAATAGATCTGAGGAACTTATTCTAAATAATACTAACAAAAACGATGTTATTAATATAATTGGTCAACCTCATTCTACTGGAATAGACGATAAAAATGAATGGGTATATATAGAGCGAGTTTTAACTAAGGGTGCCTACCATAAATTTGGTCAAAATATTCTAAAAGAAAACAATATTTTAATATTAAATTTCAATAAGTACGGAGTTTTAACGAAAAAAAAATTTTTTGATAAAAATGATAAAAATTATGTAAAATTTTCAAAGAGTCAAACAGCAAATGATATATCCTCAAAAAGTTTTATTGAAAGATTCCTTTCAAGCTTAAAAGCAAAAATGTATAAAAAATAATTAATGAGCTATAACGGCAAGTAATAATAAAGCAACAATATTTGTAATTTTTATCATTGGGTTAACTGCTGGACCTGCAGTATCTTTATATGGGTCTCCAACTGTATCACCGGTAACTGCCGATTTGTGAGCTTCTGAACCCTTTCCACCAAAATTTCCATCTTCAATATATTTTTTTGCGTTGTCCCAAGCTCCACCACCGGCTGTCATTGAAACTGCAACAAATAGGCCTGTAATTATAACTCCAAGTAACATTGCGCCAAGTGAAGATAAGGCTGACTCAATTCCGCCGATCTGCAAAATAACAAAGTAAAGAATGATTGGAGACAAGACAGGCAATAAAGAAGGAACGATCATCTCTTTTATTGCTGCTTTAGTTAACAAATCAACCAATCTACCATAATCTGGTTTTCTTTTACCTTTCATTATTCCTGGAATTTTCTTAAATTGTCTTCTTACCTCAATAACAACTGCCCCACCTGCTCTGCCAACAGCTTGCATTCCCATTGAACCAAATAGATAAGGCAACATACCACCGATTAACAAACCGGCTACAACAAATGGATTAGACAAATCAAATGTAACTGCTACACCTTCCAGAGCTGAACCTTTTACAGTGGAATAGTATTTTATATCCTCCGTATATGCGGCAAATAAAACTAAAGCACCTAGTCCTGCTGAACCTATTGCATAACCTTTAGTAACTGCTTTGGTAGTGTTTCCTACAGCGTCTAATGCATCAGTAGTTTTTCTCACATTTTTTGGTAATTTTGACATTTCTGCAATTCCTCCAGCATTATCCGTTACCGGGCCGTAAGCATCTAAAGCAACTACCATACCTGTAAGAGCTAACATTGCTGTAACTGCAATTGCTATTCCGTAAAGTCCTGCTAAGTCGTTTGTATATAAAATACCCGCTACGATAATTAAAGCAGGAACAGCTGTTGCTTCCATAGATACAGCGAGACCTTGAATAACATTTGTACCATGGCCAGTCGTTGATGATTGAGCGACAGATTTAACCGGCCTATAATTTGTACCTGTATAATATTCAGTAATCCAAATTAATAAACCTGTTATAACAAATCCAACTACGCCACAAATGTATAAATCCATTCCATTAAATATCTTATCGTTGTTAGAGTAATTTTCTGAAAGTCCAACTATAGAACTTGTTACAGGGTATAAAATTATAAGGGATGTAATAGCTGTAACGATAAAACCCTTGTACAAAGCTCCCATTATATTTTTACTTTTTCCAAGTTTGACAAACCAAGTGCCTATAATTGATGTTAATATACAAGCACCTCCTATTGCTAATGGATAAATCATCAGATTGTAATCAGATGGGAAAAATATAGAGGATAAGACCATGGTTGCTACAATGGTAACTGCATAAGTTTCAAATAAATCTGCAGCCATACCAGCACAGTCTCCAACATTGTCTCCAACGTTGTCCGCAATTACCGCTGGGTTTCTTGGATCATCCTCTGGAATCCCCGCTTCTACCTTACCAACCAAATCTGCACCAACATCTGCGCCTTTTGTAAATATACCTCCACCAAGTCTTGCAAAAATTGATATAAGAGATGCACCAAAGCCCAAGGCAACCAGGGCATTAATTATTTCTCTGTTATTTACATTCAAATTAATTAAAATTATATAATATAAAGTAATTGCTAATAAAGCTAATCCCGCAACTAATAATCCAGTTATTGCTCCAGATTTAAACGCTATAGTTAATCCTGACTGTAAACTATGTCTTGCAGCTTCTGCAGTACGAACGTTAGCTTTAACCGAGATAAGCATTCCAACATAACCTGCAACACCGGAAAGAAAAGCTCCTATAAAGTAGCCAATTCCTACAAGAAAACTAAAAAAATAAGTTACTATAGCTAGAACGAGCACACCTACAATAGCAATAGTTTTATATTGTCTATTTAGATAGGCCTTTGCCCCTATTTGAATAGCCTCTGCAATTTCTTGCATTCTAGAATTTCCTGCACTAGATGAAATTATCTGGCCCGATAGTAAATAACTATAAGCAACGGCTAAAACTCCAGTAAATGAAATTAAGTAAAGTAATTCTAAATAATTAGTCATATTTTAAAGCGCATAAATGCCAAATTAATATTAAAAACGCAAGCTAAACTTAAGATAAATGACAATTTTTTAATCATCTTTCCTTAATTTTTTAGATATTTTATCAAGAATTGCGTTCAAATAACCAATCTGAATTTTTTCTAGGAAATACTCTGAGGCTAATAAATACTCATTAATGATCACTTTTTTTGGAATTTTGTGTTTGAACATTAGTTCAAATATAGCAGCAAATAATATGATCTTTAACATCTTATCAGTTTTTGCTAGATTTATATCTTCTGATAAATAAGAATTTATTGACTCCTCTATTAATTCAGATCTCTCTAATGTTCCCTTAACCACATCTTTTATAAATTTCTTATATTGGCTTTTAGGATAATCTATTATTGCCTCTGAATTCATTAATGAATTATACAATTTTTGAATTACCTTTATTCGGGGTGAAGAGTCTTTAGATTTTTTTAAGCTCATTTTTTAATATTGATATAACTGCATTTGCAGCTTCAGAGCCTTTATTTGGTTTATTTGAACTAGTTTTTTTACATCTATGTTTAGCTTGACTTAAATTTAAGGCAGTAATTACACCATTTCCAATGGGCTTATTATACTTTATTGAAAGACTTAAAATTGAATTAAATAGTGAAGAACATAATAAATTAAAATGAGGTGTTTGACCCCTTATTACACATCCTAACGCAACAAAAGCATCAAATTTATTTATATTTTTTCTTATTGCTATGGGTATTTCAAAGGCGCCTGTGATGTTTAAAATGCTAACTTTAAATTTAGCTTTAAATAATTTTTTTTTTGCATTTGAAACTAAATTACTAGATATATCTTTATAGTAATTAGAATTGACAATTAAAATTTTTCTCATTTTATAATTATTTGTTTTTTAATTTTTAGACCGAATCCGTCAAGTCCAATAATTTTTTTTCTACTTCTTGATAGAAGTATCATATTTTTAACATTTAAGTCTTTAATTATTTGAGCACCAATACCATAATATCTTAATGTATTAATATTGTTGTCTTTAGAAACATTTTTTTTATTATTGATTATCAATAATAAGTAATTTTTAAACTTTGATAAGGTTTTTAATGATTTTTTTACTTTAGTATTTTTTAAAATATTTTTTTTACCAATATTAGCAGAAATTACCCTTACAGGTATAGATTTTTTTCTATCTAAATTGCCTCTAGTAATCGCACAATTAGTATTGTTTTCTAATTTATTTTTGTAATAATTAATATTTAATTTGATATTCTTATTTAAATTAATCATTTTTGAATTTAGTTTAATAACCAACTTTTCATATTTTAAACGATAAGCAATTAAATTTTCTATTGAAGCTAATTTAATTTTATGTTTTTTAGAAAATTTATAAAGGTCATTCAATCTGGCCATCCTTCCATCTTCATTCATTACCTCACAAATTACTGAACTTGGATTTAGATTAGATAATTTTGAAATGTCTACCGATGCCTCGGTATGTCCTGCTCTTTCTAGTACACCACCGTTTTTTGCAACTAAAGGGAAAACATGCCCCGGAGAAACAATATCACTTTTTTTTACTTTGGGTCTAATAGCTGTTTTAATTGTTCTTGCTCTATCTTGTGCGCTAATTCCCGTAGTGATTCCTCTCTTGGCTTCAATTGAAATTGTAAACGCTGTCTGCATTCTCGATTTATTATTTGGAGACATTAAAGGTAATTTTAAAATATCTATCTGTTTTTTTGTTAAAGCCAAACAAATTAAACCTCTTCCATGTTTTGCCATAAAGTTAATTTTTCTAGAATTACATTTAGAAGCAGGAATTATTAAATCACCTTCATTTTCTCTATTCTTATCATCAACTAAAATAAACATTTTACCTTTTTTAGCATCTTGAATAATTGATGATATTTTAGAAAATTTATTTTTAGACATTTAATTTGAAAATTTTTGAATATATTTACTGAAAATATCTAACTCAACATTAACTAAACTTTTTGTTTTCAAATTTTTTAGATTTGTAAGTTTCAGCGTATGTGGGATTACATTGATTTCAAAAGAATTTTTTATCACTTTAGAAATAGTTAATGAAACTCCATTAATAGATATTGATGCTTTTTCTATTAGAAACTTAGTAAGATTTTTATTTAAAATTTGAAGATTTATTATCCAAGTTTTATCAATTATATTGACCTTTCGAATTTTAGCTACAGAGTCTACATGACCTTGGGTAAAATGACCTGATATTTTTTGACCGAATAAGATTGACTTCTCTAAATTAATTATCTGATTTTTTTTGCAGTATTTGAAATTGGATCGAAGTAAAGTTTCATTGGAAATATAAAAATAAATTATATTCTTTTTTATCTTTACCAAAGTAAGGCATACACCATTACAACATATTGACGAACCTAATTCTTTAATATTAAATTTTAAATTTGATTGTATACCGATAAATAAACTATTTTTTTTTTTAACAATACTATAAATTTTTCCTGTATTGTAAATAATTCCGTTAAACATTTTTAAAACTCTCTTTTATAAAGTTTATCATTACTTAAGTTAATTGATATTTCTTTAGATGTAATACTTTTTAAATATCTAAAAGTGTTATTATTCTTTCCTTGTTTATTCAAATTTCTGTCTGTTTTAAAGATATATAAATCATTAATTAGTTTATTCTTAATTAAAGTATTAAGAAAAGTTAATCCTGTTTCTACTAAAATTCTCGAATACCCCTTATTGTAAAGTATTTTGTACAATAATTTGAAATCATTCTTATTTTTTAATGATTTAATAAATATGAATTTATATCCCATTTTTTTATAGATTTTTGATTTTTTGATATTTGTTTGACAAGTAATTAAATAAGTTTTTCTTTTTTTTATGATATTATTCAATAAAAGATTTTTTTTTAATTTCAAATTTAAATCTATTATTAATAAATCTGGTTTAAATCTATTAAGACCTTCTATTCTGCAATTAAGTAAAGAATTATCAGAATTAATGCTTTTTGATGTTGAAATAATTCCATCGTGTTTAAATCTTAATAAATGAGAAACTTTTCTCGAGAAAACATTTGATATCCATTTATCTTTTTTATTTATTGTATAATTATCTTTAGAAATAGCTATTTTAGCTGAAATGAATGGATAGCCATATTTCTTATTAATAAAATAACTTTTATAAAAAGTATCGTATTTTTTTGATTTAATTAATGTAGTTTTAATTCCTTTTTTATTAAGAATTTTCTTTGCCTTTTTAAATGTTCTAATATCTGGATCCTCAAAACCATAAAAAACATTTTTAATTTTTTTTTTTTATTATAATATTAGTACAAGGTGGCGTTTTTCCATAATGAATACACGGCTCTAATGAAGTATACAAAGTTGATCCGGCTGTATTTTTAATTTTGTTTAATGCATTATATTCGGCATGTGGTCTACCATTAATTGATGTTACACCAGATGAAATTACTGTTTTGTTTTTAACAACAATTGAACCTACAGAGGGATTTGGCCCTGTTCGTCCCATATTTTTTTCTGCTATTTGAAAAGCTAGATCTAAAAAAAAATTATGATTTATTCTCATCCAAATTGCCTATAAATTGTTCAAAATCCTTCGCTTCTTTAAAATTCTTATAAACTGAAGCAAAGCGAACATAAGCAACTTTGTCTAATGAAGATAGACCTTCCATGATAAATTTACCAATTGTAGGTGTAGGTATTTCACTTTCTCCAAGGCCCTCAAGATTTCTTACAATTTTCGAGATGAATTTTTCAATTGTTTCAGAGTCAATTGGTCTTTTTCTTGTAGCTATTCTTATTGATTTTGAAATTTTATCTCTGTCAAAAGGCTCTCTTTTTCCATTACCTTTAATAACAGTAAGCTCTTGAAATTGAACTCGTTCAAAAGTTGTAAACCTCTCTTTTCTATCGCAACCACAAAGCCTTCTTCTTCTAATCGCAGTGCCGTCTTCGGTAGGCCTTGAGTCTACTACAGATGTGTCTTTCTCTCTACAAAATGGACAAAGCATAATTTTATTTAAACATCGTATATTGGAAAAGCCGCGCAAAGATCAATTATTTCTTTTTTAACTTCTTTTTCTATTTTGGAATTATCTGATTTATTTTCACTTAATCCTTTTACAACTTTATAAATTAATTCTGCAATTATTTTAAATTCCTGTTCACCAAAACCTCTTGTTGTACAAGCTGGTGTACCTAATCTTATTCCTGATGTAATCATTGGGCTTTGTGTATCGAAAGGTATACCATTTTTGTTACATGTAATGTTGGCTCGTCCCAATGAGGCTTGAGCATCTTTACCAGTGACATTAAATGATCTTAAATCAAGAAGCATTAAATGAGTATCTGTTCCCCCAGAAAAAATTTTAAAACCTTTTCCTGTTAAACTTTCGGAGAGCACTTTGGCGTTATTAATTACATTTTTAGTATATTTTTTAAAATCTTCTGATAAAGCTTCTTTAAAACATACTGCTTTAGCTGCTATTACATGCATTAATGGTCCACCTTGTAAACCAGGAAAAATTGCACTATTAAATTTTTTAATTAACTC